>Ga0310121_10001785_pt1 | contig 21374 bp, 11 predicted proteins | sample CB27_Tmax_986_MG_FD_203504 | JGI IMG/M metagenome (GOLD analysis project Ga0310121, IMG submission 203504) | Marine microbial communities from Western Arctic Ocean, Canada - CB27_Tmax_986 | ecosystem: Environmental > Aquatic > Marine > Oceanic | place: Canada: Western Arctic Ocean | collected...
AGTAAAATTTTACTTGGAAAAAGTTTAAATATTAAAAACGACCTTTTTGATTTTGGAAAAATACTTCTAGATGAAAATAATAGAATTCCTTTAAATTCTATTATGAGAAAATCAAAAAAAATATTTAAGGATAGTAAAATTTTTTTGAATCAAAGACTTATCTTTTTAATTAAAGAAATAAATTTTTTATCACTTAAGGCATTAGATTTAATTCATAAAAATAATCTTAAAAAAAAGGATTTTTTTAGAGGAATAGTTTATAGTTATTTTGATAAACTTAAAAATGATAATTATAAGTCATTATATAATAGAAATTTAGAAAGCTCCTTATTGGGTTCAGGTCAATTATATTCAAAAAATAATAAAGAATTAGTTAAAGAAAGGATTGATTCAATTAGACCAAATTTGCATGATTTTTATTCTGAAATTAAGCCTAAAGTTGAATTAATTTTTTTAATTAAATCTTTATTAAATAATTGGGTTCCATTATCTCTTTCGAGCATAATGGGAAAGAGATTAGAAGAAATGCAAATAGATCAAAAAAAAGTATTAATTGATCAATTTAATTTAAAAATTTCTTCAATTGTAAACGATCAACCTGTACCGTATATTTTTGAACGTTTAGGACAGAGGTATAAACATTATTTTATTGATGAGTTCCAAGATACCTCAAAATTACAATGGAACAATCTAATTCCTTTAATATCAAATTCATTAGAGTCAGAGTACATTAAAGGTATTAGTGGATCTCTTTTTTTGGTGGGTGATGCCAAACAAGCTATTTATAGATGGAGGGGTGGTGATGTTAATCAGTTTCTTTCTTTAAACGAGAAGAAAACAACTTTTCAAATAGACCCTGAAATAAAAAGTTTAGAAATAAATTATCGTAGTAAAGATGAAATAGTAAAATTTAATAATAGTTTTTTTAAAAAATCTTCAATTTTTCTATCTGATGAATCATTTAGAAAAATGTTTTTTAAAGAAACGCAGCAATCCACTGAGGGAGACCCTGGAGGATACGTAAGTGTAACTTTTATTCCTAAGACCAAATTAAAAAGTGAGGCTGATAACTTATACATTAGTAGGGTAACGGATACGATCTTATCAGTTCTTTCACGTGGATTTAAAAGTAATCAAATTGCAGTATTAGTTAGAAAAAAAAGGCAAGCAATAGTTTTGGCTGATGGATTACTAAATAACGGTATTAAAATTTTGTCATCAGAGTCACTTTTAATTAATAATTCGGATTCTGTAAATTTTTTAATTGCTTTGATGAAATTAGCTATTAATCATGATAATAAAAGACAGTATAAAATAATTTTAGATCATTTATGGAATATAAAATATCGAGATTCTTATGAGTATCATGATTTTGTTAAGAGTTATATAGAATTAAATAAAGAAGAGTTCTTTAGTAAATTATCTTTATTGTTAGAAAATAGTTTTGATTTTAACAAATTCAAGAAATTTAACATTTATGAAGCAACTGAATATGCTATATCTCATTTTGATTTTATCGAGATTAGTAATGTTTTTGTAATTCATTTTCTTGACAATATTTTTAATTTTTCAATTAAAACAGAAAATAATTTTTATTCATATATAAATTATTGGAATAAAAATTCTAAAGATTTAACTATTTCAATGTCTGAAAATATTGATGCTGTTAGAGTTTTAACAATACATAAAGCAAAGGGTCTTGAATTTCCAGTAGTTATATTGCCATTTTTAGATGAACCTTTTATTCCAAGACGAATTAATAATAATGTTTGGCTTCCACTTAATGAGAATATTTTAAAAGATTTCGATTGGGGATTAGTAAAATTTTCGGAAAATTTAAAAGAAATGGGGTTAATTGGTCAAGAATTTTATAAATACCATAAGAAACTTTTTGAGTTAGATGCGATGACAATTTTATATGTAGCAATGACTAGAGCAAAAAATGAACTTCATGTTTTTACTCAGAATTTGAGCGAATCAAAATCGATTACTTATGCACATCTTTTTATCTCTTATTGCAAAGATTTAAAATCTCTAAGTGAGGGGAAATTTGAGTGGGGAAAAATTGAAAAAAATATAGATATCATAAAAAATATTAATGAAACTTTTATTTTAGATATTAATACTAATTTAAACTGGAAAAATAAACTGTTTTTTGATTCAAATAAAAAAAATTTAGTAGATAAAAGAAAAAAAGGTCTTTTGATTCATGAAGTTCTTGGTCAGATAACCAATATTTATGAATTAGATTTTGTTATTGAGAATTGTAGGAAAAAAAGATTAATTGATAATGATAAATTAGAAATTCTAAAATCTACAATTAGTGAAATTGTAAATCATAATAAATTAAAAGAATTTTTCACTAATCAATATCAAATTTTAAATGAGAAAGAAATCTTAAATCCTAGTGGTGAAATATTGAGACCAGATAAGATAGTTATTTCAAAAAACAAGACAGTTATTATTGATTTTAAGACAGGAAAACCAAAGGAGAAAGATCATATTCAAGTTCGAGAATATGAACAAGCTCTAACAAAAATGAATTATAAAAATATTGAAAAACTTTTAGTTTATATAAATGATTCTGTTTTCGTGAAAATAGTATAAAAATTAAATATTTTTTGTTTGAAAAATTTTTTAGATAATGTAGCGAAGGAAATTTTAGAATCTAATTTTGAATTAGATAAAATCAAAATAATTGTTCCAAATAATAGATCAATTTTATTTTTAAAGAAGGCTTTGATGGATACTATTAAAAAGCCTTTATTCTCGCCAAATATTCTAACTATTGAATCATTTATTGAAAAAGTTTCTGGTTTAAATCCAATTTCTAATATTGAACTTTTATTTACTTTTTTTCAAATATATAAACAAAGTACTCCAGAAAAAGAAATAGAATCCTTTGACCAGTTTTTTAATTGGGCTAGTATGGTTTTAAGTGAATTTAATGAAATTGATGCTAATTTGGTTTCAGCTAAGGAAATATTTGAATTTAACTTATCTCTAAAAAAAATTGATGAATGGGGAAAGAGCTCTGATAATGAATTAATAAAAAATAATTTAAGTTTTAACAATAAATTATATAATTATTATAAATTAATTTACTCTAAACTAAAAAGTAAACAAATAGGTTATAGAGGAATGATTTATCGTGAAGCTTTGGAGAATATAGGTCATTATTTAGAAATTGATAAATCTCATCATTTTTTTATAGGTTTAAATGCTTTAAATCAAGCTGAGGAGCAAATAATTCAGGAGATAATCTCAACTAATAATGCCTCTTTAATTTGGGATATTGATAATGATTTTTTTATAGATAAGTTTCATCCATCTGGTCACTTTATAAGAAAGTATTTTAAAAATTGGAAACATTTGAATAAATCTAAACAAAATGAGTTCCCTAATAATTTTAAGTCTAAAAAATATATAGAAGTTATAGAGACATCTAACAATCTCATTCAAGCTAAATCTGCATCTCAAATATTAAAAAAACTTGTAGTTGAGAATCCAGAATCTAAAACAGTGTTAGTTTTAGGTGAAGAATCTTTATTAACGCCTGTTTTATCAGGCATTTCATCAATAAAAGAAAGTTATAATGTTACAATGGGTTTTCCAATTATAAAAACTGAAGTTGCTGAAATTTTCCATCAATTTATAAAGCTTCATGAAAAATCTAAGGAAAACAAATTCTTTTTATTTAATATTAAATCTCTTATTGAATTATCTTCAATTCTAGATTTGTTTGAATCAAGTAAATTAGAAATTATTAATTTTTTAAATAGAAATGAAATTTTAAATAATGGTTTTATTTTGACAGATAACATTATAGAGATAAGTAAAGCTGATAAAATTGGAAATATATTATTTAAACCTTTTGTGTCAGTTTTAGATTTTCTTAATCGAATGATAGAGTTTTGTTCAATATGTATAAATCATTTCAATAAAATTGATCATGAAAAAAATAATTTAATTATTTCTTCTTTTGAAAGATTTGAATTAATTATTAAACAAATAAAAGTCTTTGAAGAAAAACAATCATTTATTATAAGTCTTGGGGAATTAAAATTGATTTTGCATTCAATGTTCAAGCTTGAAAAAATTAATTTTAATTCTGATCCATTTAATAAAATTCAAATAATGGGGTTACTTGAAACAAGATTATTGGATTTTGAAAATGTTGTTATAACAAATTTGAATGAAGGAATTTTACCTTCGGGAAAGATGAATTCTTATCTTTTTCCTTTTGAGGTTAGAAAAAAGTTTAAATTACCAACATTTTTAGATCATGATTTAATTTATGCCCATCATTTTTTTAGGCTTTTGCAAAGAGCAAAAAAAATATATCTTTTATATAATTCAGGAAGTCAGGGTTTATTTTCTGGAGAAAAAAGCAGATTTTTATATCAATTAGAGTTTTTTAGATCTAAAGATCATGAAATATTATTTAAACAAGTAAATTTTAATTACTTGCATAAAAATAAAGATCTGGAACCTATAATTAAATCGGATAAAATTTATGATGAATTAATTTTTTGCGCAAAAAAAGGGTTTTCACCCTCATCTTTAATTCAGTACATAAGAAATCCATATGAGTTCTATGAAGAACGTCTTTTGGGAATTAAAAAGCCAGTTAATTTTGAGAGTACAATAAATTATATGGATAAGGGAACTATAATTCATAAAGTTCTAGAAAATTTATATAAACCATATTTAAATAAAACTTTATTAGTTGAATATTATGACGATATGTTAAATAAACTTGAATCAAATTTGAATAAAGCTTACGAAAATGTATATCACGGAGAGAATACCAGATATGGATTCAATTATATAACATTTGAAATTATGAAAAAATTGATTGAAAATTTTTTAAAAACCGAGAAAGATTATGTCTCTAAAGGAAATGATATAAAATTAATTGCTCTAGAGGAAAAGTTCACTTATTCCATAGAAATTAAGGACTTAAATTTTCCAATTAATATTCAGGGAACTGTTGATAGAATTGATATATATAATGATACACTAAGGGTAATAGATTATAAATCAGGATCAATAAACAAAACAAATTTAACTTTCAAAGATTGGGATTCAATTATAAAGGATCAAAAAAAGAGTGCCTTATTTCAAGTTTTACTTTATTCTTATGTTTTTAGAAAGAAAATATTCAAAAATAAAGAAGTTCAAGCAGGAGTTATTTCATTTCAAAATTATTACAATGAATTTATTCCTGTATCTTTAATAGATAACAGTGGAAAAAGAAAAGTTCTTAATTTAGAAGATAATACTCTTCAAAATTTTGAGAAGCAATTTTTTTCAGTCATATATGAAATCTTTGATAAAAAAACCCATTTTTTAAATATTAAATAAGTAAAAAAAATTTCTTTAAAATTAATTTGTTATGGATAAAGGGAAAAAAAAGAAATTTGAAAAAATAGATTCTAACAAGGACGGAGTTATATCAGAAGAAGAATTTGAACAAGCAGCTGATGAAATTTCTGGTTCCAAAGAGGAAGGTGTAAGAAAAGAGGATCTGAACTGGTTTATGCGGATGATTACTCTTGGAGACAGATTTGATCCAAAAGATTTCTTTGATCGTTTTAAGAAATCTAGTGTTGAATTTATAGTAATTTTTTCTGGTATTTTACTTTCATTTTACGTTGAGCAACAATGGACTGTATCTGAGGGGCGTGCTGATAGAATTCAAAATTTAGAGAGTTTAGCTGCAGAAGTTGATGAAATGCTTACATATACTAAAGGTCGAATTGAGGAAATGAAATGGGTTTCTGAAATGTATCAAAAACAATATGAAAGGTGGGATGATGATGATCGCCTTGTTTTTGTAGAATTTATTGAAGATACTGATGGTGATGGTAAATTAGGACCACCTAATGATGTTTTTCATGTTCCAATGTCTTTATATTTTAATAGAAATCCTTTTGATCCTCCTCGCGCTACATATGATGCTATAAAATTAGATGGGACATTTAGGCTTTTAGATCCTAGAGTAGCTAGAAAAATGACTGATGTTTATGATGGGACAGATCTTAAATATTTAATAGAAAACACTGATAAGCTTGAGCAAGGATCTATAGATAGAGTTCAGGATAGAATATATGATAAATGGATTAAAGATCTTGATTTTGTTGATCTAGAGAGAACTGACTTTTGGGTTAATAACAGAAAATATATCCAAAAGGATAAATTACTTAAATATAATCTTTTTAAAAGAATTGATTTGTGGAATTATCAAGTTCTCGATCAGCTTGAAGATTATAAAAAAGAATTACTTGAAGGAAAGACATTGTTAGATTCAGTATTAGCTGTAAGGGAAAGTGAGATAGAAATAATTTATTGGGTAATTAATTCAAAGGAATAGTATCATTAATTATTTTTGAAACAATTTTCCCTGAAATTAAAGCTGGAGGTATTCCAGGTCCAGGGACTGTTAATTGACCAGTAAAATATAAATTTTTTACTTTTTAAATCTTTAATTTGGGTTTTAAAAATGCTTTTTGGAACAGTGTATTTGCAAGACCATAAGCATTTCCTTTGTATGAATTGTAATCTTTAACAAAATCTTTTATTGCTATGTTATAATTATTTTCAGCATTTTTAATGAATTTTTTAAGCTTTATTGAACTTCCTGGTTCTATTGATTGAAAAGCTTTATATATTTTTTCTAATGAATCACCAATTAGCACACTGTCTTTTTTGTCAAAATAAACTTGATAAGCAGGATCCAATTTTTTTAATTTGTAAAAGTCGGTTGTGAATTTATTAAAATTATTAAAAAAGAATCAAAAACATCTGGCATCCAATACCATGAAGGACCCATATCAAAAATGAAATTTTTTTTGATTAATCTCCTTTCTCTCTTCCTCCAAATGTCTTATTTTTTTCAAACAAATGAACTTTATGTCCAGCTTTTGCAAGATAACATGCAGCTAAAAGAGATGAAAACCCAGATCCTATAATTATAATTTTATTTTTTATAATTGAAGGCAATTATATTACAAAAATAAATTAAGAAATTCGGTTAGAATAATCAATTTTTATAAACTGGAGTGAGCCAATTTTCTATTGTTTTAAATTTACTTTCAGAGGCCCAAAATAGGCCCCTTTTTAAAATTTTTTTTACTTCAATTATATCAAAAACATCCATGGAGTGTCCTAAAGAACAATAAAAAACTCTCCCTTTGCCATAAAATTTTTTCCATATTACAGGTATGATTGCATTTTTAATCCATGGGTCATTTTTTCCAGAAAATTTTGTTGTTGCTAAAACTTTAATATTAGGATCTACATGCATATAATATTGTTCAGATTTTAAGCTAAAGTTGTCTATATTTTTTGTGATATAATCTTCTTTATCTATAATGTTAACATTATATAAAACTTGACCTCCAGGGTGAGATACAAATTGACCTCCAACAATATATTGATATTCGGCAGAATTTCTAAAAGAATCACCTAAACCCCCATGAAATCCTGCTAATCCAGCACCATTATTGATAGCTCTAACTAAACCTTTAATTTCATCTCTATTTATATTAATCATTGTTACACTTTGAACAATAAGATCAATATCATCCATTAATTTTTTATTTGAATAAATTTTTGTTGATTCTGATAAGATGACTTTTGCATTATTTTTAACTAACCATTTTTCAACCTTTTTTGCAAATTTTTCTGGTTGATGCGGAGGATATCCTCCATAAACAATCAATACATTTTTATTTTTAAAATCAAAAATTTTTTCTTGTCCAAAGGAAAATTGAATAGTTGTTAAGATTAAATAAAAAAAAATATTGATTGTTTTTTTATTTAAATAATCGCACATTTTTTAATTAAATTAAGTTATAAATGTAAATAATATAATTGTTTATTTTCTATCTTTGTCCTTTAAAATAACTTCAACGAAAGAGGCACTTATAATACCGGTAGGAATTGCTACAACTCCTATTCCAACTAATGAAATTATTGCTGCAAAAATTTTACCTCCAGGAGTTATTGGAACTACGTCTCCATAACCAACTGTAGCAAGTGATACTGTAGCCCACCATAGAGATTCTGTAATACTTGAGAAAGTTTCAGGTTGAGATTTGTTTTCTAAAAAATAAATTGCAGATGCTGAAAATAAAATTGTAAGAATAGATAAAAATAAAGTAAATTTTAGTTCACTTCTAACAGAGGATAAAGCCTTAATAAATAGTTTAAGAGATTTACTTTCTCGACCTAATTTAAAAATTCTAGTTAATCTAAATAATCTCAGTATTCTGAAAAATCTTCCATCAAGTTGTATAAATCTATTTAGATAAAAAGGTAATATGGAAATTAAGTCTATTATTCCAAAAAAACTAAAAACATACCTCGAGACACCTTTCCATTTCCTTTCCATGTACCCTTCATAAATTCTATATAAATATTCAAAAGAGAAGATTATGATTGAAACTAATTCAAATCTCTTAAAATAATCGCCAAATTGATTTTTTAAATTTATATGGGATTCTAATATCATTGCAATTATGTTGCCAATTATTAATAGGTAAATAAATGCATCTAAATTAGTAGTTTTGTTTAGTCCAAATTTTTTCATAACTATTAATACGATATAAATTCAAAATTATTGTGTAAAATGATAAAAAAATAAAAGAATTAATGATAAAGGTTTGTTTATGACAAATCGTATAAAGTGTTAAAATTTATGTTTTTAAAATCACATTCTCTTAAATTATAGCATTGGTTTATTTGTAAATATTATTTTTTTAATTTGTTTAAATTTTAGTTGAAAAATTTCATTTTGTTTTATAACCATAAAAATGGTTTAAGAACTAACTGTTGAAAAACGATTATGATTACTTTAAATAAAGAAAATATTTTAATTTCTGTTATTGGCTCTTTCATTTATCTGGAATTATTGGAACTGTTTATGGAGATTCAAACTGGTTTGTTTCAATATCACCTTTAAATTTATTTATAAGCTTTATATTTCTGGCTGTTAACACTGATTTTAAACTTAAAAGTATTTTTTATATGGGAGTATGTTTTTGTTTTGGAATGTTGGCTAAAATTATAGGGGTAAACTATGGAATTATATTTGGAAATTATGAGTATGGATAAATTTTAGGATATAAGGTTTTTGGAGTTTTGAAGAAGGTATAGCTAAATTTCAAAATTATTTGGGTTGGTTATCAGTCTCTTTCCCATTGCAAATTTTATTTCATAAAGTTAAGCCGAATGTCAATAATTCATTTTCATTTAATTTATATTTACTGCAGGTTTTATTTTTTGCGATTCTTTTGATTAAAAACAACACACTTGGAGGTATATAAAATTTTATTAAATGAAAGTTGAATTATGTTTTTTTATTATACTATTTTCTTTTTTTTCTTGTAAGGGTCCAGGAAAAAGAAATATAATTGATATTAAAATTAATAATGATAGTATTTTTTCTTCAGTCTTAAAAGAAAAAGTTACTCTTAAAACTTTTCCAGATAATTTTTTTGAATTAAATGGTATTGATGAATGGGATAGTTTTGAAAATTTTCAAGATACAGTTGAAGGAATATCTGAATTAAATCCAAATAGTTTAGATGTTTTTCTTTTGGGATTAAGTGTTAAAATTGAAAAATTAGAAAAAAGTGAATTTCCAGAAATTTTTGATAAACCTCAGATTTTAAGCAGATTAAAATTAATTAGAATGCAGACTTTAAAGGCAAGATATTTTACGGAATTTTATACAAAAGATTCTATAAAACCTGCTCTTAGTGAACTTTACATATATTATAATGCTCTTATTGATAGAATGATAAGCATAACTGAAGAAGATTTATCTAAAAATTTTTAATTAAAGATCAATTCTAGTTATTTTTATCTCAGAAACAATATTTACATGAGAGAGATTTTTGTTTAAAGAATTTGTTACTTTAATTTTTTGATTTGATAATATTTTTATATCACCTTTTATTTCGTTTATTTTTGTATAAATTTCTAAAAGAATTTCGTCAGATTTAACGCAGTTTTTAAATGGACTTGATTTTGTTTCGTTGATAGATGATATTAATAATTGGTCATAATTAAATCTTCCTATTATTAAATCATCATATGAAATATTATGGGATTGAATTAAAGACAAGACCTCTTGAAAAAACTTGTTTCTTTGAGTAGCAACTAAATTGAAATATCTTTTAAGGTTAGGAGAGTTTACTTTATCAGAAGCTTTGAGGTATTCTAATTTAGCGTTTTTTAGATGCAATAACAATTTTTCTAATTGGGCAATAAATAGAAAAAAATAGCAATTCTTTATTTAAACTTCTTTTTTTTTATTAAATTAACAATTAAATAAGAGTTTTTATTATGCCTATTAAGAGCTTCCAGGGGCAGAGGGTTTCAATAAAAAGACCTTCTCCAAGTAGAGTTTTAGTTTCAGATATAATGAGTCATAAGCTGGTTTTATTTAAACCTGAAGAATCTATTCATGAAGTTATGTCTAAATTTATAAAATTTAGGATATCTGGAGGACCAGTAGTTGATAGTTCGGGAAAATTGGTGGGTTTAATCTCAGAAGCAGATTGCATGAAGGAAATTTCTGATAGTAGATATTTTAATATGCCAATTCTTGATAAAACTGTAAAACATTTTATGACAAAGCAGGTTCAAACAATTGATGCTTCTACAACTGTTTTTGATGCTGCTTCTTTATTTTTTAAAACAAAAAAAAGACGTTTTCCTGTTCTTGACAAAGATAAATTGGTTGGGCAAGTTAGTAGAAAGGATATTGTAATAGCGGCTTTAAATATGAAAAGCCAAACATGGCGTTAAATAAAAATTTGTTTTGGACGATTTAGCTTATTCCTAATCCATTTTTGATTTTATCATTATCAGGAACTATAAATATGATTTCTCCTTTATTATTTTTTGAAGAAAGAATTAATCCCTCACTTATCTCACCTTTTATTTCTTTTGGTTTTAGATTTGTGATAATTGAAACTTTTTGACCAATGCATTTTTTTTCAATAAAATTTTTCGAAACTTTCGTTACTACTTTTATTTTTTTTGAACCGATATTAATATTAAATTTTTTAAAATTTTCAGTCGATTTAATTTTGTTTACAGAAACAATTGATCCAACTGAAATAATTAATTTGGAAAAGTTATTATAAGAAGTTGTTTTTTTTGAATCAAAATTTTTGATATTTGATAGGTTATTTAATTTATTTAATTGATAATCAATTTCTTTATCTTCAATTTTATTAAATAAAAGTTCGGGTTTGTTAATTATGTGACCAGGTTTAATTATTTCATCTGATTTTTGAATATCATTCCATGTAAAGTTTGATTCAGATATGTTTATAATAATTTTTAATTTTTTACTACTAAAAGGTAGAAAAGGTTCACTAAGAATAGATAAAGCTGCTGTTACTTGAATGGATATATACATAATAGTTTTTACTCTATCCATATCATTTTTTACTAATTTCCATGGTTCTTGTTCTGCTAAGTATTTATTTCCAAGACGAGAAAGATTAATTAAGTTCTGACTAGCTTCTCTAAATTTAAATTCTTCAATATTCTTTCCAATTTTTACTGGAAATTCTTTAGTTAATTCTAAGGTTTCTGAATCTTTTAGATTAATATTTTTGGGTGAAGGAATTTTTCCATTAAAATGCTTATTTATTAAAACTACAACTCTGTTTACAAAATTTCCATAAATAGATACAAGTTCATTGTTATTTCTTGATTGAAATTCTTTCCAAGTAAAATCATTATCTTTAGTTTCCGGAGCATTAGAAGTTAAAACATAACGAAGAAGGTCCTCTCTACCAGGAAATTCTTCTAAATATTCATGGAGCCAAACAGCCCAATTTTTTGATGTTGAAATCTTTTTCCCTTCTAGATTTAAAAATTCATTAGCAGGAACATTATGAGGAAGAATATAATTAGAAGATTCTTTTAGCATGATTGGAAAAATTATACAGTGAAATACAATATTATCTTTTCCTATAAAATGAATCAATTTTGTTTTATTAGATTTCCAATATGGTTCCCACTTTTTATCTTCACGTTTAGCCCATTCTTTAGTTGAAGAAATATATCCAATTGGTGCATCAAACCAAACATAAAGTACTTTTCCTTTTGCATTATTTAGTGGAACAGGAATCCCCCAATCAAGATCTCTAGTGACAGCTCTTTCTTTTAGACCATTTTTAATCCAAGATTTTACTTGACCATAAACATTAATTTTCCAATCATTTTTATGACCATCTAGAATCCATTTAGAAATAAACTTTTCATATTTATTAAGTGGAAGATACCAATGTTTAGTTTTTTTGAGCGTAGGTTTAGAATTACTAATCGTTGATTTTGGATTAATTAGTTCACTAGCACTTAATGAAGATCCACAAGATTCACATTGATCCCCATATGCTTCATCATTTTTACAAACGGGACAAATTCCTTTTACAAATCTATCAGCTAGAAATTGTTTAGCTTCATTATCATAAAGTTGTTCAGATTCTTTAGCAATAAAGATGTTTTTTGAATGTAGATCTTCAAAAAAATCAGAAGCAGTTTCATGATGAATTTTTCTTGAGGTTCTTGAGTAATTATCAAAAGAAATATCAAATTTTTTAAAAGCATTTTTTATCATTGAGTTATATTTATCAATAACTTCTTTTGGAGTCTTATTTTCTTTTTTAGCTTTAATTGATATTGCTACACCGTGTTCATCACTTCCACATATAAATATTATGTCTTTACCTATAGCTCTTAAATATCGAGAATAAATGTCAGCAGGGATATAAACACCTGCCAAATGTCCAATATGTATTGGTCCGTTAGTATATGGAAGTGCAGCTGTTATTGTATACCTTTCTTTGGAATCAGACATCTATATAATTTTTCAAAATTAAGTTAATTAGTTTGTTTTATATGTTTTGTACGGTCTTTTAATTATACTTAAAATTTCAAACAAAATGTTTTAATTTACACAATATGTTAAATTTTTTTATTTTTGAAAAAAATAAAATGAGAACTATAGCTTCTGAGGTAAAGAATTATATAAAAACAAAACCATTTTTATCAACCGCTCTTTCTCAAGGAATAATAAATTTAACATCTTTAGCGAGAGAAATTCAACCTAAGATTGAAATAGCGCTTCGTAAACCTGCAAAAAATGGTGCAATTGTAATGGCTTTAAAAAGAATATCTGATAGTTTAGAGTTTATTTCAACTTATAAAATAATAAGTGTTTTAAAAAATTTGGGAGATATTACTGTTAGATCCTCTTTAGTTGATTATAGTTTTTCAATTTCAGAATCACTTCTTTTGTCTCAAGCAAAATTATTGTCTAAAATTGAAAATTTAAAAGATTGTTTTTATACTTCTTCAAGAGGAGTTGCTGAATCAAATATTATTGTTAGCAAAAATATATCTCATTTTGTAGAGGAATTATTTAATAAAGAAATTTGTAATAGTAAGATTGAAAATTTATCATCTATAACTGTTAAACTTCCTAATGAAAATGTCACTATACCTGGAATATACTATTTTATTTTTCAAAGATTATCTTGGGAAGGGGTTAACATAAATGAGGTTATTTCTACCTCGAATGAATTCACAATTCTGATGGATGAAAGTCAGGTAAATATTGCTTTTGAAGTAATAAAAAATTTAAAGTCATTATAAGTTTAAAAGGTCATTTGTAATTTCATTTAATTCTCTAATATTTTTTATTTTATTTATTAATAACATTAATCTTAAACCTTTATTTGTTTCTTTTTCTTTAATAGTTAATCTTCCATCTAGATTTTTAATTTTTGAAATTAAATTTGAAAAAATTTCACTTTTAAAAAAAGGGCTATTTTGATCTTTTATAAAGTATCCAGTACATTTATTTTCTTTTATTACAACTTTTTCAATTGCTATTTTTTTGAAGTACCATTTTAATCTAACTGTTTCAATTAATTCAAGTGTTGAGTCTGGTAATTTGCCAAAACGATCTTTTAATTTTGATTTAAAATTTTCTAAATTTTTTTCACTAGTAATTTTTGATAGTTCCTGGTATAGAGACAGTCTTTCAGTTACATTGCTTATATAATTATCTGGAATCATGATTTCCAAATCAGTATCTATTTGAATATCTGAAACATAAGGTTTTTCTAATTTATCTAATTCTTTGAATTCTTTTTCTTTTAATTCATTAATAGCTTCTTGAAGAATTTTTTGATAAGTTTCAAATCCCATTTCATTTATAAATCCAGATTGATCACCACCTAATAAGTTGCCAGCTCCTCTAATTTCTAGATCTTTCATTGCTATGTTAATCCCAGATCCTAAATTTGAATACTGCTCAATTGTTTTTATTCGTTTTTGAGCTTCTTTACTTGTATTTGTTGGAGTAATGAAATAACAGAAAGCTTTTTTGTTACTTCTACCTACTCTACCTCTCATTTGATGTAAATCACTTAATCCAAAATTATTAGCATTATTTATAAAAATTGTATTAGCATTAGGAATATCAAGACCATTTTCTATTATTGTTGTTGCAATAAGCACATCATGTTTTCCTTTTATAAATTCAAGAATACTTTTTTCTACTTTTTTTCCATTCATTTGACCATGACCTATTATAACTTTTGCATCAGGAACAAGTCTCTGAATAAATTCAGAGATTTCAGAAATGTTACTTACTAAATTGTGAATAAAAAATATTTGTCCACCTCTTTGCATTTCATAGATAATAGCATCTTTAATGATTTTTTCATTAAATCTGATTATCTCAGTTTGGATTGGATATCTATTGGGAGGAGGAGTTGTGATGATAGAAAGATCTCTTGCTGAAATTAAACTAAACTGTAATGTTCTTGGAATAGGTGTAGCTGTTAGTGTCAGTACATCAATATTAGGTTTTATATTTCTGAGTTTTTCTTTAACTGATACACCAAATTTTTGTTCTTCATCAACTATTAACAATCCCAAGTCTTTAAAAATGACATTATTAGTAACCATTTGGTGAGTTCCAATTAGAATGTCTATTTTTCCAGTTGATAATTCTTTAATTATTTCTTTTTTTTCTTTTGAAGATCTGAATCTGTTTAGATAATCTACCTTTACTGGGAAGTTTTCTAATCTTTCAGAAAATGAATTAAAATGTTGAAAGGCTAAAATGGTTGTTGGAACAAGAATAGCAACTTGCTTGTAATTATCTACTGCTTTAAAAGCTGCTCTTATAGCTATTTCTGTTTTACCAAATCCAACGTCTCCACATATTAATCTATCCATTGGTTGAGGAGATTCCATATCTGATTTAACTTTTTCAGTGGCTTTACTTTGATCGGGAGTGTCTTCAAATAAAAAAGAGGCTTCTAACTCCCATTGCAAATAACTGTCTGGATTAAAAGAAAATCCAATTTTTTCTTTTCTTTTTGCATATAGTTTAATTAAATCAAAAGCTATTTCTTTAACTTTTTTCTTTGTTTTTATCTTTAGATTTCTCCATGCTTTTGATCCTAATTTATATATTTTAGGAATTGAGCCATTTTTTCCATTATATTTTGATATTTTATGTAGTGAATGAATACTTAAAAATAGAATGTCATTATCTCCATATAGGATTTTTATAGCTTCTTGAAAAGTCTTATTTATCTCAATTTTTTGTAATCCTGCAAATTTTCCAATTCCATGGTCTATATGTGTAACATAATCACCAATATCTAATTTATTTAGTTCTTTAAAACTAAGATTTTGGTACTTAGAATAATTTGCTCTTAATCTATATTTATGATATCTCCCAAAAATTTGGTGATCAGAAAAATATGCTGTTAAAGCTTCTTCATCTTCAAATCCTTTATAAATTGGCTTAATAATTGTCTTATAATTTACAATGGTTTCCATTTCTTGAAAGATGTCATGAAACCTTTTTGCTTGATTTTTATTTGAACAATAAATAATGTTTTCAAACCCTTTGTCGTGATTTTTATTTAAGTGATCAATTAACAAATTGAATTTTTTATTGAAAGCTGGTTGGGGATTTTGACTAATCTGAATTTTTTTTAATTTTTTAATGTGGATTGAGGTTTCAAAAATTATAACATTTTTATTTTTAATTTTTTTTATAATTTCTAAGTCTTTTATAAATAAGTTTTCTGGAGCATATTTATTAGTTTTTTTTGACTTATATTTTTTTTGTGCATTAATATATAAATGGTCTAAAGTTTTTAAAGTTTTATCAAAATCATTGAAAACAAAAACAGTATTTTCTGGTAAAAAATCTAGTATAGATTTTCTTTTATTTGGAAAGTTTATATCAGAGGTATTTGGAAGTACTGTTATATTCTCTAAACCATTAATTGATAGTTGTGATTCAACATTAAAACTACAAACTCTTTCAATTTTATCGTCAAAAAATTCTAATCTATATGGGTGTTTATAAGAAAAAGAATAGATATCTAGAATTCCTCCTCTTATTGCAAATTCCCCTGGAGAGGAGACAAAAGGGACACGGTTAAAACCCATTTTAAATAAAATTTCGTTTATTGAGTCTAATGAAAAAGTATCACCTTTATTTATTTTCAGGGTGTTTTTGTTTAAAGTATTTTGTGAAATAATTTTTTCAAAAATAGCCTCTGAATAACTTACAATTATCTTAGATTTATTTCTGTTGTTTATATTTTTTAATACTTCAGATCTTAATAAAATATTTGAGTTTTCAAAAACTTCTTGAGTGGTTGTTTTTTTAAAACTTGGGGGAAAAAATAAGATTTCATCTTTTGAAAGAATATTTTCAAAATCATTTAAATAATATGCAGCTTGTTCAGCGTTATCAAGTATTATAAAAAAATTACGTTTTGTTTTTTTATAAGCAGCAGCCATTCTAAAACTTTTCCCTGAACCAATAAGACCTTTGATGTGAATTAAGTCTTTAGACAAAATGGAATTATTTATTTCATTTTGCGAATTTAAATTTTCGTATAAATTGATTTTCGCTTTAATTTTTTTTTAATGCAAATATAAACTTCCAAAAATTTTATTTCATAGTTAATAACTACTAAAAAATATTTTTAAAAAAAAATATTATAAAAGTTACTTTAGCTGTAATAGAAATTGATATGTTTTTAATTATTGATACAGAAACTACTGGTTTACCAAAAAAATGGAATGCTCCTCTTACGGATAGTGATAATTGGCCAAGATGTGTCCAGATAGCATGGCAAATTCATGACTTTGATGGTCAGTGTGTTGATAATAAAAGTTTTTTAATTAAACCAGAACTTTATACCATTCCATATGAATCAGAAAAAATTCATGGAATTTCTACTTCATTAGCTAAGTTAAGGGGCGAACCAATAGCAGAAGTTTTAAATATATTTTTAGACTCTATTAATAACTGCAGTTATTTATGTGGACATAATGTAAAGTTTGATTTAAAAATAATAGGTGCGGAATTAATAAGATTGGGAATTGAAAATAAAATTGAGAAACTGCCAATTATTGATACTTGCTCAGAATTAACAGCAGAAATATGTCGGCTCCCTGGTGGTAGAGGAGGAAAATTTAAATACCCAACTTTATCTGAATTGTATTTGCATTTATTTAATGAAAAATTTGAGGAGGCTCATAATGCAACTGCTGATGTTGAGGCTACAAGTCGTTGTTTAATAGAATTGTTTCGTAGAAAACTTATGAATAATTCTTCGTTAATTGACCTAGATATTATATATAGCGGAATTCAGAAAAGTTTTAAGGATATTGTTTCTCTTCTGGGTTTAAATCATGAAAATTTTAAATTATCCTCAGAGGAATTAAAGAAAAAAAACACAGAATTAAAATCAAATAATTCAAAAAATGATATTGACATGTCAGATTATCAGAAGAAACCTTTTGCTCATCTTCATGTTCATTCTCAATTCTCAATTCTTCAGTCAACATCTAAAATTTCAAATTTAATTTTTAAAGCAATAGATTATGAGATGCCTGCAATTGCATTGACAGATCATTCAAATTTAATGGGAGCTTTTCGGTTTATTAAGGAAATAAAAAATTATAATGAGAGTCTTTCAGATAATCAAAATAAAATTAAACCAATTATAGGTTGCGAGTTTTATGTTTGTGAAAATCATCTTGATAAGACTAGAAGAAATGATGGATATCAAATTGTTTTTTTAGCTAAAAACAAGAATGGATATAATAATTTATCAAAAATGAGTTCAATTTCATTCAAAGAAGGATTTTATTATGTTCCTAGAATTGATAAAAGTGTTATTAAAAAATATAAAGATGATCTTATTGTGTTAACAGGGAATCTTTATGGTGAGATTCCTTCAAAAATTTTGAATATTGGGCTAACACAGGCTGAAGAATCATTATTATGGTGGAAGAAAAATTTTGAAAATGATTTGTATATAGAGATAATGAGGCATTCTCAAGATGATGAAGATGTAGTTAATGAAAATCTTATAACATTGGCAAGAAAACATAAAACATCATTAGTAGCAACAAATAACACATATTATACGGAAAAGAAGCAAGCTAATGCTCATGACATTTTACTTTGCCTTAAAGATGGAGAAAAACAAATTACTCCAATTGGAAAAGGAAGAGGATTTAGATATGGTTTTAAGAATGAGGAATACTATTTTAAATCTCAAGAAGAAATGAAAGAATTGTTTTCTGATATTCCAGATTCTATTGATTCAATTGAAAAAATTATTAGTAAAATTGAGTATTATGAATTGGCAAGAGAAGTTCTTCTTCCAAAGTTTAATATTCCAAAGGAGTTTAAAGAATTGAATTATGAAGATGATAAATTAAAAGAAAATAAATATTTAGAATTTTTAACGTATCAGGGAGCAAAAAAAAGATATGGAATCTTAAAAGATGAAATAAAGGATCGAATTGATTTTGAATTGAAAGTTATTGCTAATACTGGTTATCCAGGTTATTTTTTAATCGTTCAAGATTTTATTTCTGCATCTAAAAGTATGGGGGTATCAGTTGGTCCTGGAAGAGGATCAGCAGCAGGTTCTGTCGTTGCATATTGTTTGGAGATTACAAATATTGATCCAATAAAATATAATTTACTATTTGAAAGATTTTTAAACCCTGATAGAGTAAGTTTACCTGATATTGATATTGATTTTGATGATGAAGGTAGATCAAAAGTTATAGACTACGTTACAAATAAATATGGTTCAAATCAAGTAGCTCAAATAATAACTTACGGGACTATGGCAGCTAAATCTTCAATCAGGGATACTGCAAGAGTTTTAGATTTATCTTTATCTGATGCAGATAGAATTTCAAAATTGGTTCCTAATAATATTTCATTGAATGAAATTTTTAATTTATCAGCTGATGAATTAAAAGAAAAATTAAGAGTTGATGAGTATAGTAGAGTTAAAGAACTAAAAGGTTTGATAAAGGGAGATGATTTAATGGCTCAAACTCTTAAACAGGCTCAAATATTAGAAGGAACATTAAGAAATACAGGAATTCATGCATGTGGTATTATAATTACTCCTGATGATTTAACAAATTTTGTGCCTGTTACAAGAGCTAAAGATTCTGATCTTTTTGTAACACAGTTTGATAATTCAGTTGTAGAAGATGCAGGCCTTTTAAAAATGGATTTTTTGGGCTTAAAAACACTCACTTTGATTAAGGAAACTTGTAAGTTGGTTAAGTATAAACATAATATAGATCTTGATCAAGATATGTTTCCTTTAGATGATCAAGTTACTTATGAATTATTTCAACGTGGAGATACTGTTGGTATTTTTCAATATGAATCTTTAGGAATGAAAAAGTATTTGAGAGAGTTAAAACCAACAGTTTTTGGTGATTTAATTGCTATGAATGCATTGTACAGACCAGGTCCTTTGAATTATATTCCAAGTTTTGTTGCAAGAAAAAATGGTGAAGAACCTATAACGTATGATCTTCCTGTAATGAAGGATTTTCTTGAGGAAACTTATGGAATTACTGTTTATCAAGAGCAGGTTATGTTATTATCGCAAAAAATTGCTTCATTTTCTAAAGGAGATGCGGATTTGTTAAGAAAGGCAATGGGAAAAAAGATTTTAAATCTTTTAAATAATTTAAAACCTAAATTTTTAAAGGGTGGTAAAAAAAATGGTCATAATGAAGAAATTCTTGAAAAAATATGGAAAGATTGGCAAGCTTTTGCCTCATATGCATTTAATAAGTCGCATTCCACTTGTTATGCTTTAATAGGTTATCAGACTGCTTATTTGAAGGCTCATTATCCTGCAGAATTTATGGCTGCAGTATTATCAAATAATATGAATGATATTAAACAAGTTACTTTTTTTATGGAGGAATGTAGAAGAATGGGATTAAAAGTATTAGGACCAGACGTGAATGAGTCATTTTATAAATTTACTGTTAATGAAAATAAAGCCATTCGTTTCGGTATGGGAGCTGTGAAAGGAGTAGGTAAAAATGCTGTTAAGACAATAGTTGAAAATAGAAAAGAAAAAAGATATGATTCTATTTTTGATGTTGTAAAAAGAATAGATCTTAGATCTGCAAATAAAAAAACATTTGAAAATTTAATTTTGGCAGGGGGATTAGATTCATTTGATCAAACTCATCGTGCACAATATTTTAATCCTGATGTTGATGGAATAACATTTTTGGAAAAAACTCTAAGGTTTGGAGCGAAGTATCAAGAAAATTTAAAATCATCCCAAATTAGTTTATTTGGAAAAAAAACGGGGACGACATATCAAGATTTAACAATTCCGTCTTGTGATAATTGGACTAGTCTGATTCAGCTTAAAAGAGAAAAGGAGGTTGTAGGAATATATATTTCTGCTCATCCACTTGATCTTTTTAAACATGAGATAAAGCATTTTGTAAGTATTAGTTTAAGTAAAATGACTGATTTAAATTTTTTAATTAATAGAGAGTTCTGGGTTGCAGGGATCATTAATGTTGTTGAAAATTTAGAAACTAAAAATGGGAGAAATTGGGCGAAATTTTTAGTTGAAGATTTTACTGATCAGTATGAATTTAGAATTTTTGGAGAGGATTATTTTAAGTTTAGACATTTTTTAGTAGTTAATCAATTTATTAGAATAAAAATCTTAATAAAAGAAGGTTGGTTTAGTAAAGAAAATGGAAGAAAAGGTGATCCTAGAATTCAATTTATGAGTTTTGAATTGTTAGAAAATACTATAATAAAAAATTCAAAAAAATTAACTTTTCAAATTGATATAAATCAACTTAAGGATGGGTTTGTGAAGAAAATAGAAAATAATTTAAATAGTTTCAAAGGAGACAAACAACTATTTTTTGACATCTATGATAATGATAAAAAAATGAAAATTACACTTAATAGTAAAAAGCAAAAA
>Ga0310121_10001786_pt1 | contig 21362 bp, 22 predicted proteins | sample CB27_Tmax_986_MG_FD_203504 | JGI IMG/M metagenome (GOLD analysis project Ga0310121, IMG submission 203504) | Marine microbial communities from Western Arctic Ocean, Canada - CB27_Tmax_986 | ecosystem: Environmental > Aquatic > Marine > Oceanic | place: Canada: Western Arctic Ocean | collected...
TAAAATTAAGAAAAAGGCAGCCCCAATCAGTTGTATAAAAAACTCTGCCTTTATCATTAGAAGAACATGTTCTTCTAATTGCAGATACTGCTTAATAATTTTCTTCAAAATAAAAAATGTGTCTTTTAAAATTCCTCTATCACTTCCATGATAGTGCGAAAAGCAACTGCTTTATCGCCATAACGCGCTAGATGTTTTTGTTGCAATTCAGCAGCAAAATTAATTTGATATTGATGCAAATCCTTCATGCTTGGGCAGGTGTAAGCGATAGCAAAAGTATGATTACTATCCCCATGAACAATTACTCTATTTATTTGTGCTTTGGTAAATACTGCTGCAGCCATCACTTCAGGAATATGTTCGGTTTTCATCCAATTTAACCAATCGGTTTTTATACTTTCTTCAACACTTACGGTTACATTATATATTATCATTCTTCCTGGTTTAAATTATCACCTCTTAATATTCTAAAGCGCTTTCTTGCTTCTGCAGTAAATATACTGCTATTATGTTCTAGCAATATCTTTTCGTACAATTCCATAGCCTTCACTTTGTCGGCTAAAGTATTATCATGAATTTTTGCCAATCGATAAAGCGCATCATCCGCCAGAATATCATAACCCCAATCACTTGTAATTTTCTGATACATCTGTATAGCCAAATCTGTATTGTTAAGCTGCATATAAATTTCAGCTTTACGCATGTGTATTTCATCCGATAAAGTATGCCCTGGAAAAGCCGTAAGGACCGAATCGTATTTTTCAATAGCCTCTTCATATTTTTGCTGATAATTAAGCAAGTCAGCAGTAGCAAAAGCACGCATTGCAATAAATGAGGTGTCCAAGTTTAAATTATCAATTATCAATAAGGATAACTGCATAGCATCATTTGCAATTAACTTTGAGGTAGATGCTTTCAGGGTTCCTAGTTGTGCTTGCGCCCAATCAAAATCCCCTTGATAATAAGCGATTTTAGCTCTTCTTAATTTTGCCTCATGCCCAATAGGATTTTCCTTAAAATCCTTTTCTACTTGCGAATAGTACAATAAGGATTCCCAAATATTACCAACTAGCAACATAACATCAGCATATTCCAACTTACATTCTGCCAAATCAGTATTTGAAATTTGCGGCAGAGCCATAGCTTCATTTAGTATTTGCTCAGCAGAAGCTAAATCATGCAAATAAAAGGCCTTAAAGTGCGCATAATTAGAAAGTAGCAACACTGTATTTCTGTTTTTTCCTAAATCTGAAATCACCTCAACATAAGTAGCGTCAAGTACATTCAGCTCTTTTTGTTGTTCGCTCAAGCTTTTAGTCAGTGCATATAGCTTATTGATATTTGCATTTACAAAAAGATGGTTTCTCTTTCCTTTTCCCAACACATAGTCATAGGCTTCCACTGCTAACTGATACTCTTTTTTATCCAGAAAAGATTCTCCTAAATCATACACCTCCTCTCCATCAGCATTCGTGCGTTTGTCCAAAGCTTTTGCTTGAATGAGCGCCATTTTGTATTGTGCATTCTGCATGAATAGCCAGATGAGCATTTCCGAAAAATCAGTACGACCCTTCTCCTCTCTTACAAATGGTAATAATTGTTTTTTTACTAATTGATAATTTGCTTCACTTTTAATACCATCATTATTCAAAAATAATTGCACTTTAGCTATAACCATTTGCTTTTGTCTTGGGTTGCGCTTCAGTTCATTCAAGTATTCCGAAAGCATCAAATCTACCTTATTTAAATAAGCATACAATTGCGCCTTTTGAGTGCCAAAACTAGCTTTTGGATTTATTTTTTCTGATTGAAGATATACGCTTAAAGCCGCATCATACAAATCATAACGCATAAAAGTATTCGCTAAATTAATAGTTTGCGATTGTTGTCCAGTTAATTGTTTCAGCACTTTACTATAAGTATAATTAGCTTTTTTCTGATTACCACTTTTCTCTTGAGCTATTCCTACTTCAAGTTGATAATTCAAACTTTTAGGATATATCTTGGCGAGCTTTTTGGCTAATTTTTCTGCTGATTTGTAATCCTCAGTTTTTAGCAAGGATGCAAAATAAGGAATGTAGTAAGCAACAGAAAATCGCGCCTCATTCAGCTCCTCATAAATAGTAATTGCCTTAGTATATTCCCCATTAATATAGTACTGATAAGCCAATTGTTGTTCGCTTTTCTGAGCAAAAGCAAAAGAAGAAATCAGCATAAATACTAATAGTAAACGCATCTATTTTATGATATCAAAACCAGTGTAGGATTGTAAGGGTTTAGGTATTTTTATTCCTTCAGCTGTTTGGTTGTTTTCAATAAGTGCCGCATAGATTCTTGGCAAAGCCAAAGCACTTCCGTTTAAGGTATGACACAATTGAATCTTTCCATTTTCATCCTTATACCTTAATTTTAATCGGTTAGCTTGGTAGCTTTCAAAATTAGAAACCGAGCTTACTTCCAGCCATCTTTCTTGTCCTGCAGAATAAACTTCAAAATCAAATGTTAATGCTGAGGCAAAACTTAAATCACCACCACACAACTGTAAAATTTTATACGGCAATTCTAATTCATCCAAGATACTAGCAACATGATTCACCATTACATCTAAAGTTTCATACGATTTTTCAGCATGTTGAATTTGCACAATTTCTACTTTATCAAATTGATGCAATCTATTCAAGCCCCTTACCTCCTTACCGTACGAACCCGCCTCACGCCTAAAACAAGGAGTATAAGCGGTGCACTTAATAGGAAATTCTTTTACAATTACATCACGAAAAAAATTAGTTACCGGCACCTCAGCAGTTGGGATTAAATACAAATTATCCTCAGCTAAATGATACATTTGCCCTTCTTTATCAGGCAATGCCCCAGTCCCAAACATTGATGCTTCATTCACCAAATGAGGAGGTAAATATTCTGTATAACCCGCATTAATATTTTTATCCAAAAAATAATTAATTAATGCTCTCTGCAGCTTAGCGCCTTTATTGGTATACACAGGAAATCCTGCTCCAGTAATTTTATTTCCTAGTTCAAAATCAATTAAGCTATAATCAGTTGTTAGCTGCCAGTGCGGTTTAGCACCTTTCATTAAAGTTGGGATCGCTCCTACTTCTTTTATTGTACTATTATTTTCATCTGATTTTCCTTGTGGTACGCTTGGGTGTGGCACATTAGGAATTTGAACTAATATATCTTGTATTTCCTTTTCAAGCTCAGCCTGTTTAGTTTGCAATGCTTTCGAACTTTCCTTAATCGTTGACGATTCATCCTTTAATGCATTAGCTTCATCCGCCTTTCCCTTTTTATACAATTCACCAATTTGCTTTGCTAACTGATTTCCTTTAGTCAACAACTCATCTGCTTTTTGCTGAGTAGCTTTACGCTCATCATCTTTTGCAATTACAGAACTGAATAGTTTTTCAGCATCTATATTTTTTATTTTTAGTAAAGCCAAATAGCTTTCCTGATTTTCTCTAATTTTGTTAATGTGTAACATCTTACCTTTTGGGTTTATCTAATTTTGAAACAAATGTAAATAAAAAAACTCTTGACTAGTCAAGAGTTTTTCCTAAATATAATATAGTGAAATCCTTAACTTACAGTTTCAACTGAAATATAGGATCTGTTATTTCTTTTCTTAGTAAATTTCACTTCACCATCAGTTAATGCGAATAAAGTATGGTCTTTTCCTATACCTACATTTTCACCTGGATGGTGCACGGTTCCTCTTTGACGAACAATAATATTACCAGCAATAATAGCTTGACCGCCAAATATTTTTACGCCTAATCGTTTACTTTGCGAATCTCTACCATTTTTCGAACTACCCGCTCCTTTCTTATGTGCCATTATCTTAAGTTTTAATTTCTACTTATTATTCAGCTTTTTTAGCTGCAGTCTTTTTAGCTGGCGCTTTTTTAGCAGCTGGCTTTTTTACAGCAGTTGTTTTATCTACAGTCTTTTTAGCTGTCGCTTTTTTAGTAGCCGACTTTTTTGCAGCAGTTGTTTTTGCGGCAGCTTTAGCAACCGCTTCTACAGCTGACTTTTTAGCAACTGGAGCTTTAGCATCAATGTTTTGGATTTCTAATTTAGTTAAATACTGTCTGTGACCGTTTTTAACTTTGTATCCTTTTCTTCTTTTCTTTTTGAAGACGATTACTTTATCGTCCTTCAAGTGCTCAAGTACTTTTGCAGTTACTTTAGCTCCTGTTATAACTGGGGCACCAATATTTATTTTACCATCATCATTCATCAAAAGAACTTTATCAAAATCAACTTTTGATCCTTCTTTTGCATCTAATCTGTGTACAAATATCTGCTGATCTTTTTCAATTTTGAATTGTTGCCCTACTATCTCAACTATTGCGTACATTATTATTGTTTTTAAAAATGGTTTGCAAAATTACACAATCTAGCAAAATAGAACAAAAAATATTCTACTTTTTTTGAATGATTACGATTATTGGCATTTAAATAGCACTATTAGAAGTTCTAATCGTATCTTTGCAGCATAAAAATAAACAAAAATGAAAAACCTATTTACCTTACTTTTGGCTAGCCTTACCTTATTAAGTAATGCCCAAAATAGATGTGGAACTGAAGCAATTACCAAACAAATGATGGAAAATAATTCTGAATACGCAATTGCAAGAAATAAAGTAAATACTCAAACCAATAAATGGATAGAAAACCACCCAAACCACAGTGAAAAAACAATAATTACTATTCCAGTTGTAGTACATGTAGTTTGGAAGACAAATACACAAAACATCTCTGACGCCCAGATTCAATCACAAATTGATGTCCTAAATGAGGACTATAGAAGAACGAATATTGATGTAATAAATACACCAACTGTATGGCAAAATATTGCTGTTGATAGTGAAATTGAATTCTGCTTAGCACAAATTGATCCAAACGGGCAAGCAACAACCGGGATAGAAAGAATACAAACTACACATGGAGAATTTGGAATGAATAGTGATATTCATACCACTTCATCTGGAGGTGCAGATGATTGGCCAAATGATGATTATCTTAATATTTGGGTATGTGATATAGAAAGTGGCTTATTAGGATACGCAACACCCCCTAGTAGTTGGATTGGAAATGGAGACGGACTCGTTATAGGATATCAATACTTTGGGAATATCGGCACTGTTCAAGCTCCATACCATAAAGGAAGAACGGCAACACATGAAATTGGACACTGGCTGAACCTAGATCATCTTTGGGGAGCCTGGGGGAGTTGTGGAGACGATCAAGTTTCTGACACCCCTAAACAAGAAACAGAAAATTACTTCTGTCCCGCCTTCCCAAGACATCCCAACGCTTGTAGTACTACTAATGCAAATGGAGATATGTTTATGAACTATATGGACTATACTAATGATGCTTGCATGAATTTATTTACTACAGGGCAAAAAACCAGAATGATTTCCGCTATTAATCAATATCGTTCCAATTTATTAACTCAAACAATTTGCAGTGGTCCGACAAATATCATTAATATGTCAAGTGCAAATAAAAAGATTGTGAAAATTGTAGATGTTTTAGGAAGAACAATATCAAAACATAAAACAAATATTCCTTTATTCTACATATATGATAATGGAAGTGTAGAAAAGAAAATTATTATTGAATAACCTTCACTCTATACGAGAGGAAAGCCCAACTAATTAGCTGGTCTTTTTTTATTTACTAAATATACACCACTCAATATTATTACAACTGATAATAAGTGAATTAAGGTTACTTTCTCCCCATCAAATACTCCCCAAAAAATAGCAACAACAGGGATTAAATAAGTAACTGAAGAGGCAAAAATTGCTGTTGATTGGCTTATTAATTTATTAAATATCACAACAGCAGAAGAGGTGCAAACTACAGCTAATAGTGCAATATACCCCAAGGCAATTACCCCTTGATTAGTAGTAGTTGCAATTTCCAGAAAATCAGTATTAAAAATATAAATAGCAGACAAGGGGCCAATTAGTAAAAAAGCTAAAGCAGTAATAGAAAGCGCATCCAAATCATGCAAATACTTTTTTATCACATTTATACTAATAGCATACATCACGGTAGCTAAAATTACTAAAAAACCATAATTATTTATTTTAACCCCCTCACCCATTGTTGAGTAGATTAAAACAACCGCCCCAAATAAACCAATAATAACACCTACTATATTTGTTTTTGTTGGCTTAGTTTTGAAAAAATAAACCCCCAACAATAAAGTAAAGAGGGGAACTAAGGAATTTAAAATTCCTATTATGGAGCTATCTAATTCTGTCTGTGCTTTTGTAAATAAAAATGCAGGCATACCATTCCCAAAAAGCGCCATAGCTACTATTGCTAAAAGATGTTTTCTTTGCACCACTTTTATTGCTTTCAACATAAAAGGCGTTAAGGAAAGGAAGGCGATAAATAAGCGTAAAGCAGCCACTTGCATATAATCATAAGCCGCCAAGCCTCTTTTCATTAATATAAAAGAACTTCCCCATACTACTGCCAGAAAAATTAAAGTAATATAATTTTTAAATGACTTTTCCATAATTAATAATTGGCGACAAAAATAAGAACATATCTTTGCCCTGATGAAAACAAGACAAAAAAGAATTATCAGGAATTGGCTTTATTCTGGGTTATTGCTGATTGCTTTAATGGTAATTATTGGCGGTATTACTCGCCTTACTCATTCTGGCCTTTCCATAGTAGAATGGAAACTAATAGGAGGAGCAATTCCACCACTGAATGATGTGCAATGGCAAGAAACTTTTGAAAAATATCAACAATTTCCTGAATACCAAAAAATAAATAAAGACATGCAACTTGCTGAATTTAAAGTGATATTTTTCTGGGAATATCTCCACCGCTTATTAGGCCGATTAATCGGTTTAGTTTTCATTATTCCTTTTGTAATTTTCTGGATAAAGAAATGGTTCAATCCTAAACAAAAAAAACAATTATTTATCTTACTTGGGCTTGGAGCTTTACAAGGGTTTTTAGGCTGGAGGATGGTAAAAAGTGGCTTGGTAGATATTCCTGCGGTTAGCCATTTTTGCCTAGCCATACATTTAGTAACTGCTTTTGGACTAATGTGTTATATTTATTGGCTTATCCTTAGTTTTACTGAAGTAGAAAAAAGCGCAAACAAAACCATTAACAAACTCAGTCAATATTTAATAATCGCTTTGCTTATTCAAATTATCTATGGCGCTTTTGTTGCTGGCTTAAAAGCAGGATATTTACTGCCAGCAAATGGAGGGGTTTTTGAAAGTATATTTGGCTACAGCTTCAGAAGCAGTAATGATTTTAACTTACTCAACAATGGCTTTGACATTCAAGCCTTCCACCGATTATTTGCTTGGGTCGTATTTTCCATCACACTCATCATCTTTAATAAAACAAGAAAAACTGAATTAGTGAAAGCAGGAACTCTGGTTCTTGGGCTTACTATAGTTCAGATTATACTTGGTATTTCTACTTTATTATTAAGTGTGCAAATTCACACGGCTACTACACATCAATTTATTGCAATTATACTATTGCTTTCAGTAGTGAGGCTTACTTATCTTTCCAGTGAAAAGTCTCAATTAGATGCTTAATGTCGTATTTCAAAAAGAGGTTAATTGGCAGAATGGAGTCACTTACTTCCATATTAAAATAAAGAGCCCCTCTAAAAAAATGATTGACACTATCCGTTAAATAAAATTGAGCTGCTGTAGCAGTTATCCCCTCATAATCAAATAATACCCCATATACATTTAAAGAATCATTAATATACAATTGTTCCGTGATTCCATAAGCTATAACATTATGCTTGTACGCTAGTTTTATTGACTGCTGAGTATGGCTCGTTAAATTATTGTTCAAAGGGAAATACGATATATACAACACTCCATTTTGCATGGGGAAAGACAAATCCATGGAACAGCTATTTTCTTTTTTAAGCAGCTTACTATATACGGGAAATTCAAAAATAAAAGGACAATCTATATCTAATTTCTCATATACTTTTTCAGGAAAATTTAATTTGATAAACGCCTTAGGTTTTGGTGTGTAATCTGTATTGCAAGCTATTAGAAAAACCCCAATAAAAAATAAAAATTTAGTTTTCATTAATACTAACTTTCAATCGTTTAATATACCTTAAATCTGCCGACTCCACCATCATAGTATAAGGTGGTATTTTGCAAATATCTCCAATTTTAAGAATCCGGCCTTCTACCTCAAGTACTAAGCCTGCTAAAGAATCAGATTCTCCCTTTATCTCATCAAAATAATCAATTTCTCCTTTTACTATTTTTAAAAAATCTATCAATGAAATTTTTCCTTCAAAAATAAAATTATTATCATCTAACTTGGAATAAATATTTTCATCTGTATCAAACTCATCATTAATCTCTCCAACAATTTCTTCAAGTACATCTTCCAAAGTTACAATTCCTGATGTACCTCCATATTCATCAACCACAATAGCAATATGATTTTTCTTTGCTTGAAATTCTTTTAACAAATCATTAATCATTTTATTTTCAGGAACATAATAAGGAGCTCTACATAATTTTAACCAATCAAAATCATCATTTTCGTCCAAAAAAAGAATTAAATCTTTAATATACAATATCCCCAAAATAGTATCAAATTGTTTCTTATACACAGGAATACGAGAAAAACCTGAACTAATAATAAGCTGTAAAACCTCCCTGAATTTAGTTTTATGTTCAATAGCTAACACGTCAACCCTTGACTTCATTACTTCTTTTACATCTGTATTTCCAAACTCAACAATTGACCTTAATATCTTTCTTTCATCCTCTTTGCTTTCATGTTCAGTAATATCCAAAGCTTTCGTAATTTCTTCAATAGAAACTTCTGTTTGCTTTTGCGCCAAACGCTTGTCAATAAAATTAGTAGTAGCAACTAACAAATAACTTAAGGGATAAAATACTTTTGTCAAAAATATCAGTGGCTTTGCCATGTTAAGCGAAAACTGTTTTGCATTCTGATTAGCATATACTTTAGGAGTAATCTCCCCAAAAAGCACTAAAAGTAAAGTAATGATAACAACTTGAAAAATAAATTCCAGAGGCGAACCTTCAGGAAAAGAAATAGCCAAGGAAGTCAGATAAGCAGAAAGTACTATAATAGCAACATTGATGAAATTATTAGCAATTAAAATAGTGGCTAATAATTGATTTGGTTTTTTCAGCAATTTGAGAATTACACTGCTTTTCTTTTCTTTTGCTAAATCATCTAACTCATTAGCGCTTAAGGAGAAATAGGCTACTTCAGCGCCTGAAATAAAAGCTGAACAAACAATTAGCAATACAACAATACTAAAACTTGTAAGTACTTCTGCATTAAAAAGGTGCAGTTCTACTCCACTAAAGATTGATAAAATTATCGGGACGGGAACCTCTTCCAATTCGTGATTTTTTTAGTTAAAATGGTAAATCATCTGCTTTATCACTAGCCGTTTCTTGTGGTGGATTTATTGTGTTTTCTTGAAAATCTTTTTTACCTCCAAGCATAGTCATATTATCTGCAAGTATCTCAGTATTGTATCTAGTATTCCCATCTTTATCCTCCCACTTTCTTGTTTTTATTTTTCCTTCAATATAAACACTAGCGCCTTTTTTAAGGTACTTTTCGGCTACTTCTGCCAAGCCTCTCCAAAGGACAATATTATGCCATTCTGTTTGACTTACTTTTTCGCCTTCTTTATTCTTATAATTCTCAGTTGTCGCTAACGAAAGGTTAGCCACGGCAACTCCATTATCCAAATATTTTACTTCAGGATCTTTACCTAAATTTCCTACTAGAATTACTTTATTTACGCCTGCCATAATTACAATTATTTAAATTAGAATGTTCAACAAATATATAAAATCTATGTTAATTCTAGTGTCTCAAAATATTTTTCTGTTAAGCGAGAAACAGGATAATTTTCAAGTTCTTCTTTTGCTATTAATTGATAGTTTTTCAAGTTAATGTCATTTGTTTTTATTTTCCAAAATTGAGCATGTAATTTTTGATGTGAGAGCACATGAATAAATTCAACAGAGACAGACTGTATTTCTACCTTTTTATCTGCAAAAATATTAACCCAATCCTCTGATGAAATTAGCTCCTTTTCATTAATCCTATCAGAAAATTCTAAAAAAGGGAATTCATAAAGCCCTTGCCAAATACCTGATTTTCGTTTTCCTAAATAAACTTCCCCCTCTTTTTCTATCATTAAAAAATGAAGAAATCTATTTTTGACTTTTATCTTTTTGGATTTTACAGGCAATTCAGAAATCATATTATTATTGTACGCTTCACAACAATTCTGCATTGGACAAACACTGCAATCAGGTGATTTGGGCTTACATTGCATAGCGCCAAATTCCATTATTGCCTGATTGTAAACTGAAGAATTCTCTTTAATCAACAATTCTTGTGCCAACTCTTGAAATTGTTTTTTACCAATAGTAGTGTCAAAAGGAGTGTCTACACCAAACATTCTACTCAACACCCTTATAACATTTCCGTCCACAACAGCATAAGGCAAATCAAAAGCAAAAGAAGTGATAGCAGCTGCTGTATAGAGGCCCACTCCTTTTAATTTTAATATTTTTTGATAATCATTCGGAAATTTTCCATCATAATTTGCCGCAATGTCTTTGGCAGTAAAATGTAAATTTCTAGCGCGCGAATAATAACCCAACCCTTGCCACATTTTTAAAACCTCATCTTCATGAGCATTAGCTAAATCCTCTAACTTTGGATAAGCCTTTACGAAAGCAAGATAGTATGGCGTACCTTGCACTACTCTTGTTTGTTGCAAAATGATTTCAGACAGCCAAATATAATAGGCATTAGTAGTATTGCGCCAAGGCAAATTCCTTTTGTTAACCTGATACCAACTTACTAACTTGTTTGAAAAATTCATAACTTACTGAAAAATAAACTCTATAAAAAACCAAACGCATAATAGCAAAGCTAAATTTTTTAATATATTTGCACGCTCAAAATTAGTTAAGAAATTAATATAAAACGAAAAGAAAATGACAAAAGCAGACCTTGTTAGTAAAATTGCAGAAAAAACAGGAGTTGAAAAATTAACAACTTTAGCGATAGTTGAATCATTTATGAATGAAATAAAAGAATCAATATCAGCTAATGAAGGAGTGTATCTAAGAGGGTTTGGTACTTTTAAGCCAAAAAAAAGAGCAGAGAAAACTGGTAGAAATATCAAAAAAAATACAACAATTATTATTCCGGCACATCATATTCCGGCATTCAAACCGGCAAAAATATTTATGCAGGAAGTAAAGAATAACGTAAAATAAGCTTTTAAGTAAGCTGAAAAAATAAATAATGTCAGGAGCTAAGAAAAAGAAAAGATTAAAAATTGCTACTCATAAACGCAAGAAGCGTTCAAGAAAAAATAGACATAAAACTAAACTGTAGTTTTACGTTAGTTTCTTAAACGATACGCCATGAAATACGATCTTATTATCGATTCAAGGCCTTCTGAAGTAGTGATTGCGCTTTTGCGTGATGGACTTTTAATAGAACTTCATAAAGAAAAGCACGATAACAATTATTCAGTAGGCGATATTTACCTAGGGAAAGTCCGAAAGACGACTCCTGGGTTAAATGCGTCATTCGTAAATATAGGTTATGAAAAAGATGGTTTTTTACATTATCTTGACCTTGGTCCTCAATTCAATTCTTTGAAGAATTTTACACGTAAAGCAATTGATAAAAAATTAAATACCGCATCATTAAAAAACTTTAAGAAAGAAAAAAATCTTGAGAAAGACGGCAAGATTAATGACGCTTTAAGGGGGGGGGATTTGATCCTTACTCAAATTTCAAAAGAACCTATATCCACTAAAGGGCCTAGATTAACAACTGAAATTTCTTTAGCGGGAAGATATATGGTTTTACTTCCATTTTCTGATAAAGTTTCTGTTTCGCAGAAAATTGAAAATGCTGAAGAAAAAACGAGATTAAAAAATTTAATCAGAAGCATAAAACCTCCTGGGTTTGGAGTAATTATCAGAACAGTTGCTACAGGGAAAAAAGTAGCTGAACTAGATAGAGATTTGAAAAACCTTTACAAAAAGTGGCAAATTGTAAGTAAAAAACTGAAAGATGCTCAGCCTAACACTAAAATACTGGGTGAGCTTAATCGATCATCTGCTATATTAAGGGATTTATTGAGCGCAAAATTCAACAATATTCATGTAAATAGTGCTGAAGCTAAGGAAGAACTAAAAGAATATCTTGTCGGTATTTCGCCTGAGCAAGAAAAGATTGTTAAATGGCATAAAAAAGACACTCCTATCTTTCAGGAATTTAATGTTACCAAACAAATAAAAGGTGCATTTGGGAAAACTGTAACTATGAAAAAAGGAACCTATCTTGTCATTGAACATACTGAGGCTCTACACGTAATTGATGTGAATAGCGGTAAAAAAGTAGATGCGACAAAAGGTCAAGAGGCAAATGCTTTGGCCGTAAACTTAGAAGCAGCTGAGGAAGTGGCAAGGCAATTGCGACTTAGAGATATGGGAGGTATTATTGTTGTTGATTTCATTGATTTAAAACAAGAGAAAAATAGAAAGCTCTTGACAGAAAAAATGAAGGAAGCAATGAGTACTGATAAAGCAAAGCATCATATTTTACCTCCAACTAAATTTGGGCTAATACAGATAACCAGACAAAGAGTACGCCCAGAAATGACTATTGACACTCAAGAAAACTGCCCGATGTGTTCTGGTGACGGTAAGATTGATTCTAGCTTATTATTAATTGACCAAATTGAAACCAAACTACACAACCTAACTGAAACGCATAAAGGTGATATTCAAATTTCAACACATCCTTTTGTAGAGAGTTATATTAATAAAAAAGAAGGTTGGTTCTCATCCTCTATCAGTAAACAATGGTCCGCTAAATTTGGAAGAAGAATAACTATAACGGCAGATGATCGTTTACATTTATTACAATATAGCGTAGTAAAATAAACTAATTTTTCTCTACTGATATAATTCGCTTATACCAAAAAAGTAAGGGGATTAATGTTAGAAACATTAAACCGACTCCTACAAAATAACCGTGCCTAATATTGTCATTAATATTGAAAAATGGTAAAGCAAAAGTCCCAATCATCATCATTCGCACAATGATATTAAGTGAATTAAAAACAGAATTTGCCCTGCCAATTAGATTATTTGGAATATGATTAAAAATATAGGTTGTCCTTAAAATACGAACTCCTGAATTAGCAATACCAAGTATTAAATTCCCCAAGAAAAATACCCATAGCAACTTATATACCGCCATTGCATAAAAAGCAAAAGAAACAGATACTACTAGGATAATAATTGAAGCTACAGTATTTAATTTCCGGAATACGCTAAGGACAAGCACTCCTGAGCAGATTGCTCCTAATGAATAGTATATTTCAGCAGAAGCGTATGCATTGCCATCCATTTCCAAGAATTTATGTACATAAGAAGGAAGTAAGATATGTACCTCAACTAAAGTAAAGGCAAAAAGCATATAGGAAAGAAATCCAAACATAAAAATTATTGGATGATCTTTTAAATATAATACCCCTCCTTTCAAACGAGAAAACAAATTACCTTTATGCACTTCTTCTGTTACAATAGGCTTGTATTTTATCAAAAGAAAAATAAAGATTACTACTATATAGGTTATTGCATCCATTAAAAATATCTCATATATATTCCATGCTTTTATGTTGAATGGCAAATGAATGCTAAAGCCTGCAATCTCCAACATATTATTATGTGTTCCTGTGAGTAATAAAGCCGCAAAAGCACCCGCTAATACTGATGTAGTTTGTCCTTGAACCTCAATATAGGAATTCAGTTTTCCGTAATTTTTTGGCTCAGTAATTTCTTGCCCAAAAGCATACAAATTAGGATAATGAACATTATAATTAAAAATAGTAACTCCAAAAACTAGGAGAACTAACATTTCATCTAAATGATCCATATAAAAACCATACAAAGCAATGCTGCCAATGCAAAAACCACAAACTATATTAATGATGATAAAGAGTTTTTTTCTGGAGTATCGATCAATTAAAGTTCCAGCATACAAACCCCAAAATAAGGTAAGAAAAGTAATTCCAATATAAGCAGACGCAAACATCTCAGGACGTTCAACAATTTTTACAAAATACCAAGGAATCGCAATCATACTTATCCCTTGAGCAAAACCAGAAATGATATTTGCTATAAATAAAAGAGTAATTGCTTGTTTGTTTTGCATAGCCGCAAAAGTAGTATTTATAATCAGATTTAGTACTTTTGAAAAATGCACAATAAAAGAGTTTATAATATTAGCATTGCCCTTGATCGCATCAAAAGTTATTGTACTTTACAAGATAGGTGTCAATGGGATGTGCTCCAAAAGTTAAACGAGTGGGGGCTACAACAAGCAACAAAAGATCATATTCTGGAACTACTTATAACGGATAAATTTGTAGATGAGGAGCGCTTTGCTATATCCTTCTGCAGAGGGAAATTCAGAATCAAAAATTGGGGGAAGTGTAAGATCACTAATGAATTAAAACGTAAACAAATCTCAACTATTTGCATAAATATTGGGCTAAAAGAAATTGATGATAATGAGTACAATCAAGTACTTGAAAAATTATTTCATCAAAAGAAAGCTGCCTTAAAAGACAAAAACCACTTTACACAAAAAACAAAAATCGCTAGCTTTTTGATACAAAGAGGTTTTGAAAGCAATTTGGTGTGGGATAAAATAAGAGAGTTAAGCGATAAATAATTACTTTTGACCAATGGCTAGCCAAGAGCAAATAAAAGAACTGATTTTACGAAAAGATGAACTTTATAAGTTTATTGACATTAAGGGAAAACAACTTGAGGTTAATGAATTTGAAACTAAATCGCAACAAGATAGCTTTTGGGACAACCCTAAAGAAGCTCAAATCCTATTAAAAAAACTCAGCACCCTAAAAAGTTGGCTAACATCATACGGCTCTGTTACTAATAATATTGATGAGTTATCGGTTTTGTTGGAGCTTGAAGCTAATGAAAACGAACTTGACGTTCAGTTGAAAAAAACAAAACAATCAATTGAAGAATTAGAATTCAAAAACATGTTGAGTGCTGAAGAGGATGGTATGTCGGCAATTATAACTATAAATCCTGGAGCAGGAGGAACTGAAGGACAGGATTGGGCTGAAATGCTCATGCGTATGTACCTAATGTGGGGAGAAAAAAACAAATACAAAGTAAAAACACTTGATATTCAAAAAGCAGAACCCGTAGGCATCAAATCTGTTACTATTGAAGTAGAAGGCAATTTTGCTTTTGGACATTTAAAAGGGGAAAATGGAGTACATAGATTGGTTAGAATTTCTCCCTTTGATTCCAATGCAAAACGCCATACAACTTTTGCATCAGTATTCGTATATCCTCTTGCTGATGATAGCGTTGAAATTACTGTTGATCTATCAGAAATAAGCTGGGATACTTTCCGAGCAAGTGGAGCTGGAGGACAGGGCGTTAATAAAACAGAATCAGCGGTAAGATTAAAACACGAACCAAGCGGAATTATAATTGAAAATTCAGAATCAAGATCACAATTAGAGAATAAGGAGAAAGCTATAAAATTGTTAAAATCTCAATTATACGAATTAGAAATTAGAAGAACCCAAGAAGAAAAAAATAAAATTGAAGGAACTAAGAAAAAGATTGAATGGGGATCGCAAATCAGAAACTATGTACTTCATCCCTATAAAATGGTGAAAGATTTAAGAACAAATTATGAAAGCTCAAATCCTGATGCAATTTTAGATGGGGATTTGAATGCTTTTATAAAAGCCTACTTAATGGAATTTGGACAACAATAAAAAGATGAAAATATACCATAACCCTATGTGCAGCAAAAGCAGACAAGCCCTTGTAATAGTTGAAAAGAATGCTTCTGCATTTGAGATTGTTGAGTACTTAAAAAATCCGCTTACAGTTGAAGAAATAAAGGTACTTTTACCACAACTCAATATAAAAGCCAATGAACTTGTAAGAACTCAAGAAGCAATATGGAAAGAAAATTATAAAGGAAAAATATTAACAGATAACGAAATAATCAATATTATGGCAAAAAACCCTAAACTTATTGAACGTCCAATTGTTGAACATAACAATAAAGCGGTAATAGGAAGGCCGCCAGAAAATGTATTAAGCTTATTTACTTAAGCAGGGATTTGGTCTTTCTCTAATTTTCCCTCTTTAGCCCAAACAAAAATAAAGTAAGGAATAACACCAGCAAGGAAAATAATAGCCCAAAAAGCCATTAGGAAAACAAAAACAAATATTAAAAAGCCTACGAATTTCATAATCATTAATTTTGCACAAAGAAACAACAACTCATAAAACTATCAAAACATTTTAAGATGAAATATAGAATAGAAAAAGACACAATGGGAGAGGTACAAGTGCCTGCTGATAAATACTGGGGAGCACAAACTGAAAGAAGTAGAAACAACTTCAAAATTGGTATGCCCGCAAGTATGCCTTTGGAAATAGTTTACGGCTTTGCCTACCTAAAAAAAGCAGCTGCACACACCAATTGTGAATTGGGTGTTTTATCTGCAGAAAAAAGAGATTTGATTTCCAAAGTATGTGACGAAATATTAGAAGGACAACATGATGATCAATTTCCTTTAGTGATTTGGCAAACAGGTAGTGGTACTCAAAGCAACATGAATGCTAATGAAGTAATTGCCAATCGCGCACATGTAATTAATGGCGGAAATTTGGAAGATGCAGAAAAAACAATTCACCCGAATGATGATGTAAATAAATCGCAAAGCTCAAATGATACTTTCCCTACAGGACTGCATATTGCAGCCTACAACACTATAATAGAAAATACAATACCTGGTGTGGAACAATTACGCAACACTTTAGAGGCAAAATCAGTTGCTTTTAATAAAGTAGTTAAAATTGGCAGAACTCACCTTATGGATGCTACGCCACTTACTTTAGGGCAAGAATTTTCTGGCTATGTTTCACAATTAGATCACGGACTAAAAGCACTTAACAATACCTTATCTCACCTTTCAGAATTAGCTTTAGGAGGAACAGCAGTTGGAACAGGAATTAACACCCCTGCTGGGTATGCTGATTTGGTTGCTAAAAAAATTGCAGAATTTACTGAACTTCCATTTGTAAGTGCTGGAAACAAATTTGAAGCTTTAGCCGCTCATGACGCTATTGTTGAAAGTCATGGAGCATTAAAACAATTGGCAGTTTCTTTAAATAAAATAGCTAACGATATTCGTTTATTGGCGTCAGGACCAAGAAGTGGAATTGGTGAAATTATTATTCCATCTAATGAGCCAGGATCATCTATTATGCCAGGGAAAGTTAACCCAACACAATGTGAAGCTATAACCATGGTCTGTGCCCAAGTAATAGGAAATGATGTAGCGATAACTGTAGGGGGAATGCAGGGGCATTATGAGCTAAATGTTTTTAAGCCCTTAATGGCAGCCAACTTCTTGCAATCTGCCAGCTTGATTGGAGACGCTTGTGTTTCATTTGATGAGAATTGTGCTGTAGGCATTGAGCCAAACCATGCAAATTTGAAAAAGAACCTGGATAATTCTTTAATGTTAGTTACGGCACTAAATACTAAAATTGGATATGAGAAAGCAGCTAAAATTGCGAAAACGGCACACCAAAATGGAACTACATTAAAAGAAGAAGCTGTTAATTTGGGCTACCTCTCTGCAGAAGAATTTGATGCTTGGGTACGACCAGAAGATATGTGTGAGGGATTGTAAAAACCGTTATTTCAAATATTAAAAAAGCCGAGCAATTGCTCGACTTTTTTTAATCCTTATCGCTTTCACTCTTCGCTTTTATGTCTGCAACAAACTGTTTTATTTGTTGCTCATCTTCTTTTTTACAGACAAGTAGTGTTCCTTCATTTTCTACCACAATATAGCCATTTAAACCCTGCAATACTACTAATTTATCCTTTGGCACATTAATAATATTGTTAGATGACCCATATAATCTAACAGAATCACCTTGCACAGCATTGTTGTTTTCATCTAAATCTAATTGGGTATAAAGCGATCCCCAAGTACCTAAATCGCTCCATCCTAAATCAGCAGGATACACATATACATTAGATGATTTTTCCATTATCCCATAATCAATAGAAATGTTCTTGCAACCTGGAAAAACTCTATCAATATACTCAGTTTCTTTTTCAGTATTATAGTATTTTTTTCCTTCTTCAAACACATCATACATATCGTGCAAATGTTTACGATACGCTAATGTTATTGATTTAGCACTCCAAATAAACATCCCTGAATTCCATAAGAAATCTCCACTATCCAAAAAATTAAGCGCTAGTTCCTGATTGGGTTTTTCAGTAAAAGTTTTCACTTTTTTTACCTTTTTATGTCCTGCCAAATCTTGATTAGTAAACTGAATATAGCCATAACCTGTTTCAGGTCTGCTAGGAGTAATTCCTAGCGTTAATAGCATATCATTGTTAGCGCTCACTTCCAAGCAATCATTCATCACTCTTACAAACTCATCTTCTTTTATTATAATATGATCGGATGCCGCAATAATCATGTTTGCTTCAGGATTTTCACTTTGAATTTTGAAAGCAGCAAACGCTACACAAGGTGCGGTATTACGCATTACAGGTTCGCACAATATATTTTTTTCTACAATATCTGTAAGCTGCTCTAAACACAAATGTTTATAATTTTTATTGGTAACTATCAGTATATTTTCAGCAGGACAAACCCGGGATAACCGCTTAAAAGTCTGTTGTATTAGGGTTTCGCCTGTTCCTAAAATATCTAAAAATTGCTTTGGAAAAGTTGATTTACTCATTGGCCAAAATCGAGAACCTATCCCTCCGGCCATAATTACTGCATAATTGTTTTTATTCATCTTCTATTTCTTTTTGTCAATTATTGGTTGCGAAAATACAACAAAAAGAATAAATTTTTATTGCGTTAAAATAACTTCTGCCAATGGGTGAAACAAATACACCTTATTACTGGCGCATTCAACACATTTATATCTCTTTCTTAATTGCTTTCCTTTTTTAAATATTTTTCCATTGGAAGTTGAGAAAATACTCCCATCCTTAATATTCGAAATGGTAAGTGCTTTTTTATGATCATACTTTTTTAATATGGCTGCCAAATTCACATCCGTACAGGTAGAGGCTTTAGGATGTTTTAAGTGTGCACTCAACACGTTAAGCACATCATTAGGAAAAATTGCTGGGTTCAAAAAATTTAACATCATGGATTTGAAAGTCTCTTGCCACTGATTACCATGAGGTAAAACGCCTCTTTTATATTTTACATACACAAAAGCATGTGCCAATTCATGGGTTAAAGTGATTAAAAAAGAAAAGGGATTCAAATCATTATTTATACTAACAAATAAAGTATTCTTCACTACTTTAAAGTCACCTAACTTGGTTCTTCTAGGATTTGTAATATTAATCTGAACATCTAGTTCATTAATCCAATCATTAATTTTTTCAAAAGAAGGTGCTGGCAAGAATACTTTTAAAGCATCCATTAGCTCATTATTTGATAAGCTATAAAGCTAGAGAGATAAGCTAAAACACCCATATATAAAAATTGAATTACTGGCCATTTCCAATGCTTTGTTTCTCTATAAACAATTGCCAAAGTACTCATGCATTGCATAGCAAAGGCGTAAAATAACATTAAAGAGATACCGACAGCAGGAGTGAAAAATGCCTCTCCTGTTTCTTGATTTTTTACATTTTTTAAACGTTCTTGTATGGACTGTATATTATCATCCCCTACACTATATATAGTTGACATAGTGCCCACAAATACCTCCCGCGCAGCAAAAGATGTAATTAATGAGATTCCAATTTTCCAATCAAAGCCTAAAGGTTTAATGGCAGGCTCAATTATTTTTCCAATTATACCCGCATAGGAAGCCTCTAATTTATCAGCTGCAATATGCATTTCAGCATCTGCTTTTCCCGTCCATTCTTGTTCAATTTGTTCAAACTTTTTTCCTGGAGCAAAAGAAGAAAGAAACCATAATACAATTGAAATAGCAATAATAACTTTACCGGCATCAAACAAAAACACTTTTACTTTTTCGACAATTGTATAAATTACAGTTTTCCAATCTGGGATTTTATAAGATGGCATTTCCATAATATAATAGGAGCGCTCTTTTGATTTTATGATAAACTTCATAAGGTAAGCGACTCCTATTGCAGCCAGAAATCCAAGGAGATAAAAGGCCATTAGTACCAAACCCTGTAACTTAAAACCCATAAACTCCTCAGCAGGAATTATCATAGCAATAATAATCGTATAAACAGGTAACCGAGCCGAACAACTCATAAGTGGTGTAACCATTATAGTAATAATTCTCTCTTTCCATGATGAAATTGTACGAGCTGACATAATTGCTGGAATGGCGCAACCAGCTCCACTTAATAGCGGAATAATTGATCTTCCATTTAAACCAACACCTCTAAGTAACTTATCAGTAATAAAACTTACCCGAGCCATATAGCCCGTATCTTCCAAAAAGGCAATAAAAGCAAATAAAAAGGCAATCTGAGGCACAAAAATAAAAATACCCCCCAATCCTGCTAAAATTCCATTTACTAGCAGATCATTCAACATGCCTTTTGGCATAGCATTGGCAGTCCAAATTGACAAGTCGGTGAATAAGCCATCAATTAATTCCATTGGATAAGCTGACCATGAGAAAACTGCCTGAAATAATAAAAATAGAATCGATAGAAAAATAATATACCCAAAAAAAGGATGGATTAATAAATCATCCAATTTTTTAGTAAATTGATGTTTTCCTACTGGAGTTCCTTTTTTAACGCAAGAAAAAATAACTTTATCAATTGCCTTATACCTTTTTACCGTTTCTTTTGCTTGTGCTCGTTCAGGGATTATCTCGTACTGTTTGCACAATTGATTTAAGGCACATCTATTCAATACTTCACCGCTTAACTTTTGTTTACACAAAGCCAAGAATGAAGCGTAATTATTCTCTACGTCTCTAATTTCATTTGCCTTTTCAATTACTTCTTTGAAAATTTTAGTGACATCCAAAAACCGTTTTTTTGGTTTTTCATCAATAGTTTTTATAATTGCTTCTTTCAAACTTTCAATTCCTTTTCCTTTGCGGGCATTGATGGCAACAACTTGTATTCCTAATTCTTCCGACAATAAATTTACATCAACAAGTATTCCTTTTTTGGTAGCAATATCCACCATGTTTAAGGCTAAC
>Ga0310121_10001787_pt1 | contig 21360 bp, 27 predicted proteins | sample CB27_Tmax_986_MG_FD_203504 | JGI IMG/M metagenome (GOLD analysis project Ga0310121, IMG submission 203504) | Marine microbial communities from Western Arctic Ocean, Canada - CB27_Tmax_986 | ecosystem: Environmental > Aquatic > Marine > Oceanic | place: Canada: Western Arctic Ocean | collected...
TTACACAACATACAACACTCGCCTTGGCTTACACGCTTCCTACTAACTTGTTAAATATATCTTACGATATATATCTGTGTCGTGTAGTAGTGTAACGACAACAAATTTCTTTTTGTTACAGCGACCAAGTTTATTTTATTGATATCATTACGCTGTAACGGAGTAGTACCTCTCGGTACTACCCCTATCTAACAAATCTTTTAATATTGCATCGAGTACTGCTACCAATATTAAAGTTAGTTTATTAGAATTCATTTAAGTAAACTCCCTAACAAGTTTTCTAAACTTGTTACAACATCCTTAGACATTTGTTCTGTTGTACTTTCATAATGATAAAGCTTTAAGATTTCTCTTAACTCTTTTATTATTTCTGTTTGATTCATTAAGCTACCTCCTGTTCTTGTTCTTTTTGTGGTTGTAATTTCTCACACCACTTAACTGCTTTGTTAGATAATGCAGATGCTTTCCATACTGCGTCTTCATTATCTTCTAAACATTTAATCCAACTGTTGAGGTACTGTGCGTGGTCCTCTCTTGGATTAGAAGTTATGTTTAGATTGGTAGCCATAAAACAACTTCCTAATTCTGCTACTAACTCTTCGAATGCGTACTCTATCTTAGCAAAACTCGTTGATAGATTTCGTTTGCATCTTGTTTCGTGTCCTGTCCAATGAGTTAGTTCGTGGAATAAGGTACAATAATAATTTTCAGTTGATGTACTATGTTGGGTATGAATAAATGATTCCTTACTAGGCATCTTAATTGTATCAGTTGTTGGATTATAACAAGCCATACCACCACCACCTGTAATGATATTCGCTTTAGTATTTGATACAAATGTTTCTGCTCTTGCTATATCATTAACTGTATTGTCAAACTTGTCGAAGTATTTAAACTTCTCAATATCTCCAATGACTTCTTCAATATTCCATACATCAAATGCTCGGTAATGATTAAATCTTCTTAATGCTTTTGATCCATCCCTTTGTTCTACTTCCTTTTCAAATGGTTGTGGTCTAATCAACTTAATGCTTTTACCTTTCCCCTCTTTAGGTACTTGGCATCCGTGATCTTTCCATTGTTTATATGTACCCCACACCTTACGAGTATAAGGTTCTTTCTTTGTGAAATATAAACTCAACCATAATGTATTGAGTCCTGTATAGTAGTGTCCGTTACAAGATATGAATCTTCTATTCGCAAATGGTTTAGTCCAACTTGTACCATTCGCTTTCGCAGTCTTCATAAGCTCAAGCATATGCTTTGTTATGTCTACAAATATATCTTTAACTTTCATACTTCCTCCTTTCTATTGTTCTGTTTTAATATAAATCAATACCCATCCTGCTACTCCAAGCAGAACGGTAAACCATATACTATCTATGAATTCCATTATATTACCTCCAATGATTCTTTGATTCTTTTGCATTGATCGTTAGCTTTGTTCCAAGCACTTTGCCAATGTAAATATTCTTCTTCATTCCACATCTTACTTGATCTGTAATAACGAAGAAGAAACCAAACACTTGAACGCACTAACTCCCAATGAGTCAGTTGTGTATTCAATTCACTTATTGCTTGACTACTCATAGTGTACCTCCCCATTGATTGATGAAATGATTTAGTACCAGCAATAGAATTATTGCTAGAATACAAATCATATTGATCTTGGCTAATGCCGACATATTAAACAGTCGCATCGCCCAGTTTTTCAAACCGTCCATACTTCTACCTCCAATTTAGTTGTTACCATTTTGTTCTACCTTTTGCAAGAGCAAAAAGAAAGCCCTACGGGATTTCTCCCGTAGAGCCAAAAATACTAAGCGACTTTCTTCTTCGCTTGTATTTGTGAAAGCAATTCTACAGCGTCTTTAACTGCTTGAGTCTGCGACTTCATCGCTTCAGGATTGAAAACTCTAGGATTCTCAGTATATGTCATACCGAAATGATCCTTATAGAATTTTGAACCTGCTTCGATGAATTCATCGTTTACTGCGATCTGTTCTTGAAGTTTCTTGATACATCTAGTATCAGACTGGATACTTGTATCTTCCACTTCTTTGCCAGTAAAAGCTCGCATCTTACCAGTTAGTCGGCTTGCAATTTGAGCAAGTAACGAATTGGCACGTTTGCTAGCTACAGCACAACCTCTAATCATATTCTCAATACTACCTTTTTCAGGTGTATAGGTATCAGATGTTGGGTTCTCAGACAGTTCTAAACCAGCAAAGTGATTTGCTATTATAGAAAATGCCTTGTGTAGGTCCTTTGTCATAGTATACCTCCTTTCATTTGTTACATTTTTACTGAATATCAAACGTGCAAATGTAAAGGAATTCACATCAAGGATGGCTGGTTAGCCACTTGCGTAGCGAAGCGAAGTCCTTGAAGTAGAATTCTGCATTTGCGATATTCAGGATAAAAATGTTAAATGACAAGGAGGTCCTCATACTATGACTGGACACTACACGCATTTTCATAATAGTAATTACGCTGGTTGAAATGTCGGTAGCTTGACACAACATCTAGATACCTATAACACTCTTACCTGAAAGGGAGATTGCTAGAATATGTCTAATAGAGTGATGCTGTACCAGCTAGGAAACTACCTCAAATGAAGTTACCTCAAATTACAAAGCCGACTGGGAAGATGCGAATTTCCTCGAAAGCAAAGAAGTTAGTAGATACATTAGTATCCAGCGGATGTACTATCACAGAAGCTTCAAAAGTCGCAGGATACCGAGGCAATTCGTCAAGAGTAAGTGCGAGCAAGATGCTACGAAAACCCGAAGTACAAGAGTATATGGCACGTGAGGTTCAACGGGCATTCGGGCTTTCTTCGGCTCGTGCTGGTGTAAAGCTCCTAGCCCTTTCTCAGGGTGCTAAGAGTGAATACGTACAGCTCGAAGCTTCCAACTCCATACTAGATCGAGCAGGATTCAAAGCACCTGAGAAACACCAACACCTTGTCGGTGGCGATTTCCACATCAACATCGACCTAACGTAGGCACGATGTTTCGTGAAAAACGCAGGGCTAGGGCATTACGTTACCAGTCGGGGGTTTAAAAACTGGGCGATGCTACTGCGAGGTGGGGTTACCCACGCAATATAACTCTTCAAGGTTCGTTCTAATTATGTTATAGATTGTTGTGAACTACTGGGTCCGAATATGGAAGCTAGGCGATATGGATTTGCTGAGAGAAGCAAACGTAGAAGCCGAAGATGAAAAGGAACTTCTGAAAAAAATTTGGGTTAAGAAAGGTTCAGCAAGGGCAACCTATGAAATTAGGGATAAGGATTATAAAGTTCCTGAATATACAACAGTCCTTGGAACAAAAATGGAAGTGAGAAAATGATATGAGAAAAGTACCTATAGCAGACACGCCTGACGGACATAACAACTCTAGGAGAAACTATGAAGAATCAAGAAAGATCAGAAAAAAAAGCTGGCAAGAACAACAAGTCTTTGAGTCCATCACAACTAATGATGAATCGGAACAAGATCAAAGCGAAGCAGATGGTGGCTAACGAACAGAAAGAAAGAAATGAAAGGCAGAAAAAAGCAGTCGAGCAATACAAAGAAGTCAAAATCCAAAAAGGTCATAGCGAAGAAGAAGCCGAAAGGATGGCGAAAGACCAAATACTAAACCAATGGGAAGTTTAAGCGATGACTCCTTTGGAAGAAAAGCTTAAGAAGCAACTTCGAGAAGCTGAGGGAGAACTATCCATTATTAAAGGGATTGGTAATAACTCTCCTGAAATGAGGGAAGCTAAAAAAGAAATAGAAGCTTTAAAGAAAGAGATAGATTTACTCAGGGATCACGCCCAAATAGATAGATTAGAATCAGACAAATCTTATTCTACTAATACAACATTACTTCAAAGTATTAAGAATCTGCAGAATGTTGAAAAGGAACATAAGAAGTATATTGGAGATTTATTAAAAGAATTAGATTCTAAAGATAAAAAGATTCAAGCCCTCCTAACTAACAATCCACATAAGTTAAGAAAGCTAGGAATCATTTGAACGTCTTTACTAAGTATTCCATAGATGAAATAAAGCTATTGAGAACAGTAGTAAAGAATGTACATATGAAACATTATCCTAAGGACAAGAAAACAGATAAGGAGGCAGATAGGATACTAGAAACAATTACTCCTCAAACATTGGAGGAGTTACATAAACTAGCAGTTGATTATGGGATCACTAACTTATAAGCCCGATGGAGAAATCCTAAAAAAATTTTTAAAAGATCATAGTTTCTTTAGAGGACTAAGAGGTCCAGTAGGAAGTGGTAAGTCGGTAGCGTGTTGCATAGAAATTATAAGACGAGCTTTAATTCAAAAGCCAGCCCTTGATGGTAAACGTAAATCAAGATGGGCAGTTATTCGTAATACCAATCCTCAATTAAAAACAACAACAATTAAAACTTGGCTTGACTGGTTTCCTGAAGAGGAGTGGGGAACTTTTACTTGGTCTGTACCTTATACTCATAAAATTGTAAAAGGCGATTTAGAACTCGAAGTTCTTTTTCTAGCCCTTGATAGACCTGAAGATGTAAAAAAATTACTCTCTCTCGAACTGACAGGGGTATGGATTAATGAAGCACGAGAAATTCCTAAATCAATTATCGATGCGTGTTCAATGCGGGTAGGACGTTATCCCAGTATGAGAGATGGTGGTGCATCTTGGTATGGTGTGATATGCGATACCAATCCTCCTGATACAGATCATTGGTGGTCTATCTTAGCAGGAGAAACTATTATTCCTGATTACATTACTAAGCAAGAAGCTAAGATGTTAATCAAACCTGATAACTGGAAATTCTTTAATCAACCTCCTGCGATGTTAGAAGCAAGAAACTCAGCAAAAGAAATTGATGGGTATAGTGCTAATAAAGATGCTGAAAATAAAAAGAACCTAACTCCTAACTATTATAATAATATTGTAAGAGGTAAGACAAAATCTTGGATTGATGTTTATGTTTTAAATAAACTAGGACAAATTGAAGATGGTAAACCAGTTTATGAATCCTTTAGAGCAGATGTTCACGTTGCCAAAGGAGATGTCGCAGTAGCCGATGGTGTTCCTATCTTTATAGGAATGGACTTTGGATTAACACCAGCTTGTATCTTTGCACAAAGAGTTAGAGGAAGATGGGTTGTGATTGATGAATTAGTTGCTGAAGATATGGGTATTGTAAACTTTTCTGTAATACTTAAACAACATATGTCAGCTTATTATCCAAGAGAATTTTATATATATGGCGATCCTGCGGGGGATCATAGAGTACAAACAGATGAAAGTACACCTTTTCAAATCCTTAGAGGTAAAGGAATTTCTGCTCGACCTGCTCCCTCAAATGATGTAACGCTTAGATTGGAATCAGTTAATTCTGTTTTATCAAGAATGATAGATGGAGAAAGTGGATTATTAATTGATCCCAAATGTAATAACTTAATAAGAGGATTTAGCGGTGGTTATCACTATAGAAGACTTCAGGTATCAGGAGAACGATATGATGAAAAGCCCAATAAAAATAGGTTCTCCCATATTCACGATGCTCTCCAATATTTATTATTGGGTGCAGGAGAGGGTAGGTCTTTGACATTAGGCAAAAAATTTAATAAACCTATTGTAGCAAAAAGAAATTATAATGTATTTGATGTTAAACCAAGATCAGCTTATGAAAGGAGAAGATAGATGTGTGTAGGTCCATTTAAACCACCATCAATGCCAGCTCCTCCTCCACCATTACCTGAAGAGGAATCAGTAAGACAACAACGAGAAAGACTTCGTAAATCACAACAGCTTGAAAGAACGAAAACTAAACAAGCACAATACGAAGATAGAGTTGCGGCTTACACAGGAAGAAAAGGTAGACGATCACTTTTAACTGGTAGAAGAGGCGGACAAGGTTTTGAAATTGCAGGCAGTATGAAAAGCAGTGCAACCTTAGGAGCATAATAAATGGTAGTAGATGTAAAACCACAGGCATCAGTTTCAACAACTGAGAGTCCAGTAAGACAATTACTTAATCGGTACAACCACGCTAAATCCATTAAGGATATGTGGCTTCCCGTATTTGAAGAATGTTATGAGTTTGCTCTACCTCAACGTGAAAGTTTCTTTTCAGAATCTATTGGTAGAAGAAGAACCGATAGAATCTTTGATGAAACTGCAGTAGTTGGTGTACAAGAATTCGCTTCTAGGTTACAAGCAGGTATAGTTCCTAACTATGCAAGATGGGCAGACTTTGTTGCAGGATCAGAAATTCCAAAAGATCAACGAAGAGAAGTTAATTTAGCTTTAGATGAAACAACAGAATATGTTTTTGAAATATTACAAAATTCAAATTTCTCACAAGAGGTTCACGAAACATTTTTAGATATAGCAGTAGGTACTGGATGTCTTCTTGTTGAAGAGGGCGATGCAGTTCAACCTGTTAGGTTCAAAGCAATCCCATTACCTCAAGTCGTTTTAGATTCAGGACACGATGATAAGATAGATCACGTTTACCGTAAGAGAATGATTCGTTTCAAAGAATTATTAATTGCTTATCCTAATGGAACACTCTCAGAAAAAATGGCGATGGATTCTGAAAAGAATCCTGATGCTGAATGTGAAGTTGTCGAGATAGTTTATAAAAATTATTACAATACCAAAGAAGAAGAATATAAATTTTGTGTAATTGCTCCAATGTATGAACACAAGATAAGTGAAAATACTTTTAAAGGATTAGGTTCTAATCCATACATTGTTTATCGTTGGTCCAAAGTTGCAGGCGAAGTATACGGAAGAGGACCATTACAATTAGCGATGCCAGCAGTTAAAACTTCTAACTTAGTTATAGAGTTAATTCTTGAAAATGCACAAATGGCAATCTCAGGAATGTATCAAGTAGAAGATGATGGTGTAATTAATGTCGATAATATTTCCTTAATTCCGGGGACTATCATTCCGAAAGCGGCTGGCTCTTCAGGACTACAAGCAATCGCACCAGCAGGAAACTTTAATGTATCTGATTTAGTTCTTAGAGATATGAGAACAAATATTAAAAAAGCTTTATACAATGAAATGTTAGGAGTACCGAATGAAAAAACTCCTATGTCTGCAACAGAAGTCGCAGAAAGAATGGCTGACCTTTCAAGACAAATTGGTTCAGCATTCGGAAGACTACAAGCAGAATTAGTTAATCCAGTTTTACAAAGAGTAGTTTATATTCTTAAGAAGCAAGGTAGAATTAAAATTCCAGTTATTAATGGTAGAGAAATAAAAATTAAATCTTCTTCTCCATTAGCACAAGCACAACATCAACAAGATGTGGCAACAGTTGATAGATTCTTAGGAATGGTTCAAGCTAGAGTTGGTCCACAGTTATTAAATATTTTAGTTAAGCAAGATGAAGTTGCTAAATACGTTGCTAAGAAATTAGGTATCCCTGCAGAATTAATTAGATCGCAAGAAGAAATGCAGGTTGCCGCAGGACAAATGCAACAAATGATGCAACAAGGACAAGGAATGATGGGTGGACAACAAACAAATGGAGCTACACCACCGCAACCTCCTGAGGAAATTACACCGTAGATTATGCCTTATGTATGCACAAATCTATTCTAGTTATTTCCGATCTTCATATTCCGTATCATCATAAAGATACTTTCGCTTTTCTAAAAGAAATCAAAAAAGAATTTAAACCTGACTTCATCGTTAATATTGGCGATTCGTTAGACTTTCACGCAATCAATATGCACACACACGATCCTGATTTAATGTCAGCAGGATATGAATTACAAGCATCTAAAAAATATATTAAAGAATTAGAATCTATTTTTCCTCAAGTCGTAGAAGTAGATTCAAATCATTCAAGTTTAGTTTATAGAAGAGCATTAAAATTTGGAATGAGTAGATCATTCTTAAAAGATTATGGAGAATTTCTTGGAACAAAGAAATGGAAATGGGTAGATGATCTTACTTTAGATTTACCCAATAAACAAAGATGTTTCTTTACTCACGGAAGATCAGCAGATATTTTAAAAGTATCTCAGACAATGGGTATGTCCGCAGTTCAAGGACATTATCATACACAGTTCTGTATTAAATACTGGGCGAATCCTGATAATCTTTTCTTTGCTATGAATGTTGGATGTTTAATAAATCAAAAATCATTAGCGTTTCATTATGCTAAAAATTTTCGTACACGCTTTGTCATTGGATGTGGAATTATTTTAGATGGATTTCCTAAATTATTACCAATGGTTTTAAATAAAACAGGTAATTGGATAGGTACACTTAAATGATTATACAATGTAAAGATTATTTCTATAGTCTACTAGAAATTTATGGTGGTAAAATATCTTGCTGGGCTTGGAATAAAAGATGGAAAGATAAAAAGAAAGGGACAGGATATGCCTGATAAAATTAATCCAGCATATTATCAAGCTGGTAAATGTGAATGTGGCAGAACATTACAAACTTATGATTATGTGAAAGACTTGCCTTATGCAGATGCAACTGCTATTAAATATATTACACGCCATAGGTTAAAAGATGGTGCAACTGATATTAGAAAAGCGATTTGGTTCTTAAAGGCAATCTTGAAAGATGAATATAAAAATGATAGTAACATAGAATGAAATCAGAACAACCAAAAACCCTAATAGGTTTAGATAATATGACACGCAGTCCTGATGAAGAAGAGAAACTTAATATGGTATTTCTCGCAACTTTTAATACACCATCTGGTAAAGAAGTCTTAGCATCACTAAGAAAAATTACCATTGAAGCTGTAGCAGGTGGAGAAGTAACAGATAATACTCTTCGACATTTAGAGGGACAAAGATATTTGTTTGGTTTAATTCAACGAAGAATTAATAAAGGATTAAGTCAAACTATAGTAAAGGATAGGAAAAAATAATGGCAGAAGAACAAGTTAAAGAACAACCAAAAGAACAACCAAAAGAAGAACCAAAGGAACAACCAAAGGAAGAACCTAAAGTTGAACCAAAAGAAGAAACGAAAACAGAACCAACTGTTCAAGAAGCTACTAAAGTTATAGTAGAAAGACCTGAGTATATTCCTGAAAAATTTTGGAATAAAGAAACTGGCGAACCTATTTTAGATGAACTAGGTAAGTCTTATAGTAATCTTGAAAAGTTTGTTGGTGGTAAAAAAGATGAAATGAAGAAGACTGTTGCGGATGAATTAAAAATTCAAGCACAACAAAATAGACCTGAAGAAATAAATAAATATGAATTACCTAAACTTCCTGAGGGAATAACCGAAGATATAGTTAGAGCCAATCCTATTCACGAATGGTGGAGAACTTATTGTTGGAATAATTCTCAGGACCAAGAGCAATTTCAAGAGGGTGTCAATAAATATGTTGATATGTTTTTGGGTAGCCAACCTAATATGGATAAAGAAAAAGAGAAGTTAGGAGAGAATGCTGATGCAAGAGTTGATGCAGTTAATAGTTGGGCATCTACATTCTTTAATCAAGAACAATATGATTCGATTGCTGGTACTCTTGGCAAATCAGCCGATGGTATCGAAGCATTAGAAAAAGTTATTGATGCTACTAAACAAAATGTTTCACGTGCAAACCAAGTTAGCCAACCTGAAAGACCATTAACATTAGCAGATGTAAAAGCTATGATGAAAGATAAAAGGTATTATGATTCAAGGGATCGAGATCAATCTTACGTCAAGAAAGTAGATGAGGCATTTCATAGACTTTATAGATTATAATGTTAATAGTCGAAAAGACTATACCCGATCATTGTTTTTCTTTAGCTCCAAATCTCAAGGCGATAGATCGGTATGAGATAGCAGTATTAGGGTATGATCCAATTCACGCCTTACTACTGCCATTTCGTTACGCAAGACCAAACACCTGTACTTATACAATTTTAACCGAACATACTAACGAAGTTGTTGCAATCTTTGGAGTTATACCCACAAAAACAAATCCTAAAGTTGGATATATTTGGTTCTTATCCTCAAATTTATTAGATAAATACTATCGTTATTTCCTAAGAGGTAACAAAAGATGGTTATCTTATATGGAAGAACACTATGAATATCTTTGTAATTATATCATAGCCGAACACACATTAAGCATTCGATGGTTAAAATGGCAGGGATTTATTTTTTCAAAAGAAATACTTGTCAAGGGAGTAAAAATGTATTACTTCTATAAGAGATTGCATTGTGCAATCAAAAAAGGTACACAGCCCGTTTTGAGGGAAATCGGTCCATACTGGGCAACCGAATTAAGTCATCAAGGATAACTGTTTTTATTAACAATAACTGACAAGGAGAAAAGTTATGAGTACATCTATTTCAACTGCGTTTATAAAACAGTTCGAAGCGGAAGTTCATATGGCATATCAACGTATGGGTTCTAAACTTCGTAACACTATAAGACAGTTAAATAATGTTACTGGTAGCCAAGCGAGATTCCAAAAAGTAGGAACGGGAACTGCTGTGTCTAAATCAAGACACGCACAAGTTCCAACTATGGATATTTCGCATAGTACAGTTGATGTTACTTTAGCAGACTTTTATGCGGCAGATTATGTCGACAGATTAGACGAACTAAAGACCAACATTGACGAAAGACAAGTACTTTCTCAGTCTGCTGCGGCGGCACTTGGAAGAAAAACAGACTCTCTAATCATAGATGTCTTAGACGCTGGAACAAATTCGGCAAACATAGCTCACGGATCGGCGGCTTTAACGCTTGCTAAATCTTTGACTGTTTACGAAACTTTCGGCGGAGCAGATGTCCCTGATGATGGTGGTAGATACTTTGTAGTATCTCCTGCAGGATGGGCTGATCTATTACAATTAGATCAATTCTCTCGTGCAGAATACATCGGAGAAGCTGGGCTTCCTTACGCTGGCGGTATGACTGCTAAAAGATGGTTGTCTTTCACTTGGTTTGTACATTCAGGTCTTTCTATTTCAGGCACTACTAGAGAATGCCACGCTTTCCACAAGAGTAGCGTAGGTGTTGCTAATGGTTCGGAAATTAGAACAGAAATAAATTACATTCCAGAAAAAGTCAGTAATCTTATCACATCTTATATGTCAATGGGTGCAACAATGATTGACAATAATGGTGCGGTTAAGGTTCAAATAACAGAATAGGAGAACAAATAAAATGGCATTTGCAATAGCAGACTTGAAAAAAGTAGCTGGTGGTGCGGTTGGAATTTGGCACTATTCTTCAACTGACGCAATCGGTACTATAGTTGGTGCAGACTATTTTTTATCAGCAACCACTGAACTCAAAGTAAACGACTTAATACTTTGTGTAGGTGCAACTGGTGGAACTAGAACTGCAGACCTCGTAGTAGTAGCAACCAATACTGGTACTGCTCTTACGACTATCAACGGCACGTAGTAATAAAATAAGACGTATAGGCGGGGTGCTTGCATTCCGCCTAAACTTAAGATAAATAAATGAAATGGCTGATAGTAAATATGATATTTGTAGTAAAGCATTAGTTTTAGTAGGTGCTAATACTATTTCAAGCTTTACTGAAAATACCACAGAATCTAAGGTAGCCAATCAATTATACGAATCAACACTAGAAAATCTCTTAACAAGATGCAGATGGAGATTTGCAAGTAAACAAGCCACATTAAGTAAGAAAACAGCCGATCCAACAGCAAGATACGACTCAGCTTATTCATTACCAGCAGACGCATTTATTATGCACACCGTAACCGTAGGAGATAATATTATTAAATATGACCGTTACGGAGATGAAATCTTTACAAACACAACATCAACTGATACAGTAGTTGCTGATTACACTTTCCAACCAAGCGAAAGTGATTTTCCTCCATACTTCAAACAGACGCTAGTTTTCGAGCTAGCGTCTTTGTTTGCAGGAGCTATCGCAAGGAACGATCAATTATCAGAAATGTATCATAAGAGAGCAATAGCACAGCAAGCGATTGCTAAATCTATTGATGCACAAGCACAAACAACTAGGAAAGTAGATTTGAATCGATTTAGAAATGTTAGGAATGTAACTTCATTTAATAAGATCGATGCCAAATCTCCTTAATGAAATGCTATGGCTAGACAAAGAATACATCAAGCAAGCTTTCTTCGAGGGGAACTTGATCCTACTATCATATCTCGTGTCGATGTTGCGGCTTACGCACAAGGTTTAAAAAAAGCTAGAAACGTCATTCCTTTAAACCAAGGTGGAGTTGAAAGAAGAGGAGGAACTCTTTTTAGAGCAGACCTAGGAGGACCAACTCGATTGGAAAGCTTTATCTTTAATTCTACTCAAGAATATATATTTGCTTTTCAAAATACTGTATTAAAAATTTATACAACAGCAGGAGTTTTAGCGGCAACTTTTACTTCTTGTCCTTGGCTTACATCAGAACTCTATGAATTAAATTTCACACAACAAGGAGATACAATGATTGTGGTTCACGAAAATATAGTACCACAAATCATTACAAGAATAGGATCAACTTCTTTTACAAGAACTGCATTTGGATTTGAAACTAGCGTCAATGGCGAAAAGACTTATCAACCTTATTTTAAATTTGCTGACGATAGTATTACTTTAGATATTGATTCTACTACTAAAGGTGCGACAGGTGTTACTTGTACTACCTCTAGTGCTTATTGGATTTCAGGTTATGTAGGTATGGTTATTCGATACCACGGAGCAGAATTAACAATTACAGGATATACTTCTTCAACTGTAGTAACTGCAACTTTAAATGATGATGTTGAAATGGAATTGGATGCTGATCCTTTTGCTACTCAACAAGGTTCAGGAGTTGTTAAAGTTACACAAGTAGGACACGGATTTTCTACAAGTGCATCAGTTACTATCTCAGGAGCTAATGATATTTTTGATGCTGATGGAGATGGTTTAGCAACTGCTAATATTAATGGAACTTTTACTATTACAGTAGTGGATGACGATCATTGGGAATTTACCGCAGGTGGAAGTGATACTGCTCTTGAATCAGTAGATGGTGGTGGAGTAAGAGTTGTTATTGTAGGACACCCTCCTACTAGAAATTGGGATGAACAAGTATTTTCTTCAGTTAATGGTTATCCAAAAACAGTTACATTCCACGAACAAAGATTATATTTTGGTGGAGTAACTGCATTACCTGATGGCATACAAGGAAGCAAGATTACAGACTTTTATAATTTTGATGTAGGTACAGCCGCAGATGCAGATTCAATACAAATACAAATTGCCTCAGATCAAATTAACGAAATAAGACATTTAGTATCAGGAAAACTATTACAGATTTTTTCAAGTACATCTGAGTTTTTTTTAAAACCACAAATAGGAAAACCTATTACACCAACCGATATTCAAATTATTAGACAATCGACTTTAGGATGTCAGCTAAAAGCGATGCCTAGATTATTTGATGGTGCAACTATCTATATTCAAAATAATGGTAAGACTGTAAGAGAATATTTTTATAGTTCAGGAGCAGAAGAATTTACTTCTAACTCTATTAGCTTATTATCCAATCATTTAATTTCCAATCCACAAGACTCAGCAAAGATTACTTCAATGCCAAAACGTACAGAACAATTTTATTTTCTTGTAAACGATGATGGAACAATGGGAATTTTTACTTCACAAAGAGCAGAAAAAATTGCAGGATGGATGTTATGGTCCACAGATGGAATAATAGAATCCGTTGCTTGTACGACCAGTAATATTTATGTAAGTGTCAAGAGAACAATTAATAGCTCAGATGTTTATTATCTTGAACAATTTGCATCTACCTCTTTTGATCTGCCAACAGATATGACAGTTACTAAGACAATTTCCGCAAGCTATCAACCTCACGGAACACCTTTAGTAGATGGAACATTTAGTAGTACTACTACATTTATTGGAGATGGTTTTACAAATGCTCCAAGTCAAGGAGAAACATTCCAGTTTGCAGGAACAGGTACGGTCTATACAATTCAAAGTGCTACTGCGACAGGTGGTAGTGGAGAATATACTATTGTTCTTAATGCTAGTACCTCACAATCTGATGGTGTTGCATTACAATTTGTAACTTCAAAAGTATTTTCAGGATTAAATAGTTTACCTGATATGAGATTAAAAACAGTTTATCTTACTTCAGGATCAGCCGAGGGAAGTCCAGTTTACTATTATGGATCAGGAACAGTTGATACTAATGGCGTAGTTAGTATTACTACAGCTACTTCATCAGCCGATATTGGTTTGAATTATGATATTACATTACATACTTTACCCATTGATGCTACAATTCAGAACGGACAATTAACAGGGTATCCTAGGAAAATTGCCAAAGCTGTTGTAGAACTATCTTCAACGTATAATATGAAAGTTAATACGAATGATGTCATTCTTACAGATGTAACTTTGAATACATCAAGCGGATTAACAAGTTTTACAGGAAAGAAAGAAGTGTATTTTTTAGGATATAATTTAGAACCCAATTTAGAAATTACTCAATCAGCACCAGTACCTATGAGATTACTGGGCTTAACAACGGAGGTATACTACTAATGTGTGTCCCAGCAGTCTTTACAGCGATGGGAGCTTCAGCTTCAACTGCGGCAACTATGGCGGCAGTTTCACAAGTTGCCCTAATTGCTGGTGGAACAATGATGAGTATGAATGCTCAAAGAAAAGCTATGGCTTATCAGTCAATGCAGTATGAAACTCAACAAAAACAATATAAGGATCAAGCAGATTCAGAAGCATTAAGAACTTTAATGGATGAGAATGATAGAAAGAAAAAATATCTTACTCAGATTTCAAACAATAGAGCATTACTTTCAATTACAGGAACGACTGCGGATTCTGCTTCTTATCGTGCATTCTTTAAAGCAGGTAAAGCAGTAGTTAAAAGTGATTTAGAAAAAATTAAATTAATGGGAACTGAAAGAAGATTAGCGGCTTTATACGGAGTACAGCAAGCTGGATTAGCAAGTCAAGGTGTAAGAGCAGGTGGTAAAGCTGGATTAATTACTACAGGAGCTAGAGGATTAATGTCTGCTTATGGAGTTTCTAAAGAAATGGGCTGGTTTGGAATAGAATAATGGCAAAATTAAAACAATCAACAGCAGAAATAAAATATGTAGACCAGATTGGAGTTAATCAAGGTGCAGGTTTTAGCGTTGCGGCTAGAAGTCAAGTACAAGCGGCAAATCAATTTAATAATTTAGTCAGCCATTTTGCAGACTTTGGATTAAAAGAATTAAAAGACTTCGGTACGAAGATGGGAGAGGATGCGGCAGAAAACGCTAAGTTTACTGAAGTAGAAAGAGATTATACGAATCCCATTACAGGCGAAACTGAAAAACAATTTGTCCCTGATAAGATACCTGATGTTAGTATCGATCAACCTACTTGGTTTAAGCCAACTGTATCAATGCAAAACGCATATGATAAAGATGTTTATATTAAATATAAAAAAGAAGTTGAGTCTTCAATACGAGCAATTACATTAGAGGAAAGAGCAAAAGCAGTTGAGAATAAATCTAATCCTAGCGAGTTTAATGAAATTGTAAATGCAAGAATATCTCCACTCTTAGATAATTTAGAACCTAAATTTTCTACAATAATGAAAACATATGCAGAAACACAAAGACAAACACATTGGTATCAGGTCCAAGATTCTTTTGTTAGACATAATGAGAAAGTTGCCAATGCTGAATATAATGCCACAGTACTTCAAGATGTTGCTGAAATTGAAGCGATGTATATTAATGGAGTACCTGATAAAGAAATTGAAATTAAAAGAACAGAATTAAAAGACTATATTAAGAATTCTCAAGATGCTAAACGAATTAATGCTTTAGCAACAGGCGATAGAGTATTGGATGCTATGAATGATAGCAAAGCAGGAAATAAAATACTTCAATCTCTTATTCCATTAAATATGAAAGACTTGGCTATTTCAAAAAGATTAATTGTTTTAGAGGATTTGAATAGATATGAAATGCTTTTACAAGGTGGAGTAAAAGAGATTACACTTTCTACAGGCGAAAAGATTAATGGACCTGCACTTCTTAAAAAATTTAATAACAATCAATCTGCTATTAATAATATGGAAACAAGAGTCAGTAAAATCATTACTGATTTTAATACTAATATTACCAAAGATACTAAACTAAATACAATGCTTTCATATACTCAAAACAATATATTAAAATCACACACAGGTACTCCTGCATATTACGGTAATATGAGTGCAAGTAATGTATCTGAAATGTTAATGGAACCTAAAGTAATGGAATTACTAATGTCAGAATATAATAAACTTCAAGGTGTTACACCTATTACAGATCATTTTCTTGCATATGAAGATTCAAACTTTGTTAAATACGTTTTAAGAACTACAAAACATTTACCGACTGTTATGACAGAAACAATCAAGAACGCATTTAAAGAAGATATGAATCAAACTGCATTAACTTCATTATATGATAGCAGTTTATTAAGAATGCTAACTCATTTTAATCAGACGCATATGAATACTGATGGCACAACTTCTGTACAAACTTTAGATTTATTAAAGTCTATTGGACTTGATGATAAACTGATTGGTAAAATTAGAACAATGGAAAGTGCATTATCTGTAATGCCAATGGCTGAAGCTAGACAATTTACTATCGATTGGTTTGCTGATTTAGATAAAACAAAAGTAGGTAGTCTTTCTGAATTATTAAATAAACGTGGCAAGGTTACTATGACATCGGTTAATAAAAGAATTGATGAACAAATTGAATATAATCTTAAAACAATGAAAGGTGTATGGGGATTTAGAAATGAAGTAATGTTTAGTAACCGTCTTCAAGACTTAGTAAGAGTTCAAGTACATAAAAATATTTTAGATGGTTCAGGATATATTAAAGATGATAATGATGTTGATCCTTATGTTAAGTCTGCTTTAGCTTTAGTAATGAATAATAAAACAAATTTTGGATTTGATAAACATACTTATACTCCATTTATTAATCCTACAAATGAAGACTGGGATGATGCAGATAGATTTGTTTTATTGCCTGCTAAAAACTTTTATTCATTACCTGATGCAAAAGGAGAAATGTCAGTTGAGTGGATGAATCCTGAAATTATAAAGTTAGTTAAAGCATCACAAGAACACGAAAAAGGTTTTAGTTATAAATTTGGTAAAGATATATTTCTACAACCAACAGATAGTTTTAGTATTCCTCCAAGATATAATCTTGTTTATTATAATACAACAGATGGACAAGCTACAATGCTATCTGATGATAATGGTTTTCATATTGTTTATGATCCCAATGTTACTTTTGAAAAATATAAAAATTTACTTGTGCAAAGTGAAGATTTTAAAATTAATATAGATAACGCTACACAAAATAGAATTCTTTTCTTAGATGATAATACAGAAACCGATTCAGGTTTAACTAAGAAAGAAGAAAGACTGATAGAAAATATTGGGAAAAAACTATAATGACAGATATAGTTAATTTACTTGAAGAAGCACCTCAACCAACATTTACAGCAGAAGAAAAATCTAATCTTACAGTTTTAAAAGATACTCAGACTGCTTATGGTGGAACATTTGCTAATAGAATTAAACCATTAAGTTATGATGCAGGTTTTAAATCTGATGTGTCTGATGAATTTGCTCTTTCTTGGATGGGACAAGCGATTGAACAAACTCCATCACTATTTGAAATAGGATTATCTCCTATTGATTTTAATTATGATCCTTTTGATGTTGATAATTTAAAAGGATACGAAGAATTTGCATTAGATTTTTCAGAAGTTAGAAATAAAGAACACCACGATTATTTAAAAGGACAAATTGATAAAAATAAATCAAGACGAGCAAGATTAAATGCAAGTCAAAGAGGAATGTCTGCGGCTCTTCTTGGAAATATTCTTGATCCAATTAACTTTGTACCTATTCCTTTAGTTAAAGGTGTAAGTGTTGGATATAAAGCTTTAAAAGGTGCGGCAATTTCAGGTGGATTAGTAGCCGCAACTGAACCTGTGCGTAGAGGTTTAGATTTAACTGCTACACGAGAAGAAACAATGGGGTACATCGGTGCCGCCGCTTTCTTTGGTGGTTTATTTGTAGGTGGAGTATCTATGTTTAGTAAAGGTATTCAAAAACATACAATCAAACCTAAAGGTGGCATTAATAAAATGGCAGAAAAATATTTTAAAGCCCATTATAAAACTGAGGGTAAAGTAGATTGGGAAGCAACTGGATTTATTTATAAAGTCAAAGATGATTTATATGATGTTAAAGTTGTGCCTGATAGACCAACGAATGTCAAACTACATAACAGAACTAAGTTAGCTCATCTTGAAGTTAAAGGTCCAAATAAAAATAAATTAGTTGTTGATACAGGAAGAATCAGAAGAATCTTTGATGCTGATTATCATATCTATTATGATATTAAAGGCGTTACTCCTATTCCAAGAGATAGATTTAAAACTCCTGATGACTTCATTCAATTTGTAATGAAAAAAGAAATTAACAAAAGAATTTATTGGAAAAGAAAAAAGGGAGAATTATTACCTGACTATGAAAATAGAATCAACTCTCGTACTTTAATGGAGTTAGAAGCAGATGCAGTTGCTAATAGAAGAACAGCTACTAATAAAGTATTAGAATCTTTAGCGGCATTTTCTAATTACGAAAAAGTAATGAGAGAATTTCCTGATCCTTATTATGCAAAAGAAATGCAAAGATTAACAGGAGATTATGGAACTGCACAAAGAGCCATAGCACAAGGAGTAGAACCCGTAACATCAGCGATGATGCAGGCACATACAAGATGGGCTTCGCATTGGGTAAGACACAGATACGAACTAGATAATTTATTTGGTAAGTATAGAGGTATAACTGGTAATCAAAAAAGAATATTAGGTATGAACTTAAAAGTTGGTGGCATTCGTGCTGTTGATGCGTGGGATAGTTTAACTCGAAGATTCTCTAATAAGAATACAGCCGATCCTGAATTAATGACTCATTCACAATTTATGGATAATGTTTCAGATGCAGTAATGGATAGTAAAATTTTTAATGATTCTTCAATTAATCCAGTTGTTAAAGAGGGAGCAATAACAGTAAGAAAATTTTACAAAAGTTATGCTGATGATGCAACAGAACTTGGGATGTTTGAATCTCAAGGTAATTATAAAAAATTACAAGATGCTAAATTAGCAAATATTGAAGAAGTAAAATCAAGATTAGCTAATAAAGCTTTAAGTGATATTCAAATTAAATATTATAATAAACAATTACATCGAATGCAAAGTGAGTATCGAAATGTAAAAGCACAAGCCGATGATCTCGGTAAAGATATATCTCCTCCTTATACTCAACCTGAAGAATTTTTCCAAAGAGTATGGTTAAGAGATATGATGATGAATCGTAAAGATGAACTCATAGGAATTTTTATTAAATGGTTTACAGCACATCCTACGATTATTAAAAAAGGGAAAATAACACATTTATCTACTAATCCTACTGCAATTAAAAAAAGAGCAGAAGACGCTTTCCATACTATTCTTAATCTTGAAGCAAATTTTTTAGATGGCGATGGTATGGCAGGATGGGGTTTACTAAAAGTTAAAGATGCAAAAGGTAAAGTAGTACAGACACATTTTAAAGCTGGCGTTAGACCATTAATGTCAAGAAAAATAGATATTCCAAATAAATTAGTTAAAGATTTTATATCAACAGATATGCCACAGTTGATGCGTGATTATCATATGAGAATGTCAAATAGAATAGAACTCGAAAGAGAATTTGGCGATGCTCATTTATCTAGTTTTTTAGATCAAACAGAAATGCGTTTAATTGACAAAGAACTTAAACAAGAATCAGATTGGAAAAGAATTACTAGAGTCTTGAATGCTTTTGAAGATGATAAAGATAAAATGTTAGGTACATTAAATATACAGGACCCAGCATCTTTTAATAAAAGAAGTGCATCTCTTCTAAAAGATTGGGCGAGTTTAGCATTTATGGGCAAAGTAGTAATGTCTGCTTTACCTGATAGTGCAAGACCAATAATGGTTAATGGATTCAAGAAAGTCTTTGGTGGACCAATGAGAACATTTTTTAGAGAAAGTGAAGTCTATGCAAAACAATTAGAGGACTTAACTTATTTAGCTCCAATTACAGAAACAGCCGCAAACTTAACAAGACAAAGATTTCAAATGGATGGAGGTTCTGTTGGATTAGGTAAAGGATTTTTAAACAGACAATTTGATAAAGGTGCTTTAATGATGAACAAAGTACAAGGACCATTTTATTTTGCTAATTTATTAACTCCTTGGACACACGGTTGGAAAACTATTCAAGGTCTTACTTCTGCACATAGATTTATAGAAGATTCAGTAAAAGTAAGTGGAGGAACTGCAAGCAAATTTGATATTGATCGTTTAGCAAGTTACGGTATTTCAGAAAAAACAGCAGAATTAATTGCTAAGATGCCTTGGGAAAAAAATGGTTCTCAATATGTTGCGAATGGTCAAATGTGGGCAAGTAAAGCAGGAGGAGAAACAGCAAGAAGAAAATACTCTCAAGCAATTTGGGCTGATTATCAACGAACTATTATCACTCCTACTCACGCTGACACATTTAATATGATGCACGGAGTTTTAAGAGTTGATAATGAAATTAGCAGAAGTATGCTAAGAAATCCTTTAGGAAGAATGTTAGGATATACAGATACTAAGTATGGTGGTAAAGTTAGTAATGCTTGGTTAGGTTTACCATTTCAATTCTTTTCTTGGGCGATTGCGGCAAATAGAAAATTATTAATTTCAGGATTACAAGGAAGAGAATTGGCTCCAATCTCAGGTGCATTGGCTATGGTTACTATGGGAATCTTAGGAGATTATATGAAGAATCCTAGATACTGGTCGCAAAAGGATTGGGAAGAAAAATTAATTAGAGGAGTAGAATTATCAGGAGTACTTGCATTATTTGGAGATATGAATTTTATGCTTGAAACAATTTCAATGGGACAGTTAGGAGCAAGACCATCTGTAGGATTAGGAACAAGATTTGGCGATCCTGATATGACTGATGTAATTGGAGAATTTACAGGAGCAGGACCAAGCATTCCTATAGATTTATTATATGCTTTTTTAGGAGATTCAAGTTTTAGTGAACGATCTGCAACTCTTAGAAGAATAATTCCATTGAATACTTTATGGTTATGGGATAGAAAGTTTAAAGACTTGTGGCAATTAGGAGAAGACAAACTTAGATAAGAAATGACAATATTAAGTAGTAAAAACACACCAAGAGTATCGTATGTAGCGAGTGGCAGTCAAACTGCCTTT
>Ga0310121_10001789_pt1 | contig 21356 bp, 17 predicted proteins | sample CB27_Tmax_986_MG_FD_203504 | JGI IMG/M metagenome (GOLD analysis project Ga0310121, IMG submission 203504) | Marine microbial communities from Western Arctic Ocean, Canada - CB27_Tmax_986 | ecosystem: Environmental > Aquatic > Marine > Oceanic | place: Canada: Western Arctic Ocean | collected...
GACCAGTAGGTTTGTCTGACAAGGATCCTGTTGAGGATAAGGATGATGAAAAAGACCTATTTGCTCCTGAAAAAGATAAAAAGGAAAAGAAGAAATCATCAGAAATGTGGGACATCCCCGCTTTCTTAAGAAAGAAAAAAGATAGATAACTGAAATGACTGTTTTTGAGAATCTTTTTGAAATTAGAAATGATTGCCCTATTTGTTTGAAATCAAATCCCAAAATATTATTATCTAATAATTTATCAGAACCTAAATTCAAGAAATTTATAGATGATTATTATAATCATTCTGTAGATGAACGTGTTATAGAAAAAGTAAAATTCGAGTTAGCTCAATGCTTAAAGTGTGGTTTTGTTTGGCAACGTCATATTTTAAATAAAGATTTATTATATAAACTTTATTCACAATGGATAGATCCTAGGCAATCTTTATTTAAACATCTAAAAAATCAATCCAGATTAATAGTTCTTTTTGGTTTGTCCCTACAGATTAAATTAATGTTATTTCTAATAAATGATATTTATCAACCGAAGGTTTTAGATTATGGTTGTGGTTGGGGAAAGTGGTGTTTAATGGCCCAAATAGCTGGTTGTGATGTATATGCTTTCGATATTGTTTTAAGTCGTCGGAGGTTTATAAGCAGCAAAGGTATAAAGCTATTTAATTGGGATGATAATAATCAGATAGAATTTGATTTTATTAATATTGAGCAGGTGCTTGAACATGTGCCAGATCCAAAAACTTTTTTGAATGAAATATCTTCGATATTGAAATCAGGAGGCATTGTTACAATCTCAGTTCCTAAGAGATTGAGTAAAAAACAATTAAAGGAAGTGCCTGCAAAAAATTCTGTTCAGCCACTAGAACATATAAATTGTTTTGAGCCTAGTAATTTGGAATTTTTAGCCAAGGAAGCAGATTTAGAAATATTAAAAATTAATTCTTCCATTTTACGTTTATTGAAAAGCTTTAAATTAGATAATCTATCTTTAGCTTTTTATTGTGTTTATTTCTATTTTCGGACTCAGAGAATTTATTTGAGGAAGAAATAATTATATTTCTGTAGTAGATTTATAAAAAATATTGTCAATATATTTTTCTCTCAAATAAAATAGTATCTACAACGGCTTATCCACAGGCCGTATTTTTTTAGAGAGTTAGAATGAAAGTACTTTTAGTCGTTTCACTTCTTTAAAAGAGAAAAAAATCAATTAAAAAAAACTTAATAAAATGATGATACCTAAGCCCGCTTCTACTGAGCAAACCGATATTAAAGTAATCCAATCAGATTTTAAATATATTAAAAAACGAGATGGGAGGCTGGTTCCGTTTGATCAGAATAGAATAGTAATGGCGGTACTTAGTGCGATGAGTGTTCATCATGAGGGTGATGAGGTTGATGCTCGGAAGATTGCTAATGCGGTGGTTGTTGATTTAGCTAAGAATCATGAGAATGAGCCAGATTTTACACCAGGCATTGAGCATATTCAGGACTTGGTAGAGACTAGCCTGATTTTAATGGATTTCCCTAAGACGGCTAAGGAGTACATTATTTATCGTAACGAACGGTCTAAAGTTAGGGATGTTAAGGAGGATATTCCAGAACACGTTAAGAAGCTAGCTATTGAAAGTAAGAAGTATTTTAGAACTCCTTTGTGTGAATTTATATATTACAGAACCTATTCTCGTTGGATTGAGGAAGAGGGAAGGCGAGAGACTTGGATAGAAACTATTGATCGTTTTATGAAATATATGTCAGGTAAGTTGGGAAGTAACTTGTCAGATGAGGAGTATGCTGAATTGAGAGAGGCTATTCTCAAGCAAGAGATTATGCCTTCAATGAGATTATTGTGGTCAGCTGGTAAGGCGGTGGAGAAGAGTAATGTTTGTGCTTATAACTGCTCTTTTGTTGCTCCTCGTAGTCTTAAGGATTTAGCAGAGATTATGTACATTTCTATGTGTGGTACTGGTGTGGGTTTTTCAGTTGAGCAGCAGACTGTGCATTCTTTACCTCAGATTAAGCGACAGACTGATCGTAAGCTACCTACTCATGTTGTTGCTGATAGTAAAGAGGGTTGGGCTGACGCTTTCTATTCAGGTTTACAGACTTGGTTCAATGGTGAAGATATTGATTTTGATTTTAGCCAGGTAAGGCCGGAAGGTAGTCGTTTGCATACTATGGGTGGTCGAAGTTCTGGACCACGACCATTAATTGAATTATTAGAGTTTGCTCGACGAAAGATATTAACTCGTCAAGGTAGTCGTTTAAGTAGTCTTGATGTTCACGATATTATTTGTAAGACGGGCGAGGTGGTAGTAATGGGAGGTGTGCGCAGAAGTGCGATGATCTCACTCTCTGATCTTAATGATATTGAGATGATGAATTCCAAGAAAGGGCAGTTCTATCTTTCTGAGCCACAGCGTAGTATGGCTAATAACTCAGCAATCTATAACAATAAACCAACCTGTGAGGAGTTTATGACCGAGTGGTTGTCATTGGCCAAGAGCGGCTCTGGAGAAAGAGGTGTATTTAACAGAGGCGGTGTAGCTGATCAGTTGCCAGACCGTCGTTGGAAGGTTTTTGCTAAAGACTATGAAACTTGTGGCACCAATCCTTGTGGAGAGATTATTTTGAAGTCTCGTCAGTTTTGTAACTTGTCAGAGGCGGTAATGAGAGTTGAGGATACGGAAGAGTCTTTAATGAGGAAAATTCGCCTAGCAACTATTTTAGGCACTTTTCAATCAACTTTGACCGACTTTCCTTATCTTTCTAAGGACTGGCAGAAGAACTGTGAAGAGGAGAGGCTACTTGGTGTATCATTAACCGGCCAATGGGACTCGCCATTATCACAAGATGGCAACTTGTTGAGTCGATTGAGAGAGGAGGCCTTAAAAACAAATGAGAAGTATGCCCGAAGATTTGGAGTTAATACCTCAACCTGTGTTACTTGCGTAAAGCCTTCAGGAACTGTTTCTCAGTTAGTAGATGCTTCTTCAGGAATGCACGCGCGTCATTCTAAATATTACATTCGAAGAGTTCGTATTTCAGCTACCGACTCATTGTTTCACATGTTAAAAGATCAGAAGATCCCTTATTTCCCAGAAGTGGGTCAGGCTAAAGGCTCGGCCACCACTTACGTTCTAGAGTTTCCAGTGGCAGCGCCGGAAGGAGCGGTGGTGAGTGAGGATCTCTCAGCCCTTGATCAGTTAAATCACTGGAAGAAGGTTAAGACCAATTATACGGAACATAATCCATCAGTGACCGTGTCGGTTGCTAATGATGAATGGATCAAGACGGCTAATTGGGTTTATGATAATTGGGACATTACTGGTGGCCTGTCTTTCTTACCAAGAAATGATCATGTTTATACCCTCGCTCCTTATGAGTCAATTACCAAGGAAGAGTATGAGGAAAGGGTGGGTAAGTTTCCTAAGATAGATTTTTCCCAGATCCTCCTATATGAGAAAGAGGATGAGACTGAGGGAGCTAAGACTTTAGCCTGTGTGGCTGGACTTTGTGACATTTAGTATCAAACTATGAGATAGAAAGAAAAACAGCTCCTAGAGCTGTTTTTTGATGAAAGATTAGGTGTTGCGCAGATCACTGACCTGTTAATCAGAGAGGAATACCTTGAAGATCCAGCGTAGGTTCTTAATTCTATCCATAAGGCTGCTCATTTCAGGAATAGAGTCACCAAAGCTTTCGGAGATGTTGGCTAGATTACCTTCTCGCAGATCGTTTTCAACGAGATCTAGTTGCATTGGCTCGCTAGATATTAGCTGCAGTTCTTTGATGCGAAGGATGATAAGTTCGATAGCTTCTTGAATTAGAGATTTGAGAACTTGTTTAAGGGCAGAGAGAGCCAATGGTTTGTGGAGAGTGAGTCGATCTTCTTTCTGAAGAGTGAGGATGCCATAAGCAACATTTTTAACGTATATAGAAAGGGAAGCGAGGCCATTTTCTCTGATAGTTTCTGCTGGTGTAGCAGCTATTCGGCGAAGTAAGGCGAGGATAGGATCTTCATCACTATCAGCAACTTCTTCAATCACGCCTTCTCCTTCGAGAATAGAAGGTTGAGTATTGGAGCCATAGGTTTCAACGACGGTACGATACTTATCTAATCGAATATTATATTGGTCGGCGTAGGTAAGTCGGAAACAATAGGCGTTATCTTCTGAGGCGGAGTCATTAACAAGGGAGAAGTTCCAAAGAGCTACATGATTGATTGGTACTTCAAATGGATTAGAAAAGTTATTGGATTCGGAATATATTTGATAAACCATAGGGTAACTACCATAAGTTAAGTCACCATTTCTGGTAATAATAGTCTTGTCTCCAGGGGCGTCGTCATAAAATCTAATAGGGGTGGCGATTGAGGAGGGTGTATCTGGATTTGATGTAACATTACGATAAAGCTCTCCTTCAAAGCCGGCATCACAAGTACCAACTCTTTCAGCTACTTGAAGTTTGAGAGTTGCCTTGTTGCTCTCAAGCGCCTTTTTTTCATTAACATAAACTAGAACTCCTATACGAAAAGGGTCATTTTGAGCAGGAAGCTCGAAAGCGTTATTTTGATTAGCTAGGGGTGATCCAGGACTAGTTTCATCTGAATTATTAAAACCACGATAAACAACTTGGTTGAGTGAGTAGCCTAACTGACCACCTTCTCCAGGGAGGAAGGCTCCACCACCACCACCACCACCACCAGCGGTAGCGCCATAGGCGATCTGACTAGTTAAAGAAAAACTAGGACCATTAAAAAGTACTAGTGAGGTAATGAATGTAGCCATTACCAAAAAACCAATCATAGTATGACCCTTTCTTTCGTATTCTTCAGTTTTGTGTCTCATTATTTTGTTTACCAACAAGCCGGCCATGAGCACGGCCTGCTTTTATAAGTATAACAATAATACTGATGCCGGTTATAGTAACTAGGGTGTTGATAAGATTAGGTTGAAGTTTAACAAATTGAAGAATGAGGGTTGATAAAATGAGGACTGATACAGATAGAGCTATTGATATGACTATTTTTTCTAAAAACCCTAATTTTCTAAATAGAAGATTAGTGATAATCAAACCGGGAATGAAAAATATATAGATTGTTCCTAAGATGGTTAAAAAAAACATATTAATATTTCCAAATGTGAGAGTTGATTTTAATCAGCGGCAGAGCAATATTATCTAATATATTGCTAGAACTCCTTTCTCCTACATATATATAGAGGGGCTTTAATGGTTTGTAGGTATTTATATCAGCTAAAATAACCGGATTCTTAGTCATACTTTTCAAGACAGGTAGATAGCGGTGATCATTAATGAGTACAACAGCCTCCTTTTCTATACTTTTCAGAACTTCTAGACTTTCAATTTCTGAGGTGGTGGTGATTAATGGTTCGGCCAGCCAGGCTTGATAGGTGACTAGGGAGGAGAGGCTAATAAAAACAGCTATTAAGATCACCTTGCCCATCAGGTCGTGCCATAGCTTGAGAGCTATTTCGGCAACAAGAGGGGCGGCTAGTATAATAAGAGCTAGATCAAAGAAAATAATAAATCGGCTGTGGAAGTATAGAACTGGCAAGGAGAGGATAAGAGCGCTAAGGAAAAACGCTAGTGGGTAGATCTTTTTTTCTTTTATAACCCTTATTAGCCCTAGGGCTGCAAAGGATAGATAAGCAAGGGCTAGTTTTTGGTAGGTTTTAAAATCAATGAAGCTACCAGTTAATTCAGGGTTGCTCAACAAATCTTTTTGTGAGGATTTTTGAATGTAGCCAAAGATTAGACCAGTAGTTTCTTGATAATTGGTTGCTAGAGTTAGCAGTAGGATGCCAAGAGTACTTAGAGATAAATATCTTCTGTCTTTACCAATGATTAAACTAATAAGGATAGTTACTATTAGAAATAGAAAAGCAGCTGGGTGAATTATGCCAATTATTCCTGCTAGTGGAATAACCAACCAAGATTTTTTATTAAGTAGGTAGAGGGCAGATAGGGTCAGAGCTATAGCTAACATTAATTTCCAGTAGAAGGCCCAGTAAGCTAGAAACTGAGTAACAGAAATAGAAAACAAAAAGAGGCTGGCGTAAGCAGCTTTTTTATTAAAATAACTTCTAATCGTTATAAAAAGAGCTAGGCCAACAAGAATATTAATTAAAATATAGAACAAGGATAGAAGAGCGGGCGTGTGCCAACCTAGAAATTGCAGAGAGTTAGAAATAATAGATATTTTCTCTGAACAGGGGTTCTGTAAGCAATTGGTGAATATTTTTCTGTAGATGAAGGAGTCTGCTCCTAAAGGCATTATCGGCCATCTAAGAAAAGGAATGGTCCTAGTAAGTATGAGAACAACTAATGGTGGTGCTATCAACCACCAACTACCGGAGATTTTCCCTTTAGCTTTTTCTTTTAAAACAAAATACAAATAAATTGAAAAGACCCAAAAGGATAGCTTTAGAGGCAAGCTAATTTGCCACGGAGTTGCTAAAAGTATCAGTAAAAAATATAATAAGGGGGCTTTATTCTTAATTTTAAAGGGTAAGGTCATATATTAATGAAAGTCATAGCTGTTATACCTGCTTATAATGAAGCAGAAAAAATATTTGAAGTTGTTTCTACTACCAAAGAACTAGTTGATAGGGTGATTGTAGTTAATGATGCCTCTCAAGACAATACTTTAGCTATTTGTCAGCAGTTTAATGAAGGAGTAACAACTCTTTCCCATGCTGTTAACTTGGGTCAGGGAGCGGCCTTAAAGACGGGGTGTGAGGCGGCTTGGATGATGGGGGCAGATGCTATCATATTAATTGATGGTGATAGTCAGCATGATCCAAGTGAAATACCTTCTTTCATTGAAAAACTACAACAAGGCTACGAGGTTGTTTTTGGAGTTAGAATAATCAACAATGAAATGCCCTTTGTTAAAAGATTTGGTAATTTGTTTTTAACAAAAGCAACTCATAAGTTGTTTGGTGTTAGTCTGAGTGACGTTCAGTGCGGTTATCGTATTTTTAATAAGTCGGGTTATAAAAAGTTAGAATGGGATTCAATCGGTTATCCTTATGCTATTGAGATGGTGGTTAATGCTGGAAAAAATAAAGCTAACTATGAGGAGCTGTTAACAAAAACCATTTATCATGATAATTACAAAGGGACGACTTTATTTGATGGAATAAAGATTTTTATAAAAATGCTATCTTGGAAAATAAACAAATAATATGAAATTTATTCAGATAATAGGTATAATATTTGCTTTGACAATGAGCTATTTAAATTTCCTTCATTTTAGAAGGAGAGAGATACCTCTGCGTTATTTTATTATCTGGGCCTTGGTTTGGCTCGCTTTATTCGTTTTTGCTTTGATTCCAGGGACAACAAGCTTGTTAAGTCAGGAGTTGGGTCTAATAGGTGATTTAAGAACGATGGATTTCTTATTAATCATTGGTTTTATGGGAGTATTAGGTTTTCTTTATCAGTTCTATATTTATTTAGAGAATATGAAAAAGAGATTAGAGAAGTTGGTTAGAGATAATGCTTTGAAATCTATTGAAAAAAAAGATGAACAATAATGAAGGTATTTATTTTTTCATCAATTTATTTTCCTTATAAGGCTGGTACAGCCGTTAATGTGAGGCAGTTAGCTCACAAGTTATCTAAAAAAAATCTAGAGATTACAGTTGTTGCATGCAACACCCACAACTCACTTGATCAAGAGATTGACCACGGTGTTAGGATTGTTCGTTTAAAATGTTGGAATCCTAAAATCTTAAATTATAGCTACCCAATACCAACTCCTTTATCAATTATTAAATGTTGGCGTTTATTAACAAAAAATAAACCAGATATTGTTTCTATTCAGACGAGATTTTATTTAACCTCGTTAGCAGGTTTTGTTTTTGGAAAGATTAATAAGATACCAGTAATTTTGGTAGAGCATGGAGGCGGGCCAGTGGTCAGTAAAAATAAGTTGATTAGTTTGTGCTCGAAGATAGTAGATTCTTCTTTGGGATGGTTGTTGTGTAGATATTCTGACTTAGTGGTTGGCTTGTCAGAGAGTTCCAGAGATTTTTTAAAGAAAATGGGAGCACGTAATATTATAATTATTCCTTTTGGTATCGATGGTGACTTTTGGAAGGCTGATCTCAAAGATAATAATACCAAGATAGTATTTATTGGTCGCTTGGTGTATGCCAAGGGTGTTCAGGATCTACTAGAAGCGATCAGTTTGATCGATCAGGATATTCATTTAGATATTATTGGTGATGGTCCTTATAGAGGGGAGTTAGAGCGATTAGTCAGTAATCTTGATATAGAAAATAGAGTGAGTTTTTTAGGTGAATTGGATCAAGAAGGTATTAAGAAAACATTTGATAGAGCTGCTATGTTTGTAAATCCTTCTTATTCAGAAGGATTACCAACGTCGGTCTTGGAGGCGGGGGCCGCTGGTTTAGCTTTAGTAGTAACAGATGTGGGTGGAACGAGAGAGATTGTACCTGAAAAATATCACCAGTTCCTATTTAAACCAGGTGATGTAAAAACATTGACAAATATGCTGTTTATGTTAATAAATGATGATACTAGAAAGAGATCGTTTGCAATTGAAACAAGGGAATTCATCAATAAAAAATACTCTTGGTCAACAGTTATTGATCTCTATTTAAAAGCTTTCAATTTATGTTTAAAAAAGAAAAACAAAACAATTCTGCGGTAATATTTTTAGGTACTACTACTTATGACTATCCTTTAAATAAAACTACAGAAAAGAAATTTGAACTATTATCTTCTTCAAGAGATGTGTTTGTAGTGGCCTTTTCTAATAAAAAAAAGTTTTTGAGCTTTAAAAACTATGCTCAATTTAATCTCTTACCTCGTTTACCATCCAGAAGCTTGAGATTCCTCTTACTTTCTTTTGTAGGGACTATTATAGCTCTTCGTTTAGCAAAAAAACATCGAGCTAATATAATTATTGCTCAAGATCCGTATCAAGGATTTGTTGGAGCTCTAACCAAAACTATCGCTAGTCTTTTTGGTAATAAGAAGATCAAGCTTGTTATTGAAAATCATGGCGATTTTGAAAACTCTATCTTTATTCAGAAAAAAGTTTCTGGTAGTAGGCTAAACAAAATAATGTTTAATTGGTTAGCAAGATTTTCTTTCAAGAGGGCTGATGTGCTGAGAGGCGTTTCTCAAGTAACAGTTGATCAGTTAAAAAAGTGGAATAATAATGTGCCGGTAGTTAAATTTCCAGCTTGGACTGATATAGATGTTTTTGAAAAAGTTGAGAGACTTGATAAGGAGATGAGTGGGAAGATTGTTTTTGCTGGCGCCCTTGCTCCAATCAAAGGCGTTGAATATTTGATTAAAGCTTTCAAGCAAATTAACAACAGATATCCCGAAGCCAGATTATTGATAGTTGGCAGAGAGGATAGTCAGCAATATGTTGAGGGCCTTAAAGATCTTATTAAGCAATTAGACATTGTTAATGATGTTGAGTTCTTGGGCGAGGTAAGCCAGGAAGAGCTAGCAACTATATTTTCACAGGCTGACATCTTTGCCTTACCTTCTTTGTCTGAAGGGTTAGGAAGGGTGGTATTTGAAGCCATGGCTACTGGCCTGCCAGTTATTGGTACCAGGGTTGGAGGAGTGCCCGACTTGATCACTCATCAAAAGACAGGTTTATTAGTGGAGTCTCGAGATGTTGACGCTTTATCAGCTAGCCTATTAGAACTAATGCAACAGTCAGAGGAGGCTAAGGCTATGGGAGAAAGAGGAAGAGAATTTGCAAAGACCTTCTTCTCTTCCAGTTCATATCTAGCAAACTATAATAATCTCTGCGCTTTAATTGAGAGAGGTAGGAAGCCAGACTTTATTGGTCTTGGTGCTCAGCGCTCAGGCACATCTTGGATCTATTCCTGTCTTTATGAACATCCGGAGATTTATTCGCCAATTAAAGAGATTCATTTTTTTAGTAGAGAGAGAAATTGGCCTAAGGGGTACAGTTGGTACGAAAATATTTTTGCTGGTGCTAAAAAGGAGCAAAAGGTTGGTGAGTTTTCAACTTCTTATTTAGCCAACAAAGAAACTCCTCAGAGAATATATCAGCAGTATCCAGACGCGAAGTTGATAGTAGTTCTGAGAGATCCAGCAGAGAGGGCTTTCTCTAATTATGTAAATGATATTATGGCCGGTACTGTTAAGGTCTCAACTCCTTTTGCAGAAGCTTTAGCAGGGAGAGACGAATACATTGTTAATGGTATGTATGCCACTCATTTAAAAAACTACCTAAAGTTTTTCTCTAGAGATAATATTCTTATATTGATTCATGAGGATATAAAGAAAGACTCAGCTTCTTTTATAAAAAAGATTTATCAGTTCATTGGGGTGAGCGATGACTTCCTTCCGTCTTCTTTAAACAAGAAAGTTAATATAGGTAGAGTGCCGAGGTTTGTCTGGTTGGACAGATTATTTATTCACGTCTCTAAAAGCATGCGTTTGTTAGGCATGCATAAGATTTGGTGGTTAATCAAAAAGAAAGGCTTGGCAGGAAAGATATTGGCTGTTAATACTAAGGTAGATGGAAAGGTTGCTAGTGGCTTAAGTGATTTAGATCGCCAAAAATTAAAGGATATATTTGAAGGAGAGGTAAGAGAGCTCGAGAGCATCGTCGGTTACAAAATAGATAGTTGGAATATTTAATATGAAAAACATTATTTTTATTTGTCAGGCGGTTGATAAGAAGGATCCTTTATTATCTGCAACAGTTAATTGGATCAAAGAATTTTCCTATCGACCGGAGGTTAACAATCTAACTGTCCTTACTTTAAGAGCGGGAGAATTTTCTTTGCCAGATAATGTTGAGGTACGGGTAGTTAAGAGAGGTAATAAGTTATTTACCCTATTAGCTTTTTATAAAGAGGTGATTAAAAGGTTAAAAGAAACTAATTTGTATTTTGTTCATATGGGCGGTCCTTACCCGCTATTACTAATGCCTTTCAAATTATTGGGTAAGGAGATTTATCAGTGGAAGACTCACTCTTACATTAGCCCATTAATGAAATTTCAAGCTCGTTTTTGTGATAATAAGATTTTTACCGCTACACCTAGTTCTTTCGCTATGAATTTGGATAAGGTAAGAGTTATTGGTCATGGTATTGATGAAAATCTTTTCAGAATTTCTTCTGTTGAAAAACAAGCTGATTTGATAACAACTGGTCGTTATTCACCAGTTAAAGACTTGGATAAGATATTGGAATTAGTTGCTAAATATAATGAAAAGTTTAACCAGCCGCTTGTAACTAACTTTTATGGCCCAACCTTAGAAAATGATAAGCAATTCAAAAATGACTTAGTAGATCAGAGAGAGAATTTGGCATTAGCTAATCAGGCTTTCTTCCGAGGACCTATTAAGCAGGATCAATTACCAGCCTTACTTAATCAACATAAGATTTTTGTTAGCTTTAATACTGGTGGTTTGGATAAGGCTGTTTTGGAAGGAATGGCTTGTGGCTTACCGGTCTTAACTCCTAATCAATGCGTAGCTGAGATACTACCTGATCACCTTAGGGCTTTGTTAATTGTTAATAAGGACGATCTTGAGGATCAGGTTAGTAAGCTAAATAGATTATTAACTCTTAGCGATCAGGAGAGATTATCTTTAGGTGAGGAATTGCGGGCGATAGTGAAACGTGGTCATACAACTACTATGTTGGTTGATAAGATTTTTTCAGATACCAGGGGTCAGACAAAACAAGAACAAGATTTTGAATAATATGATTAAAAATATGTATAAAATGACATTTATTTGTCAGGCGGTTGATGAAAATGATCCTAATTTAGCAGTTAGCGTTGATTGGATCAGAGAGTTTTCTTATCATCCAGAAGTAGAAAGGATTATGGTAATTGCTTTAAGGGCAGGAGAGTTTTCATTACCGGATAATATTACCGTAAAGACTATTAAAGGAAGCAATCACTTAATGACAATAATTAATTTTTATAAAGAAGTTTTTAAAAATTTAAAAAAGACGGATTTTTATTTCATTCATTTAGGCGGCCCTTATTCAACTTTCTTGATTCCTTTTAAGATTTTTCTGAGAAAAAAAGTTTATCAATGGTACACCCACTCCCATATTAATTCTTTAATGAAATTCCAAGCTTTATTTTGTATTGATAGGATATTTACCGCTACGCCTAGTTCTTTCGCTATGAATTTGGACAAGGTAAGGGTTATTGGTCATGGTATTGATGAAAATCTTTTTAGAATCAATTCTGTTGAAAAAAATGCTGATTTAATAACAATAGGTCGTTATTCACCAGTAAAAAACTTAGATAAGATATTGCGATTGATTCATGTGTATAGAAAAACCTTTAAAAAAGATTTAATAACTAATTTTTATGGTCCTTTAGAAGCTAGTCAGGAGTTTAAGACTAACTTAAATAACTATAGGGATAAATTGGAGCTAGAAAAAAATGTTTCTATTAGAGGGCCTGTTAATAGAGATGTTGTGCCGAGTTTACTTAATCAGCACAAGGTTTTTATCAGCTTTAGTGAGACCGGTCTAGATAAAGCTTCTTTAGAGGCAATGGCTTGTGGTTTGCCTGTTTTAACCTCTAATAGATGTGTAGCTGAGATACTACCTGATCACCTCAGGGCTTTGTTAATTGTTAATAAGGATGATCTTGAGGATCAGGTTAGTAAGCTAAATAGATTATTAACTCTTAGTGATCAGGAGAGATTATCTTTAGGCGAGGAGTTACGGGCGATAGTGAAACGTGGTCATACAACTACTCTATTAGTAAACAAGATTTTTGTTGAGATTAATAATCATGAAAAATAAAACTAAACAATTAATTAAGAAATTTTATTTATTTTTTTGTTATGCTTTGCAAAGCTTATTTAAATCTAATCCCATTATTAAAAGAGTTATTGTTTTTCATAATATTAGAGATAAGAACGTCTTTAGAAAAAGAATGAAGTGGTTGAAAGAAAATTATAAGATTGTATCTTTGAATGAACTAGTTTTTCAAAAAGATAATAGTTCTAGGTTGGCTATAACTTTTGATGATGGTTATGCTGATTGGTTTGAAAATGCTTATCCTATTTTGAAAGAATTTAATATGCCAGCAACTTTTTTTGTTTGTTCTGGTTTATTAAATTTAACTAATGAACAACAGTTGGATTTTGTTAAGAATAATCTGAAAAGAAATCAAAAGCTTCGATTAATTAATATCAATCAATTAAAGGAGATTGTTGGTGATGATTTGTTTGACATTGGTAGTCACACGGTTAATCATATTGATTTGGGTCGTGATAATTCAGAAGATCTGTGGAGGGCTGAGATTATTAGAGATAAGACGAGCTTAGAGAGTATTGTTAACAAGAAGGTAAGTTGGTTCTCTTATCCATTTGGAGCGAAGAGCAATATTAATCATTTATTAGAAGATTTCTTAAAAAAAGCTGGCTTTGTTGGAGCTTTATCTTTTATATTAGGGTCGGCTAATAGAGTAAGTGACCTTTTTAAAATTCCCAGAACACCACTTAGTTTTTCAGATCCAATTTGGATGTGGAGTTCTATAATTCATGGTTATTGGGATTGGACTAAAAAATAATCATGAAAAAGAAGATTTTAATTTTATCATTAGAATATTTTCCTTATGTAGGCGGCGCAGAGGTGGCTGTTAGGGAGGCGTGTAAGCGTCTGCCTGAATTTGAGTTTACTCTTGTTACTTGTTGGAATAATAAAAAGTTAGCTAGGGAAGAGGCGATTGATAATGTGAAGGTCGTTAGAGTTGGTTTGGGAGTTAGAGGTTTAGATAAATATATAATGACCATCCCAGCCTTATTGAAAGTTCTGAAACTTAACAGAAAAGAAAAGTTTGATATGACTTGGGGAGTAATGGCTAATCCAGCTACCCTAACCAATCTTTTCTTTAAGTTGCTTTACCCAAAAACTCCCTATCTATTAACAACTCAGGAGGGTCATACAGAGGAGAAGATAAGAAGAAGGACTTTCTTTTGGAGTCCTTTGTATAGGGCTATTTATAAAAGCGCAGATCATATCCATTCTATTAGTAATTACTTAGCTCAAAGAGCTTGGCAATTTGGTTACCAAGGGCCTATAACTATTATTCCTAATGGTGTTGATATTGATAAGTTTACTCAACCTTTTTCTGATCAGGAGAAAAAGGAGTTAAAAAATAAGTTAGGCATTAAGGAAGGGGAGAAGGTGATTATTACCACCTCTCGTTTAGAGCCTAAAAATGGGGTGATTGATCTGGTGAAGGGATTTGCTTTATTAAAGAATGAAATAGATTCACCCTTGAAGCTTTTGATATTAGGAGAGGGTGGTGAGAGGGGCAAGATAGAAAGGGCTATTAAAGATAATAACTTAGAGGAGTCTGTCATCTTAACGGGATTTGTGGATCAAGGAGAGGTGCCAAAATATTTATCTATCTCGGATGTATTTATTAGACCCTCTTTATCAGAAGGCTTGGGAAATAGTTTTTTGGAAGCGATGGCTGCTAGTTTGCCAGTTATAGCAACTCCGGTAGGTGGTATTCCTGACTTCTTGATTGATGAGGTGAATGGCTTGTTTTGTCAGCCTGGAAATCCGCAGTCTATCGCCGACAGCTTATTGAGAATGTTTAGTGATCCCCGACTAAGTGAGAGGGTTATACAGAATGGCAGGGCGATGGTAGTAGAAGAATATAACTGGGAGTTATTATCAAATAAGATGAGAGCTCTATTTAGAAAGCTCTTGAATAAGAGGATTCTTTTGGTAGCTGGTATTTTTCCACCTGATATTGGAGGTCCAGCAACTTACACTAAAAAAGTAGCCGAAGAGTTAACAGAACGGGGTTCTTTAGTTAGTGTTATTTGCTATGCCAATGAAAGTAAAGATTCTTTTGGTCCTTATTATATTAAAAGGATTTTTCGGTATCGTAGTCGCTTAGCTCGTTATGGAGTTTATTTCTGGAATCTAATAGGTTTGATGAAAAAAAATGACATTGTTTATTGCCAAGGCCCTATGAGTTCAGGCCTCCCCTGCGCTTTAGCTAGCTTAGTCACAGGAAAGGAATTCTTCTTGAAGGTTGTTGGCGATCCTTCTTGGGAGATGGCTCGTAATAAGAGAATAACATCTGACAATATTGATGAGTTTCAAAAAAGAAAGAACTTTTCTTTTATAACTAGAGTTATGAGAATAGTGCAAAAATTTGTTTGTCGTCGTAGCAAGACGATTATAGTTCCCAGCTTCTATCTCAAAAGTATAGTAAGGCAGTGGGGTGTCGAGGAGGATAAAATTAAAGTTATTTATAACGCCACCAATTTTCCTGTAATTGATAGAAAGGAAGCATCTGACAAGTTAACTATTCTTTCAGTTGGTCGTTTAGTGAATTGGAAAGGTTTTGATCAGTTAATTGATCTGATGACTCAACTAGTTAAGGAGAGTCCAGAACTACTCTTATTGATAGTAGGTGATGGTCCCTTAAAAAATGAGTTACAAAATAAGATCAATAACTTAAATTTAAATAACAATATTAAGTTAGTCGGCAAAGTTTCTAAAGAAGAAGTCTTTAGGTATATGCAGAGTGCTGATGTGTTTGTGCTCAATACTTCTTATGAGGGTTTGCCACATATTGTTTTAGAGGCTATGGCCGCTCGTTTGCCAGTTGTTATTACTAGGGTAGGTGGCAATGTAGAGGTTGTTAAGGATGGTGAGAGCGGTTTCCTTTATAATCTAGGTGATATGGATGATCTTAAAAAGAAGATCAAGCTTTTGTTGAGTGATAAGAGTTTAGCAAAAAGATTGTCTGACGTGGCTTATAATGATGTGCAACAGTATAGTTGGAAAAATAATTTAGAATTATTAATTAACTTAATTAACTTAATTAAATAATTATGTGCGCAATTAATGGTTTTAATTTTAATAATAAGGAGTTGCTTCTAAAGATGAATGAGGTGACTCGTCATCGTGGTCCAGATGGCACGGGTCATTATGCTACTGACTTGGTATCTCTTGGTCATAACCGATTGAGTATTATAGACCTTAGCGACCAAGCTTCTCAGCCAATGAAGAGCGCTGAGAGCGATCTAGTCATTACTTATAATGGTGAAATCTATAATTTCAAACAATTAAAAGAACAATTAAGGGGTAAGTACAGTTTTCAGACTGATAGTGACACGGAGGTTATATTGGCCGCATATCAGGAGTGGGGAGATAAGTGTGTAGAATATTTTGAAGGCATTTTTGCTTTTGCTATTTGGGATGAAAAAAACAAAGAGCTGTTCTTGGCCAGGGATCATATGGGGGTGAAGCCGCTATACTATTTCTGGGATGGAGAGAGATTTATTTTTTCTTCGGAGATCAAGGCTATTTTAGAGCATGACGTGCCAAGGATTCTAGATAAAGACGCTTTCAATCTTTATTTAAGAGTTCTTTATGTCCCTGGCCCTAAAACTATGTTTCAAGGCATTTCTAAATTAATGCCGGCTCATAGGGCTGTCTTAAAAGACAATCAATTTGTTGTTGAAAAATATTGGGAAGAGTCTAATGAGAAGCCAGTTAAAAAATCTAGAAAAGAATTAGCTGAGGAGTTAAAAAATGAGATTTGTCAGGCTACTAAAAAACAACTGATTTCTGATCGTCCTTTGGGCATCTATCTTTCAGGAGGGTTTGATTCTAGTTCGATCTTGAATTGCGTGACTAAGGTTAGAGATGAGGTTAATACTTTCTCAGCTGGATATGAATTAGGTGATGATGAGGAGGGTGATAAGTTCAATGATGACGCTGAAAGAGCTAGTAAAACAGCTGACCACCATAAAACAGATCACAACAATCTATACGTATCCGAAAAAAATCTTTTAGAAGACCTAGAAAAAATAGTTTGGCATCTTGATGAGCCGATTGCTAATCCAACTACGGTAGCTATGTTTAGTTTAGCTAAGTTTGCTAAGCAAAAAGTAAGTGTTGTATTAGCCGGTGACGGTGGTGACGAGTTGTTTGGTGGTTATAAGCGTTATCGTTATAGTAAAATGATAGAGGTTTATAACAAGCTACCTTTATGGCTGAGAAAGTTATTTAGTTTTAATAAGAGGTTAGAACAGTCTAAGGGCTTGTCTGGCGTAGCAATGTTTCGGCAGTTCATGTTTCAAAAGAAATCATTATTAGAACGGGTAGTTAAGAAGGGATATATTAACAACTACCCTCAGGAGTTTTTTAATTATAATTGGAAGGTTGGAGAAGACTTTACGGACTCGTTTATGAGAACTGATCGCTCAACTTGGTTGGTTGATGAATGTTTAGCAAGGACTGATAAGATGGGTATGGCTCATGGTTTGGAAATAAGAGTTCCATTATTAGATAAAAAAATAGTGGAGATGGCTAATAGAATATCTATTTCAGATAAGGTTAATATTTTTAATACAAAGATTATTTTAAAAGAGGCGTTTAAAGGAGACCTGCCTTCTTTTATATACAACCAACCAAAAAGAGGTTGGATCTCTCCCGGGGCTAAGTGGTTGCGACGTCCAAAAGTTTACGAAATGGTTGAGGAGATTTTGTCAGAGGATTATTATTTACCCACTAGGGATCTTTTCAACTGGCAAGTTGCTCAAAGAATATTACGGGACCATAGAGATAAAAAAGAATATAATTTAACTATTATTTGGAATTTGCTAATTTTTCAAATCTGGGCTAAAAAGTATAGAATAGCTATATAATTTAACTAATTTAAAAATGATAGATCAAAAAAAGAAAATTGCTTTTATTACTGGCATTACTGGTCAAGACGGTAGTTATTTAGCAGAGCTTCTTTCAAAAAAGAATTATGAAGTTCATGGTTTAATAAGGCGTTCTAGCACTCCTAATAAAGAGAGAATTAGCGGCAATCAGGACCTTATTCTACATTATGGAGATTTAGACGATAGCTCTAGCATTGCTCAGTTAGTTAAAAAGATTCAGCCTGACGAGATTTATAATCTAGGAGCTCAGTCTCACGTGGGTGCTAGTTTTGATATTGCGGAGTATACGGGTAACGTGACTGGCCTTGGTGTTGCTCGCTTACTGGAAGCTATCAGATCTTCTAATAAGTCAATTAAGCTTTATCAGGCTTCTAGTTCTGAGATGTTTGGTGATGTTGCTGAGTCACCTCAAAAAGAGACTACTATTTTTCGTCCTCGATCACCTTATGGTTGTGCTAAATTATATGCTTATTGGTTAACTGCAAATTATAGAGAGAGCTATGACATGTTCATTTGTAATGGCATTTGCTTTAATCATGAATCGCCAAGGCGTGGTGAGGAGTTTGTTACTAGAAAAATAACCAAGACTTTGGCAAAAGTTGCTCTTGGCAAACGAGACAGTCTTTGTGTTGGTAATTTAGAGGCTAAAAGAGATTGGGGCTATGCCCCTGAGTACGTAGAGGCAATGTGGCTTATGTTACAACAGCCGGAAGCTGATGATTATGTAATAGCTACAGGAGAAGCTCATTCAGTTAGAGAGTTTGTTGAGGCGGCAGCTACAGCACTTGGTTTTCAGTTAATCTGGCAAGGATCTGGACTGGATGAGATTGGGATAGATCAAAATACCGGAAAAACAATTGTTAAAATTGATAAGCGCTTCTTTCGGCCGGCGGAAGTAGATCTTTTGATGGGCGATTGTAGCAAGGCTAAGGAGAAGTTAGGTTGGCAACCCAAAATCCTTTTCACCGACTTAGTAAAGAAGATGGCAGAGGCAGATCTTGCTTTAGAGTCTGAGAAATAAAATTATGAAAATTATTCTTATTAGCACTAGCATATCTCCTTATACTGGTTTTGGAACTATGACTTATAATCACGCCCTCCATCTTTATAAGAAAGGAATTCCCTTTCAAATTTTTTTACCAAAAAATTCGGAACGAGTAGAGGTTCCTTTTGCTGATCAAGTTAGTTATGAATTGCCCGTACTACCTTTTACTTTCAAGGGTTTAAAAAACTTAATTAAACTACCTTTATTATGGCTGACTCAGAAAAAGTTCTCAGAAAAAGTGATCATCCATTCTTTAGTAGATTTTCCTTACAACCTAATAGGTTGGCGTTGGGCTAAAAAGAATAAATGCCCTTTTATTTATTCAGCAATTGGAACTTATTCGGTTGCTCCATTCAGTAAGGCGCCTGACAAGTGGTTGTTAGCAGAGCCTTTTAAAGAGGCTGATAGGGTGATTTCTATAAGTAACTTTACAGCTCAACAAGTACAGAGGATTTCTGGACATAAGAGATCTATAGAAGTCGTTAATCTTCCGGTTACCGAGCCAGCCGAGTTATCCGCCCCTAAAGATAGTTTATTTAATATTCCAGAGTCAGCTAAGGTGATTCTGAGCGTGGGTCCTTTGAAGAATAGGAAGGGAATGGATATTCTAATAAAAGCTTTGCCAGTTGTAAGAGAAAAAATTCCAGAAGCTTATTTAGTTATTGTGGGAGGTGGTGATAAGGAAGAGTATTATAGCCTTCTAGATTCTGAAAGAGATAGAAGTCGCTTATTAATTTTACCGCCAGTTTCTTCAGAGGATCTAAGCCAATTGTTTAGAAGGTGTAATGTATTTGCTCTAACTTCTCGATATATCAATCACAATTTTGAAGGTTATGGCCTAGTATACCTAGAAGCCGGTTTATACAAAAAACCAGTAGTAGCGGCGGATTCAGGGGGTGTTTCAGACGCTGTTCATCACCAGGAGACAGGATTATTAGTTCCTGAGAATAATGCTGAGGTAACAGCCGATGCTCTCATCCAAATATTAAGTGATGATAAATTAGCTCAAAAATTAGGAGAGGGGAATTATCGTCTAGCTAAAGAGAGAAATTGGGAGGATTATATTGATCAGGTAATTAAGATTTATCGATCAGTAGCAAAAGATCGGGGCGAACATGCCTAGCTTCTATTTCTTTTTCAATAAATTCTCTAGAAATAAAATTATTTCTTAAAGATTCTTTTATTAATTGAATAAAAAACCTTTCGATATTTTTATCAGGATGAGCTTGATACTTAGAAGGGTATTTGCCTCTTATTTTTAAAACCCATTCTCGAGGAATTAGGCCAAAAAGTTTAGGTAGTTTATTTCTAGTAAAGTCGATGGGTAGGCCAGTTTTCCATGGCTGAGTTAATCTTTGAGTAGTGTGAAGTAATTTAGTTTCATCAGAAAGACTGTCTAGACTATTCCATTCTCTAGGTAGAGGGAGAATGTTCTTCTCCATTTTTAAGGACATCCAATCAACGTAATCGGTTTTTTTATTAATTAGATCATTGATAATATTTTCTATGCGCCAATGTTTTAATTGGGAGCAGTCCATTAACATCACGCTAGTATCCCAATCATCTTTTTTAGGACAGCAGGCGATAGCATTATTTTGGAGTTCGATATTAAATAATTGATTAATGTCGATTAAAGGGAATATGTCTGGATCTATAACAACAGCCTTACCCTCATAATTCATTAATTGAGGTGGCATAAATCGAGATAGGGTAAATGATTGCAAGTCTTGAGGGTTATAAGTTATCTCAGTCCCTTTTCGTAAATATTTTTTATTAGAAAAATCTTTAAAGATGCTTAAATTATCAACATTAATAATTTTTACATCAACAGAATCTTTATCATTCAGGTGCTTGAAGATAGCGTAATGGGCAATTTTAGCTCCAAGTAGCTGTTTATTATTGGTATGAATAAAAACTGTATTTTTAGCCATGTATTTATGATTATCTTATGATAAAAGTCTTTTAAAAACAACAATCAGCCATTGATGTTAAAAAAATTTATGGTATAATATTGTCACTTAAAAAGGCTTTATTATGGAAAAACGACAGGAGATAATTAATATTAGTCAGGAAACATTACGTCACATTTTGATAGCCGGCTCTTCTTTGGAAGATGTTTTAGATGACAATTTTTGTGAGATTGTGGAGCTAATTAAGTCATGTGATGGCAAGGTGGTATTTTCTGGTTTGGGTAAGTCGGGTCATATTGCTAATAAATTGACCGCTACCTTTAATAGTCTTGGTATAAAAGCTGTCTTTTTGCACCCTACAGAAGCTTTTCACGGTGATTTAGGAGTTGTTGATGGTAATGATATCCTTTTAGCTTTTTCTAACAGTGGTGAGACTCAGGAGCTTATTAAACTAATAGAGCATTTTAAGAAAATAGGCATAAAAACTGTTTTAATTGCTGGTCACAAAGATTCTTCTCTGGTTCGATTGGTTGATTATAAGATTATTTATAAAATTGATAATGAAGGTTCTCCATTTGATACTGCTCCTATGGCTAGCACCACGGTTTCTTTAATAATTGGTTATCTTGTAGCAAGTGCTGTTAGTAAGCAGGGAGGATTTACTAAG
>Ga0310121_10001790_pt1 | contig 21349 bp, 15 predicted proteins | sample CB27_Tmax_986_MG_FD_203504 | JGI IMG/M metagenome (GOLD analysis project Ga0310121, IMG submission 203504) | Marine microbial communities from Western Arctic Ocean, Canada - CB27_Tmax_986 | ecosystem: Environmental > Aquatic > Marine > Oceanic | place: Canada: Western Arctic Ocean | collected...
TGATCGTGAACAAGAACCTCGTGGAGCTAGCGGCGCTCGCCGTCATCCTCGTGACCGGCAGCGGCCGCGCCGCGGGCCTGGATCGGATCGTCCACCGCCTCCTCGGCAAGCGCGATCGGCCCACCGACGCGTGACCACGTGAGAACCCCCATCCTGATCGCCATGCTCGAGCATCTCGGTCCCGGCAACACCGATCCGGCCCTCGGGACGCTCCGATGAGCGGGCTTGGCGAGCCGACCTACGACAAGCCGTACCTCTGGATGATCTGCCTGGTGGCCACCCTCGGTGGCTTCCTGTTCGGCTACGACTGGGTGGTGGTCGGCGGCGCCAAGGAGTTCTACGAGGCGCACTTCGGGATTGCGGGAGAGGGCAACGAGCTCGCCAAGGGTTGGGGGACCAGCTCCGCGCTCATCGGCTGCATCATCGGCGCCGTCGCCTGCTCGTTCGTCTCGGACAGGTTCGGCCGAAAGCGCCTGCTCATCCTCTCCGGGCTGCTGTTCACCGTCTCCGCGATCGGGACGGGGATGGCCGGCAGCTTCTCCGAGTACAACACGTACCGCGTCGTCGGTGGCGTGGCCATGGGCATCGCGTTGAACGTCTCGCCGCTCTACATCGCGGAGATGAGCCCGCCGGCGATGAGAGGCATGATGGTCTCGGTCAATCAGCTGACGATCATGATCGGGGTCCTCTCCGCTCAGATCGCCAACTGGCGGATCTCGCTCATCGACACAGAGATGCCGGTGGACGCCACCCCCGAGATCATCGCCATGAGCTGGAACGGGCTGGAGGGCTGGCGTTGGATGTTCGGCGCGGAAGCGGTGCCGGCGCTGCTGTTCTTCGGGCTCATGTTCCTGGTTCCGGAGAGCGCCCGCTGGCTGGTCAAGAGCGGGCAGCTCGCGCGTGCGCACGAGGTGTTCACGCGGCTCGGGGGCCGCGCCTACGCCGAGGCCGAGGTCGCGGACGTCCGCAGCACGATCTCCGACGAGGAGGTCGGCACCGTGCGCTTCTCGGACCTCGTCGAGCGCCGCGTGTTCAAGCTCCTGCTCCTCGGCGTCTTCCTTAGCTTTCTCCAGCAGTGGAGCGGGATGAACGCCGTCTTCTACTACGCAGCGGACATCTTCAAGGCCGCCGGCTACAACATCAAGGCCATGATGCTGAACATCGTGGTCATCGGCGGGGTCATGGTGCTGTCGGTGTTCGTCACGATGGCCCTGGTCGACCGGATCGGACGCAAGACACTGGTTCTCTTCGGGTGCGCCACGCTCGCGCTGGTCTACATTCTCATCGGGGCGTGCTTCCAGCTCGGGATCCTCGGCCTCCCTGTGGTGCTGTTGATCCTCGTGAGCGTGAGCGCGTACTCGATCACCCTGGCCCCGCTCCTGTGGGTCATTCTCTCGGAGATCTACCCGAACCGCATCCGTGGCGCCGCGATCTCGATCGCCGCCACCGCCCACTGGGTCGCCAACTTCATCCTGACGTTCACGTTTCCCATGGTGAGCGGGCTCCTGGGCATGGCCGGCGTCTTCTGGCTGTTTGCGGGTGTCTGCGCCGTGGGCTTCGTCGTGGTCCGACGTGTCCTGCCCGAGACCAGGGGCAAGACCCTCGAGGATATCGAGCGCGAGCTGTTCGGGTCCACCGGCGGAGGTGGGGTCGGGGACCCCGCCGTCGGTGTCTCCGACTCTGGCTGAACCGAAGACCGGGGAAAGCTCGGGGGACATCTTGCTCATCTCCCGACTTCGAGTCGTCGGTGCGGCCGGCCGACAGGCGGCGCTCGAGTCGATAGAATAGGATCAGGGCGACATGCTGATCCGCATCCCCAGGGGCTGGGAGATCCCAGAGCGCGAGGCCACGCCGGAAGGCCTGTTCCTCGGGCGCCGGCGGTTGCTGCGAGCGCCGACGGCGAGCCGCCCGCATCGTCCCCAGTCGAGTCTTCCTATCATCCGCGCACCTGGCCGGCGGCAAGCGGCCTACGGTCCGGCTGGCTCCGTGCCGTCGGCCGCCCGGGCCCCGGCGAGGGCCTCGAGCCGTCGTCTCGACTCGTCGGACCAGCCAGGCAGGAGCTCGGTGACCACACCCTCTCCGTCGACGATGAAGCTGAGCGGCACCGTCACCTCGTCGCCGGCGTAAATCTGCTCCAGCGCGTCGGGCCCGGCTACGAGGATGGGATAGCCGACGCCGATCTCCTCGGCGTATCCGGCCACGTCGGCCTCGGGATCCGCATCGACGTTGAGACCGATGATGTCCACGCCCTGGGCCGCGAGGCGCGAGCGCAGGGCCTCCAGCTCGGGCATCTCGACGCGGCACGGGCCGCACCACGTGGCCCAGAGATTCACCACCGTGCGGCGGCCCGGAACGAGCGCTGCATGGAGCGACGTCGTCTCTCCGTCGATCGTCCGGACGGCGAGGTCGGGGAAGGGCCCTCCGATGGGGATGCGGAGGTCGCGGGCAAACGCCTGCGCTCGCGTCAGCGGGTCGGGCAGGCGGGCGACCTGCACCTCGACCGGCTCGGCCCGGCCTGTCCCCTGGCGGAGGAGCTGCGTCGTGTTTGCGGCAAAGGGGCCGTCGAAGACCTCGTGAGTCCCGCCGGGCCAGGTCACCTCGATTGTCTTCGCGCTCTCCTCGTCGCCGAGCCCGAAGATCAGTCGGGGATCGTTCTGCGAGATGAACCCCGATCCTCCGGCCTTGATGCGGGTGAGGACGCCGTCCCCGGCCTGGATCCGCACCACGGCCCCGAAGGCATCGCGGGCGGTGCCTTCGGCTCCTTCGAGAGCCACGCGCAGCGCCCGGGAGTCTTGCCCGACGTTGTTCCTGTAAAGAAGATGGGCCGGTCCCTGGATCGTGCTGACGAAGACGTCGAGATCGCCGTCGTTGTCGAAGTCCGCGAACACCCCCGCCCGCCCGTCGGCGATCGAGTCGATCCCGGAGACGCCGGAGACGTCGAGGAACTCCCCGTTGCCCCGGTTCAGGTACAGCGGGTTCCGCTCGTAGCCGCTGAAGGAGAAGCCTTCTCCGAACATCAGCGACGACTGGTCGGAACGCAGCGCCCCCTCTTCGCTCTGGTTCGTTTGCGTCACGACCTGACGCCAGAACTGGCTTCAGGTGTCCTTCATCGATTTGCCAGAGATGAAGCCGTTCGGTGTGTAGAGGTCTTCGTGGCCGTCGTTGTCGAAGTCGAGGAATCCGCCTCCCCATGCCCATCCCCCTGAGAAGCCGCCAACCTCGGAGGTGACGTCGCGGAAACGCCCGCCGCCGACGTTCTCGTAGAGAGTGTTCCCCGCGGCCAGCTTCTTCAGCACGTTGTCCTCCGCAGAGGAGTCCGGGAAGAGCCGCGAGAGGATGCGATTGCCGGCCGTCGACGACATGTTCGTCACGTGCAGGTCGAGAAGCCCGTCGCGATTCCAGTCTCCGACGGCGACGCCCATTCCGTTGCCAGGGTCGAGCACTCCCCGGGCCTCGGCCTCGTCCTCGTAGTGGTCGCCCTTGTGGATGAAGAAGGCGTTCTCCCCGAAGTCGTTGACCACGTAAAGGTCCTGTCGGCCGTCGTCGTTGGCGTCGAAGAACGCGGCGGCGTAGCTCCAGCGCCGGTCCTGGACACCCCACCGTCGGGCCTCGTCCCGATACGTCCCGTCCGGCTGCGAGACGAACAGGAGATTGGGCGTGCCGTTCGTGGCCTGGTACCAGACGTCGGGCGTGATCTGCCCGTAGCGGTTGTAGGAGGCGACGTAGATGTCGAGCTGGCCGTCCTCGTTGACGTCGGCCGCCACCGCGCTGAAGCCGATGGCGGAGATGGCCACCCCCGCCTCGAACGAGACGTCCTCGAGCCAGAGCCTTCCGTCGGGCACGAGGCGATTCTCCAGGAGCACCTGCTGGCCCACCGCAGAGAGGAAGACGTCCGTGTCGCCGTCGTTGTCGTAGTCGAGGAGCAGAGGAGCCGTGCCGCTGGCCAGGAAGCCCAGCCCCACGTCGCCCGTGGCGTCGCGGAAGTGGCCGTCGCCGGTGTTCAGGAAGAGGTAGTTTCGCCGCACCGAGGTGACGAAGAGGTCCAGCCACCCGTCCCCGTCGATGTCTCCGGCGGCCGCCCCCCGCCAGACGAAGCCCCCGTTCTCCGGCGTGCCGTACGAGGGAAGCGTGGCGCCGACCCCGGCCGGATCGGCCACCTCTGAGAAGAGATCCACCGACGCCACCATCGAACGCATCTCGGTCGTCTCGAACGAGGTGAACTGCCAGACGCCCTCGTCGGGCTTGCGCACCGACACCTCGGCTCGCCCGTTCAGCCACTCGCGCTGACCCTCGCGGTTCCGCCCGACGATGAAGAAGGCCACCTGCGCCGAGCCGGTCGCCCCGGGCGCGGCAGTGGGCTCTTCGGCCCCCGCCACGGTGCGTGCCGTGTCGTCGAACCCGGCGTCCTTCACCTTGAAACGGACGTCGTCGAGCTCGGCGAAGTGCTCCAGAAGGGCGGTCCACTCGTCGACCACGTGCCCGCGTGTGCGTTCGCATGCGGCGGCCTCGGCCGCCGGGGCGCTCCACGAGTGGTTCCCGATCCACTTCAGCTCGGTCTCGATGGGTCCGGGATCCGTCGGCAGGGCGGTGCCCGTGAGACTCTCCGGAAAGAAGGTCGCGATCTCGGTCAGGTCGCGATTGTGAGCGGCCACCGAGAGGGCCAGAAGGTCGTTGGCGAGGGATTCCGAGAGATCCTCGACGACCTCCAGGCGGCTCGGGTCGAGATTCACCTGCGGTGGGACCGGGGCCTGGGCCCGGGTCGAGGGCGCTCCCAGCGTGAGGAGCGTTGCCCCCAGGAGTGCTGTCCCCGGCCGAAGCCCGATGTAGGACGCCATGTCATCGATCCTATCCAAATCGGAGAAAACACACCAATCAGGAGGCCCCCGGCTCCTGCATCGGGGGCGCCATGACCGCTATCATGTGATCCCGTGCAGAAAATCGATCTTCTTGTCGTGGGGGGCGGGCCGGCCGGCCTGGCCGTGGCCATTTCCGCGACGGACGCGAAGCTCTCCTGCGAGGTCGTCGAGAAGGGTGTCCTCGTCAACGCGATCTTCGGGTTTCCCCAGGGGATGACCTTCTTCACGACCCCCGAGCTCCTCGAGATCGGCGGCCTGCCGTTCATCACGCCCTATGCCAAGCCCACGAAGCTGGAGGCGCTCCGTTACTACCGGCGGGTCGTCGACACCTACGACCTGCAGGTCACCCTTGGCGAGACGATCACCGAGGTTGCGAAGGAGAGGGACGGCTTCCGTATCACGAGCCACGTCAACGGACCCGAAGGGCCCCCCACGACCGAGGAGCGGGCCCGCCACGCGAAGAACGTCGTCTTTGCCACGGGCTACTACGACTATCCGAACCCGCTCGGCGTCCCCGGCGAGGATCTTCCCCACGTCACTCACTACTACGACGATCCCCACCCGTTCTACCGCAAGCGCGTCGTTGTGGTCGGCGGCAAGAACTCGGCGGCCATCGCGGGCCTGGAGCTCTATCGCGCAGGGGCGACGGTGACCCTCGTGCACCGCCGTGACGCTCTCTCCGAGAAGATCAAGTACTGGATCCGTCCCGACATCCTGAACCGGATCAAGGAGGGCTCCGTGACCGCCCGCCTCGACACGATGGTCGTGGAGATCACGCCTCGCGTCGTCGTGGTCGAGGGACCCGGCGGGCGGGAGGAGCTTCCGGCCGACGCCGTCTTTCTTCTGACTGGCTACTATCCGGAGCCGTCGCTCCTGCGCCAAGTGGGCGTGCGGGTCGACGACGAGACGCTGAATCCGGAGCACGACCCGGGCACGCTCGAGACCAACGTGCCTGGGATCTACATTGCCGGCTCGATCGTCTCCGGCCGCAACACGGGCCGGATCTTCATCGAGACCGGCCGCTTCCACGGGGCTGCGATCGTCAAGGATATCGTCGCGAAGGAGTAGAACGACGGGGTCAGGTCTTGCATCTTGCATTGTGATCCTACTCGCCGGCCACAACGCAAGACGACAAGACCAGACCCCTATGCCTGCGCGGCGTCTTCCTCGAGCACGTCGTCCAGGGCTTCGAGGAAGTGATCGGCGTCCTCCTCGGAGAAGACGAGGGGCGGCCGCAGCTTCAGGACGTTCTCGTGGGGCCCGTCCGTGCCCGTCAGGACCCCACGCTCCCGGAGCCGCTCCACGACGTAGGCGGCTTCCTCGGGAGCGGGCTCGAGCGTCGTGCGGTCCCGGACGAGCTCCACTCCCAGGAAGAGCCCCGAGCCCCGCACGTCGCCGATCAGCTGGTGCCGCTCCTGGAGCCGACGCAAGCCGGCGATCAGATGTTGTCCCACTCGCCAGGCCCGATCCTGTAGGGCCTCGTCCTTCAGGACGTCGAGGACAGCCAGGCCTACGGCGCAGGCCACCGGGTTGCCTCCGAACGTGGCGAAGAACTCCATCCCGTTGTCGAATGACGTCGCGATCTCCCGGGTGGTCACCACCGCGGCGAGAGGAAAAGCGTTCCCGATGGGCTTCCCGAGGACGACGATGTCGGGGACCACACCCTGGGGCTCGAATCCCCAGCGGTGCGAGCCGAGTCGGCCAAAGCCGGTCTGGACCTCGTCGGCGATGCACCCCCCCCCCGCCTCTGGGACGTGACGGTAGGCCTCGGCCAGATACCCCGGTGGGAAGACGATCTGGCCGGCGACGCTCGGCAGGGTCTCGGCCAGGAACGCCGCCGGACCCCGGTCCTCGACAGGGAGAGCGGCCGTGATGGCCCCGACACCCCGGGCGTACTTCACGCCGGCCTCCGGGTCGTCGCGCTTGTACGGCCCCCGGTAGACGTCGGGGAGCGGGGCCACGTGAACCCAGGGCCGCCGGCCGCCACCTCCCGGTCCGTCGAACTTGTAGGGGCTGACATCGATCAGGGTCGTGGTGTGGCCATGGTAGGCGTGCTCGAGGACGATCACGTCCTCTCGCCCGGTGTGCGCCCGAGCCAGGCGCAGCGCGAGCTCGTTGGCCTCGCTCCCGGAGCTCAGGAAGAAGCACACGCCGAGCGGGTCCGGGAGGAGCGCCGTGAGCCGCTCCGCATAGCGCACGACGTTGTCGTGGAGGTAGCGGGTGTTGGTGTTGAGGAGCGCCAGCCGCTCCGACGCGGCCCGCACCACTCGCGGGTGGCTGTGGCCGACCAGCGGAACGTTGTTGTAGACATCGAGGTACGCCCGGCCTGTCTCGTCGTAGAGGTACTGCTTCCACCCGCGGACGATCTTCAGCGGGGTCCGATACGAGACGCTGAGGCTCGGACCAAGGCGGTCCCGTCGCGCGGACAGAGTGGCGGATGAAGGAGGGTCCTCCGACGGGAACCGGTCCGAAGGGATGCCCAGCAGAACGTTCGGATCGGGGGAGAGACTCGTCCACACGGCGCGACGTCTGGCGTGGACCACGCCGGGGAAGTCGGCGCCCTGCTCCAGCAGGTCGAGGATGATCTGGAAGTGAAGGTGGGGCGTCCACCCGCCGTTGGTCGGGGGCGCACCGACGCGGGCGAACTCCTCCCCGCGAGCGATCTTCTGGTCGAGCCTCAGCCCCTCCAGCGTGTCCTCGGTGAGGTGTCCGTATAACGTGAAGAAGGACGCCCCCGTGTCCGTCTCGTGACGCAGGATGACGAGGGGCCCATAGTCCTGAGGAGCCGTGTTGTTGGTCAGGACGTAGACGACCCCTTCGAGCGGAGCGTGGATGGGGGAGCCTGGGTCCACGAACAGATCGACTCCGAGATGGACCGTCCGCCTCTCGTCTGTCGGACGCTCGCCCGCACCGAAGAGTCCCGAGATGTAGATGCCCCGGGCCTCGTCGTAGCGACCCACGGCCACCGAAACCTCGGCGTCCTTCATCGCGCGGGAGATCTTGTCCGTGAGCGCTTCGGTGCCGGCCTCTGCGGGATCGGCGCCGAGCAGTCGGCTTCCCACGCCCAGGTCGAGGACGAGGCCTGGTTCCCGTCGCAGGTCTACGTCCAGCGCCTCCCATGCCGGGGCCTCGCTGATCGTCACGTAGGAGTCGTCGGGCTGCATCTTCTTCACGCGAGCGGAGTTCGTCACGCTCACGGCGAGGCGGAGGCCGATGAGCGTGTACAGGCACGCGATCTCCCCCGCCTGCAGTGGGTGGGCCCCGTGATATCCGGCAACCACCCTCGCGGCGGCCTCGACCGGGTCGCGCGTGCCCATGATCGCGTACGCCGCGGCGACCGCAGGCTCGGCCACCACGAGTCCGTGGTGCATGTCCCCGAAGTCGACGACGCTCGTGATCTCCCTGGGCCAGTCCTTCGCATTTCCCGCGATCGCGTTGTGGTCGTTGGCATCGCCGTGGATGACTGCACGTCGGAGCCCTTCGAGCGACGGCTCGACGTCGGTCGCGTAATAGGTGAGGAAGCGTTCCACCAGGGCCTGGCGCTCGGGGCCTTCGATCTCGTGCAGGTGCTCGCGGATCCATCCGGCGCGGGTGAGGTCCCACTTCAGCTCCCGAACCGCGGCGCTGTGGGTGAAGTCCGCGAGCGCCGCATCCATCTCCCCCAGCAGACGTCCAAGGCTCTCGAGGAGCTGGGGAGAGTGGGGGCGCGCTGCGGCAAGCACGGTCCCGGGCACGAACGTGAGCATCCAGACGAGCCGCGCCACGCCGTCGAAGCAGGTGGTCGTGAGGCGCTTCCCATCCGTGAGGGGCCGCACCCGGGGCAGCGAAAGATGGCCCGCCCGCTCGGCCAGGTGGTCGAGCGCCGCGCACTGGAGCTCGATCAGCCCCCGCTCCCGGGCCGGGTGCATCACCTTCAGGACGAAGCCCGGGCCACGAGCGGTGGTCAGGTGAAAGTTGGCGTCGTACTCTCCAGGCAGAGGCTGGGCCTCGGCCTCGAGCCGTAGAGCTCCCGGGCCAGCCGGACGGCCTCCGCTCCCGTCACTGGCGCCACGACGCCGTCCTCGGGCTTCACGGCCCTACTTGGGTTCCTCGATGCGCAGGACCCGGTCCACCTGCACCTTGTCGAGCAGCTGCGTGCTCCCGCCGGGCCACGTGATCTCGACGGAGCGGATGGAGGTGTCGCCACCGAGGCCGAAGTGAAGCCGGCGGTCGCTCGAGGACATGAACCCCCTGCTGACCGAGACGTGGTTGTGCAGGGTCCGGCCGGTGCCGGTCGTGACCTTCACCTTCGCCCCGATCGCGTCGCGATTGCCCGTCGTCCCGACGAGGTCGACCCACAGCCAGTGGTGGCCGTTGTCGGCCGAGTTCAGGAGGATCCGCGGTGTCTTGTTGAGGGAGGTGATCACGAGATCAGGGAACCCGTCGTCGTTGAGGTCTCCGACCGCGGATCCGCGCTGGTAGCCCAGGGGCAGGAAGTCCGGTCCCAGCCCCTCGGAGACGTCCACGAAGCCCTTCCCCTCGACGTTGTGGAACATCGTGTCGTGCTGCTCGGCGTTGGCCCCCATGTAGTCGACGTCGCCGTTGGAGGAGTAGATGTCCTTCCAGCCGTCGTTGTCGTAGTCGATGAACGCGTTGCTCCACCCCGAGAAGCGACGAGAGAGGCGCGCGATCCCGGAGCGGGGCGAGACGTAGCGGAAGCGCTGGCCCTGCTCGTTCTGGAACAGCGCCCAGAGCTGGGACTGGAGGTTGTTGTAGAAGATGTCGGGCCAGCCGTCGTTGTCGTAGTCGGCGGTGTCCGTGCCCATGCCCGAGACCACCGCCCCCTGCTCGTCGTAGGCCACGCCAAAGGCCCAGGATTCCTCGCTGAAAGTCCCGTCGCCCTGATTCATGTAGAGGAAGTTCGGCTCGGTGTCGTTGGCTACGAAGACGTCCATCCAGCCGTTCCCGTCGTAGTCGGCGAGGGCGATGCCCATCCCCTTGCCCTTCACTTGCCCGAAGCCCGAGCTCACGGTGACGTCCTCGAATCTCCCGTTCCCGAGGTTGTGGTGAAGGGTGTGAGGCACGCTCTCGTAGACACCGGGGTAGCAGTAGATCTCGCCGGCCTGCGAGGGGCAGACCCTGTCGACGGCCGGGCTCCAGTAGGTGTAATGGGACACCACGAGGTCGAGGAGCCCGTCCTTGTCGTAGTCGAAGAAGGCACCGCCGACAGAGAGGAGGTCCTTCGGCTTCTCGTCGAGCCCCGAGCCTGCGGTGACGTTGCGGTAGGTGCCGTTCCCCTCGTTGCGGTAGAGGGCGTTGGGCCCGGCGTTGGCCACGAAGAGGTCCGGGTCGCCGTCGTTGTCGTAGTCGCCGGCGGCCACCCCGAACGAGAAGCTCAGGTCCACGTTCGTGAGCTTCGCCTTCTCCGTCACGTCCTGGAAGCGGCCCTCGCCGAGGTTCCGGAGGAGGCAGCCGTGGAACGACGCGTCCGGCCGGTCGTACTCCGGCAGCCGCGAGCCGTTGGTGAAGTAGATGTCGAGCTTGCCGTCCCCATCGTAGTCGATCAGGGCGATGCCACCGCACATGGGCTGGGCGAAGTACTTCCGCCCGGTGAAGTGGTTGTTCGAGGTGTAGCCGAACTCTACGTCGCGCGCGACGTCGGTGAACCGGACGGACGGTTCGACGGGTGGCAGCCTTGAGGTCGACGCCGACGCCGACGCCGAGGGCAGGGGAGGCGGTGGCGCCGTTCGTTGCCGGCCCGGCACCTGGGCCTCGACGGAGGGATGGAGAAGCCCAGTCCAGGCGGCGGCCGCCAGAAGCAGAACGGCTGGAGCGACGTATCGCGGGTGATCTCTCATGCCTCGGGCTCCGTCACTCAGTAGCCTCGGGACTTGTCGGCCACGTTGAGGAGCGTCTCCCCTCGGCGGAAGAGATCGAGGTTCTTCAGGAACACGTGCATCGAGTCCTCGACCCACCCCGGCACGTTGTCGGCGCAGTGGGGCGCGAGGAGCACGTTCGGCAGGCTCCAGAGCGGGTGATCGGCGGGAAGCGGCTCGGTCTCGAACACGTCGAGGGCGGCGCCCCGGATCCGGCCCTCCCGCAGTGCCTCCAAGAGAGCCGCCTCGTCCACCACGGCGCCCCGGCCGACGTTGACGAGCACTCCGCCCGGCTTCATGGTCCCGAGGGCGGCCTCGTCGACGAGGCCGCGGGTGTCCTTTGTCAGGGGCAGCGCTACGAGGACGTCGTCGGCACGGGCCATCAGTTCGTTGAGTCTCTCCGGCGGCAGCGCCTCGTCCACCAGCGGGTCGCCCACGGACCGTTCTGTCCGCCGGCGCAGCGCAAGAACCTTCATCCCGAGGGGGCGCACCCGTTCTGCTGCCGCTCGTCCGATGTCGCCGTAGCCCACGATGCCCAGCGTCCGGCCGTAGAGCATCTCCATGTCGAAGGGATCCCACGTTCCGGCCTCCTGGCTCTTCACCAGGCGCCGCAGGTCCTTGACGAAGTAAAGCAGAGACGCGACCACGAACTCCGCGAGGGAGCTGCTGAAGGCGCCTCGGCCGTTGGTCAGGATCGCCGAGCTCGCGACGAGCTCCGGCACCAGCACCGTGTCGAGGCCGGCGGAGCGCGAGTGGAACCACGGAAGCTCCGGCGCCCGTTCCAGCACGCCGGCGATCCGACGACGGCCGGACCAGCAGTCGAGCACCGCATCGGGCGGCGGCGCGTCGTCGAAGGCCTCGGGCTCCGAGCCGACGACGAACCGCACGCCCTCAGGTGGGGGATTGAGGACGTGGAGGCCGGCGTCCCCGGGCCGGGCAAGGACCCAGACGACCACGGGGCGGGGCTGAGCCGGGGGAGCCACGAAGGGCGACGGTATCACGAGCTTCGCCGGCACGGGGCGCGTTGTACCATCACGGCAGCACATGTCCGACGAGCCCAACGGAGACGTCGGCGCCGACGAGGCTGACCGGCTGGACGCCTATCGCCGGAAGCGTTCCGCGGACCGGACCACCGAGCCCTTCGGCGGCGAGGCCGGTGGGGCGGAGGGCGCTCCTCCGGCGGACGCACCCGAGGGGTCCCGCCCTCGCCTCTTCTGCGTCCAGAAGCACGCCGCACGGCGCCTGCACTATGACTTCCGCGTCGAGCTGGGCGGCGTGCTGCGCTCCTGGGCCGTTCCCATGGGGCCCTCACTGAACCCGGCGGACAAGCGGCTGGCCGTCCAGGTCGAGGACCATCCCGTCGAGTACGCCGACTTCGAGGGGGTGATTCCCGAGGGCAACTACGGTGCCGGCGAGGTGATCGTCTGGGACAAGGGGCTGTGGATTCCTCTCGAGGATCCCGAAGAGACCCTGCCCCGGGGCAAGCTGACTTTCGAGCTCCGTGGTTACAAGCTCCGTGGGGCCTGGCACCTCTTCCGCACGTCGAAGAAAAAGGGCGAGGACGCCACGAAGGAGTGGATGCTCGTCAAGCGGAACGACGGCTGGGCCAGCGACTCCCGGGCGCTCCCCCCGGAGTCGATCTACTCCGGCCTCACTCTCGAGGAGATCAAGACCGGATCGGAGCGTGCCGCGGACGTGAAGCTCATGCTGGCGGAGACGGGCGAGAAGCCGTTCACCGACGCCGAATGGGTTTTCGAGCTCAAGTACGATGGCTACCGCGTCCTCGCCGAGCGCGAGGATGGGAAGGCCCGGCTGCGCTACCGCCGGGGCAGCGACGCCACGTCGATCTATCCCGACGTCGTGCAGGTCGCCCGGGCCGCCCACGACCTCGCCGAGGAGCTGGCGCTGCCCAATTTCGTGAAGACCTCGGGCTCGACGGGTCTGCACGTCCTGATCCTCCTCGGGGGCCTGTGCACATTCGAGCAGTGCAAGCAGCTCGGGGAGCTTCTGGCCCGGGTCGTCGCCGGTCGTCTGCCCGACATTGCAACCACGGTTCGGCTTCCTGGAGATCGAGGGGGTCGGGTGTACTTGGACTACCCGCAGAACGGTCACGGCAAGCTCCTGGCGGCACCCTTCACCGCTCGCCCGGTGCCGGGAGCCCTGGCCTCGGCGCCACTCTCCTGGGACGAGGTGAACGACACCCTCGACCTGAACGACTACACGATCAGGACCCTTCCGAAGCGAATGGAAGCCCTCGAGGACGACCCGCTGGCCCCCGTACTCACGGGGAAGCCCGACCTGGTGACCGCCCTCGGCCGCCTCGCGGCGCTACTGGAGGACTGAGAGGAGACCCGTGCCCGTACCGATGATCATCGACACCGACACGGCGTCGGACGACGCCGTGGCCCTCATCATGGCCCTCCGCACCCCGGAGGTGGAGGTGAAGGCCATCACGATCGTGGCCGGAAACGTGAACGTGCAACAGGGCACTCGCAACGCCCGCTACACCGTCGAGCTGTGCGACGCAGACGTGCCGGTCTACGAGGGTGCGGCGCACCCTCTGGTGCGCGAGCCGAGCCGGGCGTCGTTCTTCCATGGCCAGGACGGCCTGGGGGACCGGGGCTATCCGGAGCCGAGCCGGCCTGCCGCCGAGGGCGACGCCGTCTCCGTCCTCATCGAAACGATCCGTGCTCACCCCGGCCTGGTCGTCGTCACGCTGGGACCTCTCACCAACCTGGCCCTCGCCCTCGAGCGGGACCCCGGCATCGCCGAAAGCGTGGGCCGCTGCGTCATCATGGGAGGGGCGGCCTGCGTCGTGGGCAACGTCACCCCGGCGGCGGAGTACAACATGTGGTGCGACCCCGAGGCGGCCCGGGCGTGCTTCCGCTCGGGACTGCCCATCGAGATGGTGGGGTGGGAGCTGTGCCGCGGCGCGGCCAACCTCGACGACGACGACATCGCCCGCTGTCGGGCGCTGGGCACGCCCAGAGCCCACTTCGCCATCGACGCCAACGCGAAGGCCCTCGAGGCGAACCGCAGCCTCTTCCACGACCCCGGGATCGGCCTGCCGGACCCCGTCGCCATGGCCGTCGCTCTCGACCCCGAGGTGGTCACCCGGAAAAGCCGTCACGCCGTGGACGTGGAGTGCGAGGGAACGCTCACCCGGGGGATGACCGTGGTCGACGAGCTCGACGTCGTTCCCCGAGGCCTCGGAGACTCGGCCGGCTGGCGACCAGCGGCCGTGGAGGGCACCCGGAAAGCGACGGTCTGCTGGGAGATCGACGCCCAGCGCTTCAAGAAGCGCCTCTTCGGCGCCCTCGCCTGAAGCGCCTACCCTCCCGCGCTGTCCCCGGGCCCTCCCTTTACAACCCCCACGTTTCGGAGCCAGGGCCGGCGGGCGAAGTAGCTGTTGGTCATCTCGCGGATGTTGCCCGAGAGCAGGATCAACGCCAGGAGGTTGGGGAGGATCACGATGCCCAGGAAGACGTCCCCGAGGGTCCAGGCGACCGTGAGGGAGGCAATCGCCCCCAGGAAGTGCGCGAGGACGAAGGCGGCCTTGTAGGGTCGGATCGCTCTCGGTCCGAACAGGTAGTTGGCGCAGCGGTCGCCGTAGTAGCTCCAGGAGACGGCGGTGGAGACTGCGAACAGCAGGACCGAGATCAGCACGATGAAGGGGCCGACGGGGCCGAGCCCCTTGCGGAAGGCCACCATCGTCAGCGGCGCTCCGTTTTCGACCGCATTGCCGAAGAGGGTGGCGTGGATCGCGCCGGCGTCGCCGCGAGCCTGGTTCTCGCCAGGGAGAATCATGCCGCTGAAGGGCTGCGTCTGGGCCGCGTCCACGAACAAGCGCTCCACCGGCACCTCGTGCCACGCGAGGCGGGCTTCTCCGTCGGCGCCGCGGACGTGTCCGTCCTCGACGCGAATCTCGTCCGGCTGCTCTGCTGCCGCGTATCCGCCGTTCTCAAGCACCTCGACGTATGTCGAATCGCCGCCCCGGAACGAGATCTCGGTGGGGACACGATCCTGCCAGGCCCCGGTGCTGATGATGACGAGACCCGTCATCGTGCAGATGACGAGGGTGTCGATGAACGGCTCCACGAGGGCCACGACCCCCTCCGAGACGGGCTCGTCGGTTTTGGCGGCGGCGTGGGCGATCGGAGCCGAGCCCTGGCCAGCCTCGTTCGAGAAGAGCCCCCTCTTGACCCCCCAGAGCATGGTCGTCATGAAGACACCCGCGCCGGTTCCCGCGAGCCCGGCCGTGGGCTGGAACGCCTCCGTCACGATCAACTGCAGGCTGGGGAGTAACTGGCCCGCATTCAGGATCAGGATCACCACGGCCCCGAGCAGGTAGATGGCGGCCATTGCCGGTGCCAGGATGGCGGTCACCCGACCGATCCGGCTGATGCCGCCGATGATGACGAGAGCCACGAAAGACGCCGCCACGAGCCCGGTGAGCCATGGTGGCACCCCGAAGCTCGTCCGCATCGTGTCGGCGACGGTGTTGGCCTGGATGGCGTTCCCGGTGAGGAACGCGGTGAGTCCGAGAGCCACCGCAAAGAAGACGGCCAGGGGCTTGAAGGCCGGGCCGAGGCCTCTCTCGATGTAGTACATCGGTCCGCCCGAGACCGAGCCTTCCCAGCGGCTCGGGTCGTGGTCCGTCGTCACGTGCCGGTACCGCTGGGCGAGCGTCACCTCGGCGTACTTGACGGCCATCCCCAGTGCCGCGGTCATCCACATCCAGAAGAGCGCCCCCGGCCCCCCCCAGTGGATGGCGATGGCCACTCCGGCAATGTTCCCGATACCCACCGTGGCCGAGAGCGCCGTGGTCAGGGCCTGGAAATGGGAGACGTCTCCCGGCTCGTTGGGATTGTCGTACCTGCCGGACGTCACCGCGAACCCGTGGCCCAGGCGGCGGACCTGGATGAAGCCGAGCCGGAGGGTCATGAAGAGGCCGGTGCCGAGCAGGGCAATGACCACGAGAGGCACGGTCTCCCCCCCGATCGGGATTCCGAAGCCCCAGACGTAGTAGTTGAGCCCGTTGACGATCTGTTCGATGAGCTGCATGAGCGTCTCGCCCCCCCTGGCGTCGGCCCCTCAGGGGCAGGGCCGCACCACCAATTCCGGCCATCCTACCGGAAGATGGCGCCCTCGGCAGTGGCGAGGGATTGATCGACCCGTCGAGGCTGCGGAGGCGTCGAGCCAGGGCATGGCGTGCTTGGGATCACGGTGCGCCCGAAGGGCGCCACGAGTATGATCTAGACGTATGTGCGCCAAGATGCCCCCGGCCGCCGCCGATGGTCCGTCGCGCCGATTCACCGACTCGGCCCAGGGCCACCTGACCGTGTTTCGGCCGGGGCTTCAGATCAAGGGAGAGCTGACCGCTGCAGAGTCCCTGGAGCTGGCGGGGTCGTTCGACGGACCGCTGAGCGTCGGGGGGCTTTGCCACCTCCATGAGACCGCCCGCGTGGTGGGAGCTGTCACAGCCGGAGACGCGATCATCGAAGGCGAGCTTCAGGGTTCGCTGACCGTCCGAGGCAAGGTGGAGCTGCGCTCGACCGCCCGGGTCCGGGGGCCCCTTCGGGCCGCGTCGCTCGCGCTGGCCGAGGGCTGCTACTTCGAGGGCCACATCCACATGGAAGCGGGGTCGGAGAGCCACGGCCCCACGTCCTTCCAGGAGAAGCGTCGGCCCCGCTGAGGCGAAACCCGGACCCAGATCCACGCCTCTCACCTCTCCGGGAACGCGAGACTCAGCCTGCGCCCTGGAGCCTGCAGACAGCGTCCAGCCGAACGACTCCCGGAAGATAGCGCCCACCATTTCAAGTAACACTTGAGGTTCGTGGCTGATTGTAGGACACTGGAGCCCGCGACGGGCAGCGAGGAGCTGAAAGGAAAGGACTTACGACCCGGTCCGGATCCTGCACGTACTCGTCCTGGAGGCGTTCTATGCGTGCGCACGTTAAGGGTGGAGAGGCAGTATCGGCGGCGGCCTGCTTCGTCGGAGGGTTTCTGGCCATTCTCCCCCCCCGCACCGGCAGGAGCCGTCGAATACGTGCGCTCGATCGAATACGTCGAGGTCAGTCTCGGAAGCGGAGTGACCTCGGCCTCGGTGAACCTGACCAAGGGACAGGACATCGCCAACTGTGTCCCGTTCGCCAGCTCCACCCTCACCGACACCAACGCCAGGTTCGCCCGGGTCCTCACCGACATCGAGGCGAGCTTCCTCGGAGGGAGAGACACCCAGTCGATCCTCCTGAGGCAGCACGGTGCGAATACTCGATCGGAGGTCCTCGGGGCTCTCGACCAGGGCGCGTCTCTCCTGAGCTACGTGGGTCACGGGGGTCCAGCGGTGTGGGCGTCCGAGAACGTCCTCAATTCGTGGGATCCGCCGAAGCTCCTTGCGCAGTCGGAGCAACCCTGGATGCTGACGTTCAACTGCCTCAACGGGTACTTCGTGGCGCCGAACTACGACTCCCTGGCCGAGGCCTTCATGAAGGCGGAGGGGAGAGGGACGATCGGGGCCTTCTCGCCTTCGGGGCTTTCACTCGACGGGCCGGCTCACCGATTCCACAAGGCGCTCATGGCGGAGATCGTGAGCGGGGAGCACGAGAGGCTCGGGGACGCAGTGCTGGCGGCACAGGCGGCCTACGCCGAGACGGGGATCATGCCGGAGCTTCTGGCCGTCTACCACCTCTTTGGGGATCCGGGGATGATCATCCGGTAGGACGGCGGCTGCTACCGCAAGCCGTAGACGATGATCTCGAGTCGCCGGGCTTGGCTGTCCGCCGGGCGCCACTGCACGAGGATGGGGCTCTGGTAGATCCCCCTCACGAGTTGGGCCCGACCCTGAGCATCCTCGTCGGAGGCGAGGAACGTGACCCGTCGCGAGCGGAGGAGCCGGCGGGCGGGAACCGCCATGACCTTGGAGATGAGGCGCTCGAGCACCGACTCGTCCCAGCCCAGCGCCTCGATGAGCGAGTTCAGCACATGCGGCACGTCGTACTTGGCGTAGTTGATCGTCTTGCTCGGAATCGCCAGCGGGTCGTCGATCATATGGCGCCCTCCCTGCACGGCGAACTTCAACGGGTCCTTCAGCACCTCGACGAGGTCGTGCTGCATGAGCAGGGTCTCGTACTCGTTCACGGTGAGCCCGGCGTCGCGCTCGACGCTGGGGAGCGAGATGTCCACCCGGCCCTTCTCGAGCCCGGATCGGTCCAAGAGTACGTTGACCCGCTCGATGAGCCCGAGCTTCGGGTCGAAGAGGTTCACGGCGTCGAGGGGGTGGCGGGACACCGGGACTGTAAAGGTGTCGCGGGCCACGAGGTCTTCCTCGTCGTACGCCACGATCGTGGTCTTGCGCTTGCGGCACGTGGAGCCGCTCATGCCATCCAGATCGATGAAGTAGACGGGCGCGGGCGGATCGTTGCGGTAGGTCACGCAGTTCCGCATCCCGGAACCGATGAACGTCAGGTGCGAGTCACCGTTGCGCGGCTCGACCTCCTTCTGCTCAGCGGAGAGCTCGCTCCGAAGCTCCATCTGGTCATGGTGGTACGCGGCGTTCGGGGGGAAGAGGGCGTGGAAGGCGTCGAAGAACTGCGCGAGCCGCCCGTGGTGGTGGTGCATCCGGGCCGAGAGGCTCTGGTCGAGGTAGCCCGCGGTCGTGTGCAGAGAGCAGTAGAGCGTCTTGCGGTACCGCCGCAACAGGTCGCCTGAATCCTCCGCGATCATCTGGTTGACGTCGATCGCCTGGAAGCGGCGGCTGGGGCTCAGGGCGAGCCGGATCTCAGTGGGCGTGGAAGCCATTCTGCCGAACTGTATTATTAGCACCAATTTGCCGGGGTCGCGAGGCTCTCCGGGCCCGACGTCCGTCGGCTTTCGGGCGCTGCCAGGCCCGAAGCGGCCATTGGCGTCCACGAGGGCGGCTTTGGGGCACACGCCCCTGCGGCCATGGGGCTCTGCTGGAAGCCTCTTGAAATCAATCACTTGGGTCCGTTCGCCTGCAGTCCTCTGACGGCTCCAGGCGCGGTGTCCAAACGGAAGTCGAGAGCTTGCGGGCGTCTCCGGCGCGGTGACATACATTCGAAGGCATCCATTTTATTGGCGGGCACCGCGCACAAAGGAGAAACCCATGAGACATCAAATGCTGAATCCGTCATCCGCAGCAGGGCTGATCGTGCTCCTTGCGCTCACCCTGGCGAGTGGTTCTGTGCTGGCCCAGGAGAAGGTGGAGATCATGCCACAGGCCATCTCCTGCAGCTCGGCCTGCGCCTCGAGCATCTCGGTCTCGGAGAGCATCCTCTTGAGGGTCTCGATCTTCGCCCGAGCCTCCTTCACAGCCACGTCTCGGGACTTGATCAGCTTCTTGTATGTTGATTCCGCAGCCTCGAACTGCTGGCGGTTCTCCTCGAGCTGCTCCTTGACCGTCTTGAGCTGCAGGGCGTACTGGCCGGCCACGGCGCGGTTGCCGGCCTTCAGGTTGGCGGCCGCCTTGGCGGTGAGCTGAGTGTCCTGCTTCTCGAGCTTCTTGACCTGGCGCATCAGACGCTCGGCGAACCCCGCGTGGGTCGCGAGGTTGTCGTTGAAGCGGGCGATCTGCTCGCGCAAGTTCTCCTTCTCCGCTTCGATGAGGGCCTTCGGGTTGTCGCGCTCGAGCCCGGAGATGAAAAGGCTGACGAACCCCTTGACATTCTCCTGATGGGGCTTCGCTCACATCACGGGAGCGAGGCCCTCCGGCCCGGGAGGAGGGGGACGCCATAGGCGTCAATGGTGCGGGCCGTGCCGCTCGTGCCGACGAGCCGCGCGGGTGGCGACTCTCCCGCCGGCGGGTCAGAATACGGACGTTGGCCCCGAGGGCCTCCGGGCCCCGGACCGAGGATGAAACCGATGACCAATGCAGACGCACCGCTCTTCTTCAAGGTTCGACAGAGCTTCACCCGACCGCGTGTCGAGGACCTCACCGAGGCCGTCCGACGCGAGCTCGAGACGGTCCTCCCGGCTGCGTCGCTCCCAAAGGGGGCCGCGATCGGGGTGACGGTCGGGAGTCGGGGGATCAGTGGCATCGCGACGATCGCCCGGGCCGCAGTCGACTTCTTGAAGGACCGCGGAGCCCGGCCGTTCATCATCCCCGCCATGGGCAGCCATGGCGGGGCGACGGCCGACGCCCAGCGGAAGCTCATCGCGCACTACGGGGTGACCGAGGAGACGATGGGCTGTCCTGTCCGCGCGGAGATGGAAACCCGCAGCCTCGGACGGACGGACGCGGGGATCGACGTGCGTATCGCGGAGGCGGCGTGGCAGTCCGACGGCATTCTCCTCATGAACCGCATCAAGCCCCACACCGACTACAAGGGCTCGATCGAGAGTGGGCTCACCAAGATCTGCGCGATCGGGCTGGGCAAGTACGACGGGGCCCGGGAGATCCATCGCCACCTCTTCACGGCGGGGCTCGGTCAAGGCATCCGAAGCGTCGCCGAGAAGCTGGTCGCAACAGGGAAGATCGTGGGAGGGCTCGGGATCCTGGAGAACGCCTATCACGAGACCGCGCGCATCGTCGGCGTGCCGGTGGCCGGGCTCTTCGAAGCCGAGGAGCAGATCCTCGAAGAGGCTCGGGGCCTCATGGGGCGATTGCCCCTGGACGAGATCGACGTCCTCGTCTGCGACCGCTTGGGCAAGAACATTTCGGGGGCCGGCCTCGACACCAACGTGACCGGTCGCAGCGTGTACGGCTACACCGCCGGTGTCCCGTGGTGCGATGGCATGCCGCGCATCCTGCGGATTGCCGTCATGGACGTCTCCGACGAGAGCGACGGAAATGCCGTCGGCATGGGGCAGGTCGACTTCGTGCCGGAGCGGTTCGCGAAGCGGGTCGATCGTGAGGTCACCACGCTGAACGCGGTGACCGCGTGCGCTCCCACCGGGGCCCGGATGCCGGTGGTCCTCGCCGACGATCGGCAGGCCATCCTCACGGCGCTCCGGACATCGCCGATCCGTGCCGAGGGCCCGCTGGTCGTCTACGTCAGGGACACCCTAGAGCTCGAGCACGTGCTCTTGTCCGAAGGCTGCCGATCTCTCGTCGAGGACCGGGACGACCTCGAGATCGTCTCGGATCCCGCGCCGCTGCGGTTCGACGACCGCGATCGACTTCAGTCACCCTTCGCCTGAAACGAGATCACGCCTCGACGCTCGGGCGATGGCCCGGTATGCTCGGAGACCGTTCCTTCGATCGACCGTCGCGACCCAAGCGTGTCACTAGCACCCATCTGGACCAGAACATGTCCCACATGAAGATCCGATCGCTCCTGAGGGAGCCTCTCGTCCACTTTCTTCTCCTCGGTGCCGCGCTCTTCCTCTTCTTCAGCTGGACGGGCGGCTCCGGCGGGCCCGGCTCGGATCGCATCGTGATCGGCCCGGGCCAGGTCGAGCGCCTGGCCACGGGCTTCGGCCGCACCTGGAGGCGCCCGCCGACCCAGCAGGAGCTCAAGGGCCTGGTCGACGACTACGTCCGCGAGGAGATGGTGACCCGCCCCGGGTTTCCTGGAGGCTCCATTGTTTGGGCGGATGGGGTCCATGGGAAGACCGAGGAGATACTCACTGGAGGTCCGGGAGCGAGCCGTCCGGTTGGTTTTCGATCACGATCACGAT
>Ga0310121_10001791_pt1 | contig 21348 bp, 16 predicted proteins | sample CB27_Tmax_986_MG_FD_203504 | JGI IMG/M metagenome (GOLD analysis project Ga0310121, IMG submission 203504) | Marine microbial communities from Western Arctic Ocean, Canada - CB27_Tmax_986 | ecosystem: Environmental > Aquatic > Marine > Oceanic | place: Canada: Western Arctic Ocean | collected...
CTTCGAGCGCACCTCGGCGCCGGTCTGCCACATCTCGGTCCCGTCGATCGTGCTCATTTCGCTGCTCTTCAGGCGCTCCCCGGCGAGATTGACGCTGCGGATCTCGTTGCCCGACGAGACCTCCTCGTAGATCTCCTCCAGCACACCGCGCGCCGCCGGGTACGACGCGCTGTAGGACTGTTCAAAGATCTGGCGCTCGTCGTCATCGAGCGCTTCGTAGACCGCGATCAGACCCTGCTTTGAGATCATGCGCGAGATCGGCCCCGTGATCGACTCGCAGGACTGTTCGAAGGCCAGTTCGTGCGACATGCCTTGCTCGACGAAGCGTCGGTAGACCGCTTCCACGATGCCGTGCACCGCGCCGAGTAGGATCCCGCGCTCGCCGAAGATGTCCGAGCGATACTCGGACTCCAGCGTCGTTTGGAACGTGTACGGCGAGCCAAGTGCGACGGACCAGCCCAGCGCCTGATCGGTCGCCTTGCCGTCGATGTCTTGATGCACCGCGAACGATGAGTTGATCCCCGCCCCGTTGACCTCCACGCCTTGCAGGTAGAGCCGACGCACGGACGGCCCCATCCCCTTGGGGCAGACGCCCACGACGTTGATGTTGGCCGGGAACTCAGAGCTCGCGTTCGTCATGTGGCCCACGAGGAAGCCGTGCGAAAGTCCCAGCGTCGCGCCGGCCTTCACCGCGCCGAGGATGCGCTCGTGCAGCTCCGCCTGGGCGGCGTCGGAGATCAGCAGCACCACCAGATCGGACTCGCCGATCACGGCGAACATCTCGCCTAGGGTCCCGCTCGCCTCGGTGAAACCCTCCGCCTCGGCGTCGGCCCAGGACGACGAGCCCTCACGCAGCCCCACCTTGACCGTGATCTCACTGCCCTCGAGCGAGTCGCGCAGGTTCATGGCTTGGGCCGGCCCCTGTGATCCCCAGCCGATCACACCGATCTGGGAGACGCCCTCGAACGCTTGCGGCAGCAGCTCGAACAGGTGGCGTCCGCCGCGCACGATCTGCTCTTGGACGCCGCCACCAAGATCCAGCGTCTCGACAGGGAACACGTTCGAGCTGAACTCAAGTTGCAGCGGCATGGCGGTTCTCCTCACAGTCCTTGGGCGCAAACCTTCCAGAGCCTAAGGTCACCGTCGCTTGCCCGCTATAGCGCAGGACCAGCGCTGCGCTGCAGCACACGGCGCTGATCTTTCGGCTGGCAGCCAACAGGCGAAGTGGCGAAACGCCGCACAGAGAAGCCCGCTCCCTGTGCAACCGCGTGCCCAGCACCTATGCTTCACGCCTTCATTCCACGGCTGGGACCGGAGTGCCGGACCATCCATGGACGCTGAGTGGGGTGGCCACTCGCGAGAGGGTTCGGAGTGTGGTGCAAGTGCCGACGACCGCCTCCCAGCCCGATCACGCCGCGAGCGCGGTGTGATCGGGCCCGACGGAGACAACCGCCGTTTCATCGGCGGCAATGGACTCACGACCGAGACGAAGGAGTGGACTGATGACGATTCGCGAAGGTCTGGACCTCGACAAGCTGAACAGTTTCCGGGACTTCCTGACTGAGAACCCCGACAAGGGGCAACTGGGCCTCGAAGTACACGCGGTTTACGAGGGACAGGCGGGCCGCAGCACCGTCCACATCGGCAAATACTCGATCGACGGCGAAGTCATCGACCGCGAAACGCGCCACTACACCGTCCCGTTCGGCGCCTGGCGCGAGGTGGAGGAGCTTTTGGGCATGGAAGGCCCCACCGATCGGATGGAGCCCGTTGAGATGGCGCTGGCCGCCACGGCGGCCTGTGTCGTCAACTCGTTGACCTACAACGCAGCCCGTCTCGGCATCGAGACTGAGGGCATCGACGTCTCCCTTCGCGAGACCGTCGATCCCCGCGTCTTGTTCGCGCTGCGCGAGCCGAAGGAACACGTCTCCTGCCTCGGCACGCTCGAGATCGGAAGTCAAGGTCAAGGGCGACGTCAGCGATGAGGACATCGCCACGCTCTCTGGTCTGGCGGCCTACTCGCCGGTCTACGGGCTGATCGCTGAGGCCAACAAAATTTCGCACTCCGTCACTCGCGCCTAGCCAGCGACGGGCAGAGTAAGGACACAACCGGTCGTGCGAGTGGCGCGCGACCGGCTCAGGCTGCTTGCCTGCGCGCTCGCCGCAGCTCGAAGATTGGCGTGATCGGGGCCATAGCCGTGCTCGGCACGGCCTGATGGGCTGCGCGCCGCCTGATCGGGATTCGCAGTGGCTCTGCACCTCTGGCCTCTGCGCTCAGCTTGGTGCGTAGGCGGCGCAAGGTCTCGTCCGGCCGCACCCGCCGTTCCATCCCAGCCGCGACGAACGCAGACGTGGCTGACGAGGTCATGGATGTGGCGTGGAAGGTAGGAAATCGGCATGGCGCACCCCGGATTGGTCTTCCCTGCCTAATGATTGTCGTGTGAACTGCGTCGCGTTTCCGTCGGGGTTTGTCCTATCGACGGTCGGTATGGGTCGTATGCGTGCTGGGAGAAACTCCCAAGACGGGGCAAGCGAGCGCTACGGGGCTTGTTTACCCTGCCCGTCGCGCTTGCCGCACAGTTCGCAGAAGGGATCGTCGCCGTGCCTTACGCCGAATGCGGAGGCGTCCGCCTCTACTACGAGGAGTCCGGTTCGGGCTTTCCCGTCGTCTTCATCCACGAATTCGCGGGCGACCTCTGGAGTTGGGAACCGCAGCTGCGGCACTTCGCGCGGCGCTACCGTTGCATCGCCTTCAACGCGCGCGGCTACCCGCCCTCCGACGTGCCCGACGACCCCGCCGCCTACTCCCAGGACGATGCCGTGGCCGACATCGTCGCCGTACTCGCCGAATGCGGCGTGCAGCGGGCGCACATCGTGGGTCTCTCGATGGGCGCGTTCGCCAGCCTGCATCTCGGGCTGGGTCACCCGCGGCTCGCGGCGTCGCTCGTGCTGGCCGGGGTCGGCTACGGCGCGCTGCTCGCCCAGCAGCCGCAGTTCCGTCTTGAGGTCGAGGCAACCGCCGCGCGCTTCGAGGCGCAAGGCATGGCCGACGCAGCCGCCGCCTACGCCGCGACGCCGCACCGCGCCGCGATGCGACGCAAGGACCCGCGCGGATTCGACGAGTTCACTCGCCGCCTCTCCGAGCATTCCACGGATGGGTCCGTGCGAACGATGCGCGGAGTGCAGGGCGGGCGTCCCGCCTTCGACGAACTCGCACTGGAGGCGTGCCGGGTGCCGGCGCTGATCCTGGCCGGCGACGAGGACACGCCTAGTTTGGAACCGAGCCTCTACCTGCGACGCGCGTTGCCCAACGCGGCATTGAGCGTCCTCCCGCGCACGGGCCACGCGATGAATCTCGAGGAGCCGGACGCCTTCAACGCCCTCGTCGACGACTTCCTAGCCACCGTCGACGCCGGCCGCTGGGAAACGGGCGAAGTGAGCGGCGATCCGATCCTGTAGCGGTCGAGCTGGGAGCGAGGCAACGATGACGGTCTACGACCTCTATCTCGAATCCGGTCCGCGCAAACGCAAGACGATGGTGCACGTCTTGGACCTGCTCGGCTGTGTCGCCGTCGGACGGACCACCGAAGAGGCGATTGACGCCGCACCCGACGCGATCGTGTCCTACCTGGACTTCCTCCAGCGATGCGGCGAGAGGTCGGCGGGAGCCAAAGATGAGCGAGGCGCGATCGAGTCTCGCGTCGCTCAGCACATCACGGAAGGGAAGTGGCTCGGCAACGGCTCGCCCTACCTGATCTTCGCGTCGGACTTTGATCCGGCTGAGGACCAGGAGATCGAGTTATTTCTGCGCCGCTTTCACCAGCTCCGATCGGAACTCACCTCCTGGGTTGGTGCGCTCTCACCCGCCGAACTCGACGCCGAAGCGGAAGCCGACGGGCGACCCGCCCGAGTCGTTCTGCTCCACGTGCTCGCGCCACCGGGCGGTATGCTTTCCGCCGCACTCGACGGAGTCAGCGGCTTCTCCCGCATCGAACGCCTCGCCGAACGCGGTGAGCTACCCATCGACGAAGCGCTGCTCCAGGTCGAGCAACTGGCCGCCGCCCGTATCCGCGAAACCACTGCCGAAGAGCGCCGCCGCGTCGTCCAGCGTGCCAACGATCAACGCACGTTGCGCAAGGCGATCCGCCGTATTCTCGAACACGATTGGGAGCATCTCGCGGCGCTTGCGCGCCGGCCCGGCGGACCAACGCTCTAACGGGGCGGCTACTGTCGCGCTCGCACCAGCATGCGCTTGATCCCGCCGACGTGCAGGTTCCCGGCCACCAGCTCCGCCTCGCCCGCCATCTCCATTTGTGGCAGCACGTTACGCAGCGCGTGGAATATCGCCCGCATCTCCCAGCGCGCCAGATTCGCTCCCAGGCAGAAGTGCTCGCCGTAGCCGCCGAAAGCGAAGTGGTCATTGGGGTCACGCCCGATGTCGAACTTGTACGGATCGGGGAAGACCTCTTCGTCGCGATTGGCCGACGGGTACCAGATCACGACCGATTCGCCCTTGCGGATCGGGGTGCCGCGTAGCTCGACATCTTCCACCGCCGTGCGCTGGAACTGGATCACCACGGAAGTCCAGCGCAGCATCTCTTCGACCGCGGACGGCACCATCGACTCGTCCGACACCAACCAGTCCAGCTGTTCCGGGTGCTGCAGCAGCGCCTGCACCCCGCCCGTGATCGAGTTGCGCGTCGTCTCATTGCCCGCCGCCAGCAGCAAGCGGAAGTAGGAGGAGATCTCGCGCTCGGTCAGGGGCTCGCCATCGATCTCGGCCGCCAGCAGCGTGCTCAGCAGATCGTCGCCCAACCCCTCGGAACGCCGTCGCGCGAAGAGGGCTTCGTTGTAGGCGCGCCACTCTTGGGAATTGCGTCGAATCGTCTGCTCGCGGGTTTCGCCCGGGCGGCGATATTCGGCGTCGGTTGCGCCGCCCAGGGTCTCCGTCCAGTGGAAGATTTGGTCCCAGTCCTGCTCGGGGATCCCTGCCATTTCGCAGATCGCGGCGACCGGCAGCTTTGCCGCGAGCTCGTGCACAAAGTCGACGACACCTGCATCGCCCTTGTCGGCCAGTTGCGCCACAAGCACGTCCGCGAAGCGGCTCACATAGTCCTCGGACAACTCTTCGAAGTGGTCTTCTAGCAACTTCATCATTTTGGGCGTGAAGTGGCGGCTGACCAGGCCGCGGTGTTGGCGGTGCTCGGGCGGGTCCATGAAGATGAAGTCCGGCGGGTCGTCCGGCGAGCCGCCGTAGCGGTTCGCCCCGCGCACGCGTCCCCGCTGCTGCAGCTTGATCGAGTCCGTGTCGAGCATGCGCAGGAGCTGGGCGTTGGAAAAGAGCTCCGGGTGTCGTGAGATGAACGAGACGTCGTCGTACTTGGTGATCGCCCAGAACGGCTCGTAGTGCGGGCGCTGGTACCAGTAGACCGGTGCCTCGCGGCGCAGCAGATCCCAATCGGCCCAGGGATAGCCGCGCTGCACGTACAGATCGGTGTCGGTGATGTCGAGCGTTGCCAGCGAAAGCTGATCCGGCGTCGCGACCATCTCGGCCCCCATTCGTCGAAGCGCTGCTCCAACCGATGTCTGGAGTCTAGCGTCGCGCCCTTCGACGATTGTCACCGACCGAACTCGCCCACGTTGTGTACGGGCGACGGATTGTAGGCTGCCAAGCGGGCACGACCCGGGAGGACCATCCATGCCGATCACCGTCTATGGCGCCCCCCGGTGCCCCGACTGCAAGCGTTCGAAGACGTTCCTCAGCGAACATCGCGTCGCCTACGACTGGGTCGACATCGATCAGGACTCGCGCGGTCTGCAGATCGTTGAAGAGCTACAGGACGGCGGTCGGTCCATCCCCACCATCGTTTTCGACGATGGCGCAGTCTTGGTCGAACCCACCAACGAGGATCTGGCGCGGCAACTCGGCCTCAACCTCGAAGCCGACTGCGACTTCTACGACCTCGCCGTCGTCGGCGCCGGCCCGGCCGGTCTGTCCGCTTCGATCTACGCGGCGCGTGAGGGCATGACCTGTGTGGTGATCGATGAGAGCGCCCTGGGCGGCCAGGCAGCACTGACCCAGCAGGTCGACAACTACCCGGGCTTCCCGAACGGCATCGAGGGCAAGGATCTGACCGATCGCTTCGTCGAGCAGGCGCGCCGCTACGGCGTCGAGCTGCTCTCCGCCGTCGGCGTCGAGTCGATCGAACCCGCCGGCGACGACTACATGCTCAATCTGCGCAGTGGCCAATTGGTCGGCGCGCATGCCGTCATTGTCGCCACCGGTAGTCACTACCGACGTTTGGACGTGCCCGGCGAAGAGACCCTGCTGGGAACCAGCCTCCACTTCTGCGCCACCTGCGACGGGCCGTTCTACCGCGGCGCGGATGAGCTCCTCGTTGTCGGGGGTGGCAATTCGGCACTGGAGGAGGCGCTGTTTCTGTTGCAGTTCGCCGACCGAATTCGGATCGCCGCGCGCGGGGAGCTCTCCGCCTCCCTCTTGCTGCGCGAGAAGGTAGCGAACGAGCCACGGATTACGTTGCACACGAACACCGCTGTGCTCGAGTTCAAGGGCAAGGATCGCCTGGAGGCGGTGATCGCGCGGGACGAGAGCGGCGCGACGCTGGAATGGCAGTCGAAGGCCGTCTTCCTCTTCGTTGGTCTCGAACCCAACACGGATTTCCTCGGCGAAACCCTCCAACTCGACGAGCGCGGCTTCATCGAAACGGACCTGCGCTTTGAGAGCTCGCTCGACGGCATGTTCGCGGCGGGCGACGTCCGTGCGGGGTCGACGAAGCAGCTCGGTGCGGCCGTCGGCGAGGGCATCACCGCCCTGATGATCGTGCGCGACCCTCTCCGCGTCCACGCGCACATTCCCACGGGCGACGGAAGCTACCGACCGGCGGCTGCTTCGCCGATCGGGGACTACGCATAGCTCAGGCCGCTCGTAGCCGGCGCGACCCTCCCGCGACGATTCCCGTCGTCAGTAACAACGCCCCGAACAGTGCCAGCGCGTTTTGCACGCCCAGCGCCTCCGCCGCCCCGCCCAACAGGATCGGCCCCAGCCAGCCCAGGTCGATCGCCAGATTCCAGGCGCCGATCATCCGACCGCGGTATTCGTCCTCGACGTTGGCTTGCAGCAGGATCCACTGCAGCGCGTCGACGGTGGCCATCGCCGCGCCCAGCAGCGCGGTGATGACCAGGACCGGCACGAAGAGGTCCGTCGCGGCCATCGCCATCAGCAGCCCACCGAAGCCACCAACGACGGCAAGCAGCAGCAACCCCTTGCGCTGGAAATTGCCCAGCAGCGCCAGCCCTGCAGTGCCGAAGATCGACCCCACCCCGGCCGCCGTGCCCAGCAGCCCGAGCCCTTCGGGCCCGACGTCCAGGATCTCGTTCGCGACAACCGGCATCACGGAATTGAAGGCGAAGCCCAGGTTCTCCACGACCACCATTAGCACGAGCAGCGCCGCCACGATTCGGATGCGGAAGACAATCCGCAAGCCGTCCCAAACGTCGTACCGGAAGGATCTGCTCACGCGTTGCAGCGGAGGGAGAGCTTGTACCCGAGAGAAGATGACCGCGGCGAACGCGAGAATCCCAGCCGCGACGAAGAACGTCTCGCCCACACCCACCTTGGCGATCAGGACGCCGGCGAAGATCGCGCCGATCGCGCGCATGCCGAGCGAGTTGAGACTGATCGCGCCCATCGCCCGTCGCGGTCCGACCATGTCCTGCACCAGAGGCTGCAAGGCCGTGTTGTTGATCGTCATTGTGCTGCCGCTCAACGCGATCAGCAGCAGGCCGACGATCGAGGGATCGTTGCTCAACGCGAGGACGTCGGTCGCGACGAGCGCGATCCCCTTCAGGATCGCGGAGGTCGCGAGCAGGACGGGTCGCGACACTCGATCCGCGAGCGTGCCCGCCACTGGGCCCATGATCGCGTTGGGCGCGGCACGCACGGCCCAGGCCAGCACCGTGAGGAAGACGGATCCCGTCTCCTCCAGCACCAACCAGCCCACCGCGGTGCGTTCCATCCACTGGGCAAACGCGAACAGCGCCGACGCTCCCAGCACGTAGCGAAACTCACCGGACGCGAACGCCTCTCGCGCGTTTTCCCAGGCGGTCCCCGCCACGCTCCGTTGCGACGCCTATTCAGACGTCGGCGGGCGCTGCTCGCTCACGAATTCCTCTTACTGCTGGTTTGGGCTCGCGATCGAGTCGTAGCCATGATGTCGGGCTTAACGACCGGGGTCAGGCTACTCCAAGGCTCCGGCCTCAGCCGCTGCCTGGATGGTGGCGTCGTCCACGCTGAGCACCGCGGACAGGATCTCGTGCGTCTCTTCACCCAGGCAGGGTCCCGCTTTGCGCAGCACAGCCGGCGTCGCCGAGAAGATCGTGACGGGTCCGTCATACGGCGTGGGCCCCATCTCGCAGTGGTCGAGCGTGACGAAAAACTTGCGATGCGCCAGCTGGGGGTCGTCGTACAGATCGGTCGGCCGTTGGACGAGCGAGACCGGCACGCCGGCGGCGGCCAGTGCGTCGACGACGGCCTCGTGCGTCTGGCCAGCGCACCAGTCGCGCAGTACAATCTCGATCTTCGACTTCGTCGCCAGACGTTCGGCCAGATCGTCGAACTTCGCATCCGCGAATGCGGCCAGCGGCACGACTCCCAGCAGCGCCTGCCACTGCTCGACGCTCTCCACCGCGATCGCGACGTAGCGCTCCGTCCCCTCCGTCTGGAAGACGCCGTGCGGGCAAGCTCGGATCGAATCGTGGCCCGCCGCCTGCTGCAGTGTGCCGTTCTCCAGGTAGTCCAGCAGCAGTGGTTCGAGGAAGTGGATCCCCGCCTCGCTCTGGGCCAGGTCGATGTATTGCCCCTCGCCAGTCCGTTTCTGGTACCACAGCGCCGCCGACAGGGCCGCGACGCCGTAGCGCGGGTTGATGAAGTCCGTGTATGCCCCCCACGTCCCCGCCGGTTTGCGGTCGGGCCAGCCGGTGAGGCGGTGGAGGCCCGACAGACAGGCCCCCTGTAGTCCGAAGCCCGCGTAGGTTCGATCCGGTCCGGTCTGACCGCGCATGCAGGTGCTCAACATCACGAGTTCGGGCCGTTCCTTGGCGATCGTGGCGTAGTCCAGCCCCAACTTTTGCATCGTGCCGGGTGTGAACGACTCCACTACGACGTCCGCCCACTCGATCAGCCGCCGCGCCAAGGCGCGCCCCTCCTCGGTCGCAAGGTTGAGCGCCAGCCCGCGCTTCGACGAATTGAAGTTCGCCATGAACTGCGACCGGTTGATACCCGCCTCGCCGTCCTTGAACGGCGGCCCCAGACGCAACACGTCGGGCCGGGTGACCGATTCGACGTGGATCACCGTCGCGCCGTGGTCGGCCAGCGCCTTGCTGATCAGCGGTCCCACCCCGACCCAGGCGAAGTCCGCCACCTTCAACCCCTCGAACGCAGCGCGGCGTTCTGCGTCGTTCGCCCCGCCCGAGACCGTGGCGGGCACCGCTTGCGAGAGCCGCTCTTGATCAGCGCCGAGCGCCGGCGCGGCCCGGTCCAGGCGCAGCGGCGTTCTCGCCAACTTGGCGAAGGGTCCGGGGTAGCGCCGACCCTCCAACTCGACCCAATAGTCGCGCGCGGCCAGGTGCGGGTCGGCGGCCACGTCGGCCATCGTGTTGAGTGGCGCCAGCATGAAGTCATGGGCGACTGCTCCCTGAAACAGCTCCTGCTGGCCGTGCGCCAGGATGAACGCATCGACGCGTTCCGCGATCTCCCACAGCCGCTCTTGCGCCGCGTCCGGATCGTCGGCGGCGAGGGCGGTCATCTCCGCACCCCATGCGTCGAGATCCGTCGCGGGCCAATCGGCGCTTTCCCCTCCGTCGCGCATCAGCTCCAACATGTGCAGCGTGTGTCGCAATCCGAGCCCCGCCGGAGCCATGCCAAAGACGACATAGCCGTCAGCGCAGGGCAGGATTCGCCCGGCCAGCAAGGGCACGCGTGTCGCGCGCGCTGCGCCGTGCATCGGTGGGTCGTCGCCGGTGTTGGGCGGATATCCTGTCGCGTTCATCAGGGTCCAGACCATGGCGGCCTGCTGGGAGACATCCAAATGTTGGCCACGCCCCGACGTCTCGCGCTCGTTCAGAGCGACGGCGATGTCCGCCGCCGCCTGCACGCCCGCGTGGAAGGCCGCCTGGGGATAGCCGACGGGTACCGGCGGGCGATCGGGATCGCCCTGCATCCCCAGCAGCCCTCCGGCCGCCTCCACCGTCAGATCCGAAGCCGCCCGCTCAGCCCACGGACCATCCCCGCCGTACGGACTGATCGAGGTATAGATCAGTCCGGGATAGCGCGACGCGAGCTCGTCGTAGTCGAGCCCCAGCCTCTCCAGTTCCCCTAGGTCGGACGATTCGATCAAGATGTCCGCGCTTGCCAGCAGCTCGTGGAGCCGCTCGCGGTCCTGCGCCCGCTCGAGATCCAGCACGACGCTGCGCTTGCCCAGCCCAACCGCCGCCCAGTACAAGGACTCGCCCGCGGCATTGAAGGGGCCGACCGTACGCGCCTCGGCACCCTCGGGCGGCTCGACCTTGATCACCTCGGCGCCCAGGTCGGCCAGCACGCGCCCGGTCAGCTCGGCGCGCGTCGTCGCCAAGTCGATCACACGAAGGCCGTCGAGGGGTGGGCCGCCTGCTTCGCTCATAGCGCGGAGATTAGCAGGCAACTACGGGCGCACCGCGCGCTTCGGGCGTTGCGCCAGGCGGCCCAAGAGTGGTTGCGCCGCTTTGACGAAGGTGCAGGCAAGCTTGCGCGTGTCGCGCGGGTCGATCAGGTCGATCACGTCGAAGTTGTGGGCGGCCCGCATTGGCGATCGCAGTCGCAGCAGCCGTTCTTCGATGTCCGTGCGGTGCGCCTCCGGGTCCGGCGCGTTGGCGATCTCGCGTCGGTAGGCGGCCGCCACCCCGCCTTCGATCGGGATGCCGCCCCACTCCCCTGCCGGCCAACCGAAGCGCAGATTGGCGCCCCAGGGCCAGCCGATGCTGTTGGGGGCGTCGGCGGCGACGCCATACGCCTTGCGCACGTTGAACTCCACCTTGGGCACCTGCGCTTCGTAACTGGCGATCAGCGCTCGCGTGCCCCGACGCATCGTCGCCTGGCGCTCCGCCGCCGAGCCCAGCATGAAGCCCGGCATGTCCAGGAAGATCACGATCGGCAAGTTGAACGTGTCGCAGAGATCGACGAAGTGTGCGTACTTATCGGCCGCATCGCCGTTCATGGCGCCCGCCATCACCAGGGGATCGTTGCCAACGACGCCCACTGAGTAGCCGTCCAAGCGTGCGAATCCCGTGATCAACGAGCCGCCGTAGTAGCGACGCATCTCGAAGAACTCACCGTTGTCGACGACATGCTTAATCAGCTTGCGCGGGTCGTAGGCGCGGGTCCGCTTGGGCGGAATGATGTTCAGCAGCTCTTCGGGACGACGGTCGGGCGGATCGCCCGTTTCGACGCGCTCCGCTACGTCGTGCGTCGTACTCGGTAGGTAGCTGAGGAAGGCGCGGATCTGGCGAAACGCGTCTTCCTCATCCTCCGCTTCGTTGTCGACCTGGCCACTCTCGTGGACGTGCATTTGCGCCCCGCCGAGCTCTTCTTTGTTCAGCGTCTCCCCGATCGCCCGCTCCACGACCGGTGGACCGGAGGGGAAGATCTGGCTCGTCCCCTTCACCATCACGGTGAAGTGCGACATCAAGGCCGCGGCTGCCGGCAGACCGGCGCACGATCCCATGATCCCCCCCACGACAGGCACTTCGCTCAGCAGCGCGATCAGGCGCCACCAACCGTCACCCTGCGGCAGTCCCATGTGCCCGGCCTGCTCGTCCGACTTCGTGCTGTGGCCGACCCCTTCCACCAGTTGGATGTAGGGCAGGCCAAATTCGAGCGACAGCGGCTGCGTGAACTGGCGCGGTCCCTTGTGCACGTTGTGCGGGCTGCCGCCGGAGATCGTGAAGTCCTCCCCGCCGACCGCCACCGGCCGCCCGTCGATCTCGGCCATGCCCATCACGTACGCGCCGGGCGTGAAGGCGCGCAAATTGCCATCGCCGTCGTAGTCAGCCGCCCCCACCAGGGGTCCCGCCTCGATGAAGCTCTCGCTGTCGACGAGCGCGTCGATCCGTTCCCGGATTGTCAGGCGGCCACCGTCGTGTTGACGCTTGATCCGCTCTGGGCCGCCGAGCTCGCGCGCCAGTTCCTTGATGTAGGCGATCTCGTCGAGGGCGCCCTCCCAGGGCTCGCCCGGTTTCCAGCTCTCACGGCGTTCGTCAACGGGCATGTTGCTGTCCTTTCGCGGCGGACTACGCGATTCTTCGTTGGCGCTGCACAGCCCCCGCGCAGCGTCGTTCCTCGGGAGAGGCGGGGCTGGCAACGCAGTCTAGGTTGCGGCCGTGGCGATGCGGAGCCGGTGAGACACGGTGGGCGTGCCATCTCTGGAGGGCCACTGCGCGACCTGGGAGCTTCTGGAGTCGAGACCGACGCCACCCGGAAGCCCACTAGCTCTTAGGCTGTGCGGCACAAGGGGATGCCATGACGCACGAATTTCACGACGGCGAGCGCCAACTACAACGCCAGTTCGATACCGAACGCGTGGCTGAGCGGGTCGGCGGCTTCGTCGCCGACACGATCGGCGACAAAGAACGCGCCTTCATCGAAGGCCGGGACATGTTCTTCCTGGCCACCGTCAGTGCCGAGGGCCACGCCAGTTGCTCCTACAAGGGCGGCGCTCCCGGCTTCGTACGCGTGATCGACGAGCACACGCTCGCCTTCCCCAACTACGACGGCAACGGCATGTACATGTCCATGGGCAACGTGCTGCAGACGGGTGATGTCGGCCTGCTCTTCATCGATTTCGAAGGCCAGACCCGGACCCGCGTTAACGGCAGCGCCTCGATCGACGCGGCCGATCCGCTCTTGCCAGATTTTCCCGAGGCGCAGTTCATCGTTCGCGTCGCCGTGCGAGAGGTCTTCCCCAACTGCCCCCGCTACATCCACGAGATGGAATTGGTGGAGCGTTCGCAGTTCGTGCCGCAGCTGGGCCACACCACGCCCTCCCCGAGCTGGAAGGGCATGATCGCCGAGCAAGCTGGTGTCGACACGCTGCCGGCGCACGACCGCGCGCGCGATCCAAACACCCCCGTCGCGGAGCGTTAGAGAAAAGTCCCCAGAGCGAGAGAGAAACCACTATGGAAGGCAGCTTCGAGGGACGGGTCGCGGTGATCACCGGCGGCGCCAGCGGCCTTGGCCGCGCGACCGCCACCCGACTGGCGGGCGAGGGCGCCGACATCGTCATCGCCGATCTCGACGAGGAACGCGGCGCTGAGGTAGTCGCCTCGATCGAGGCGTTCGGGCAGCGCGCGATCTTCGTCCGCACCGACACGAGCAAGGAGCCCGACGTCGAAGCGCTGGCCGACGCCGCTCTCTCGGAGTTTGGGCGGCTCGACGTCTGCTTCGCGGCTGCGGGGATCTCGCACGCCGCCTACGTCTCGTCGGACGAGTCGCCGGACGTGGGGCTGACGAGTCGGGGCAACGAGTCGCTCTTGCTCTATAAGCCGCTTGAGCAATGGGAGAAGGTCCTCGCCGTCAACCTGACCGGCGTCATGCTGACCGACCGTGCCGTCGCCCGACGCATGATCGCCGCGGGCAATGGCGGCGCCATCGTCAACGTCTCCTCGATCGCGGGCTTTCAGCCCCGCGCTGGCCTGGGCGACTACGCCGTGACGAAGGCCGGCGTCGCGATGATGACCAAAACGCTCGCACTCGAACTGGCGCGGAAGGGCATCCGCGTCAACGCGATCGCGCCGGGGGTCATCGACACGCCCATGACTCAAGGCCTCGCCGGGGAGGAGGAGAAAGAGCGCTTGATGCTGCGTGGGACGCCCCTCGGGCGCAAGGGCACGCCGGAGGAGATCGCCAACGCCGTCGCGTTCCTACTCTCCGATCAGGCGAGCTACATCACGGGCGAGGTCTTGCCCGTTGACGGCGGTGAGTTCACCGGCTGAGCGGGGACAAAGCCCGTTAGTCCGGGAAGCCCGTCACGCCCTCTTCGAACTGCACGCCGAAGGTGTTCAACGCCATCGAGACCAGGTTGTACTGGCCCACCGTGAAGACGACGTCCATCAGCTGGTCTTGGCTGTAGCGCTCGGCCAGGGCCGCCCAGGTCGCGTCGCTGATGAAAGCGTCGCCGTGCAGTTCGTCGGCAGCGCGTAGCAGGGTGGCGTCGAACGCATCCCAGCCGTCGGCGTCGGGCCCCAGTGTGACGCGCTTGATCTCCTCGTCGCTTAGCCCCAGCGACTTGCCGAAGCGCGTGTGCTGGCCGAACTCATACTCCGACTGGCAGAGCCAGCCGACACGCAGGATCAGCAGTTCCCGCTCCCGCTCCGGCAGCGCCGAACCGCCCATGATGTGGGCCGTGAACGGACCCCGCGCCCGAGCCAGCGCCGGATATCGCGCGATCGTGCGTTGCACGTTGAGCACGCGGTCACGTCCGCGCTGTCTCGCCAGATCCAGGATTTCGCGTTGCTCGTCGTTGGCGTCTTCGTCGCTCAGCGGTGGGATTCGTGGCTCTGACAGTCGCATTCTCTTTTTCCTGTCCTTCGCAGCGTGCGAGGGTTCACTGAACCCTCATCGATGGTGCAGAGCGCCGAGCGCTTCCGCGCATGAGGGCGTTCGCGCCGACGGTGCAGCGAGCCACCCGCAGCCGCCCCGCGAAAAGGGGGGCGCGTCACGCGAGAAATACTCCTGCGGGCTACAAGCCATAAACGCGGGCCATGTTGCCGCGCAGCATCAGCTCTTTTTCGTCCTCGGGGATCCCGGCGAAGTTGGTCTCGATCACCGCTTGCGAGTTCGGCCAGGTTGAGTCGCCGTGCGGGTAGTCCGACGCCCACATCAGCGTTTCGACGCCGATCAGGTCGCGCGTCCGAACGGCGGGCACATCGTCTTGCCAGGTCGAGAAGACCTGCCTACGCCAGTACTCCGTGGCGGGTTTCTTCATCTCCGGATAGCGATGGCCCCAGCGCCACGTCGCGTGGTCCAGTCGCTTCAGATAGTGCGCGATCCAACCCGCGTCGTTTTCCGCCGAAATCACCTTCAGTCGAGGGTGCCGCTCCATCACTCCGGCGCAGATCATCTCCAGGATCGACGTCGCGATCTCGCGCGGCAGGTTCATGTAGCTGGGGATGATGTCTTCCGACAGCCCGGTCCCGTGCACGCCGGTCAGGATGTGCAGGCTGACTGGCATATCCAGCTTCTCGGCTTCCGCCCAGAACGGTTCCCAGACGGGGTTGCTGTAGCGCATCTCTTCCGGCGGGTTGGCCGAAATCAACACCCCGCGCAGCCCCAGCTCCCGGGCCCGCGACATCTCGGCGATCGCGGAGTCCACGTCCCAGGCCGAGATCGAAGCGATCCCCAACAAGCGTTCGGGGTCGTGCGCCTGATACTCCGCCACCCAGTCGTTGTAGGCGCGGAAGGCGTCCTTCTGCATCTCGTGATCGGGGTGACCGTAGATCAGCATTGTCATGCCGCAGTAGAGGACCTCGGCCTGCACACCGTCCTCGTCCATGTCCTTGATCCGCTCCGCCGGATCCCACTCGCCGGGCCGGCAGGAGGCGTAGCCGCCGGCCGTGAACTTCTCGTACTCCTCCGGATCGATGCCCGCGGTGCCCAGGCTGGTGACATCGAAGGGGCGCAGCGGAGCGACCGAGATGTAGTCGCCCTTCTTGCCGTCGAGCTCGTGCACGAGCTCCACGCGGCCCTTGAACTTCTTCGACATGTGGTTGGTCCACATGTCACCCGGTTCCAGGGTGTGAGAATCGGCGGAGATAATTCGGATTGGCTCGGTCTTGTCGGTCACGGCGGTACCCCCCACTCGTGAAGTGTTGGCCGAGGCTAACGCGTCGAAGCGGGCCTCTACCAGCGGGGTCTGGGTCGCTCTGCGGCTACAGCCCCTACCCTGTCGCGCGGAGCAATCGACATGGACCGACTCGGTATTGGCTTCATCCGCGGGCTCGCCCCCACCGAAGTCGTCGACGCGATTCAGCAGGTTGAGTCCGCAGGCTTCGACTCGGCCTGGGTGGCCGAGGGCCACGGCGGCGACCACTTTGCGCTGCTCAGCGCCGCAGCGACGGCGACCGAGCGCATCGCGCTCGGCACCGCGGTCACCAGCGTGTACGTGCGCAGCGCGCCGACCATCGCCATGGCGGCCGCCACTGTCGACGCGCTGGCCGGTGGACGTTTCCGGCTCGGCCTGGGATCGAGCCACCGAGTGCAGGTCGTCGGCGAGCACGGCCTCGCCTACACGCAGCCGATCGAACAGGTGCGCGAGACGATCGAGATCGCGCGTCGGATCTGGTCCGAGTCGACGGCGACCTACCCCGGGCCCCGCATCCCAATCGAGGGCTTCGACCTCTGGTTCGAGCCCAAGCATCGTGAGATTCCGATCTACGTCGGCGCACTCAACCCCAAGATGTTGCAACTGACCGGCGCGCTGGCCGACGGCGTCATCCTCACACGCGCCACCCTCGACCACGTGCGGTCGGCCAACGACGAGATCACCGTCGCGGCGGAACAGGCCGGCCGTGACCCGGCCGCCATCGACCGCGCGGTCCTGATCCCCTGCGCGCTCCACGACGACGCGGACGTGGCGCGAGACGTGCTGCGTCCCGGCTTCGCCATGTAGGCGGCGCGCTTCCCTCGCTATCGCGCACTGATGGAGCGCGCCGGGTTCGAGTCGGAAGTTGCCGCAGCCCGAGCCGCCTGGGAGGAAGAGGGACCCGCGGCCGCCGGGGCGAACCTGCCCGACGACCTGATCGACGCGATGGCCCTGGCCGGGTCCGCCGATCGCATCCGAGCCGGACTCGCCCGCTACCGCGAGGCCGGCGCCACGCTTCCAATTCTCTCCTTCGCCAGCAGCGAGCCAACGGCCGCTGTTCAGGCGCGACACTTGATCGACACGCTCGCGCCACAGGTCAAGAAATAATGATGAAGCAGGGCTTCATTTTTCTGTTCGCCGATACGAATCCGCGACTGGTCGCCGACCTCGCTCGCGATGCCGAGGTGTCAGGCTGGGACGGTTTCTTCGTTTGGAAGCCGATCTGGGGAACGGATGCCTGGGTCGCGCTGGCGGCGGCGGCGATGCAGACGGAACGAATCCGGCTGGGGACCATGCTCAGCTCCCTACCGCGCATGCGGCCCTGGAAGCTCGCCAGCGAGGCGGCCAGCCTGGACAACCCGTCCGGCGGCCGGCTCATCCTCAGCGTCGGCCTGGGCGCGCTCGACACCGGCTACCCCGAGTTTGGCGAGATCGCCGACCGCCGAACGCGCGCGGAACTGCTCGACGAGGGGCTGGCGATCCTCACGGGGCTGTGGGCCGGGCAGCCCTTCGCGCACGACGGCAAGCACTACACCATCAAACCCAGCGACCTAATCACGCCGCCGCCTCCCGTCCAGCAACTGCGGATTCCGATTTGGATGCCGGGCGTCTGGCCGCGCGAGAAGTCCATGGTGCGTGCCCTCCGCTTCGACGGGCTGCTGCCGCACGTCATGGACGGCGAGGGCAAGCTTCAGGAGGTCACTCCCGACGCCGTTCGTCAGATGCGAGCCCGTGCGAACGAGGTCCGCGGTAATGACGCCTTGTTCGACATCGTCGTGGAGGGCCGGACCGACCCGGCGTCGACGGAAGACGGCGCGCGCCTGGCCGAGTGGGAGGCGGCGGGCGCATTCTGGTGGATCGAAGAGATGGGGAGGGACACGCCGGGCAGTGACGCGGCGAGCTTGCGTGCCGTCGCCGACCGCATCGCCGCCGGACTGTCCCATGCGACATAACTGATGTGGCCAGACTGATTCGGGACCCGGGCCTTGATCGACCGTTATCTGCCGGCCTGGGCGGGCACGGCGAACAGCTCCCAAGGGATGCCGTCGGGGTCGTAGAAGCAGATGTACTCGACGCCCGATTCCTCCTTGTGAATCCCGTTGTGCCGTACACCGGCCTCGTCGAGTTGCTCCACCAGTCGTGGCAGTGTGGCGGCGTCGGCAACGTGCAGCGCGAAGTGGTCCAGCCCCACGCGGAACGGGTCGAATTCGTCATCGCTGCCTGTTTTGGCGTGATTCCCGCGGATGCCGAACACCATCCCGTGCGCCATGAAGTTGACGACCGTGTCGTCCTCCCGCTTCTGCTCGCGGATAAGCGGGAAGCCCAAGGTTTCTCCGTAGAACTTCTTCGACCGCTCAATGTCCCTGACGCGGATCGCGAAGTGGCCCACGCCTTCAGTCTGTTCGATCGGCACTTCGGGCCTCCTCTGGATGAACGCCAATGGCAGGGCGAGAGAGTACCGCGAGGAACCTAGTCTCCGCCGCCCGCTGCCGCGCCGGCCCGCGTCTGATGCGAGATCAGCTCGGCGTACAGCCCCGGTTTGCTGACGAGATCGGCGTGTGTCCCCGCCTCGACGACCCGACCCTGATCGAGCACGACGATCAGGTTCGCATCGCGCACCGTTGACAGGCGGTGCGCGATCACCAGCGTCGTGCGGTCGCGCATCAGTTCGTCCAGCGCCTCCCGCACCAAGCGTTCATTGCCTCCGTCGAGGTGCGACGTCGCCTCGTCCAGGATCAGCAGCGGCGCGTCCTTCAGTAGCGCGCGGCCGATGGCCACGCGCTGGCGTTGCCCACCGGAGAGCTGCGCGCCGCGTTCACCCACCACGGTGTCGAGTCCTTCGGGCAGCGACTCCACGAAGTCCGACAGTCCGGCCCGCCCGATCGCTTGCAGGATTTCTTCGTCGGAGGCGTCGGGTTGCGCGATCCGCAAGTTCTCCCGAATCGACGCGTTGAAGAGGTAGGTGTCTTGCGCCACCAGCGCGATGCGGTCGCGCATTTCTTCCAGCCGGTAGCTGCGCAGATCGTCGCCGTCCAGGTGCAGCGCACCTGAGACCGGATCCCAGAATCGCAGCAAAAGGTGGGCCGCCGTCGTCTTGCCCGCGCCCGACGGACCAACGAGCGCCACTGTCGAACCGGGCGCCAGGTCGAACGAGACGCCTTCCAGCGCAGCTCGGGTCGTGTGGTCATAGCGGAAGCCGACGGCGTTCAGGTCGGCGGTCGCAGCCGCCGGGGCACGCGGCGCCGTCCCAGGCCCGTCGGCCACCGCGGGCACCTCGCTATGCACGGCGACGAGGCGTCGCGTCGCGCCCAAGGTGTCACCGAGGCGACGACCGATCATCGCCATCTCCGCGATCGGTAGGAAGGCGCCCATCGCCAGCAGCGTCAGCAGCGGCACATCCGTCGCCGCCAGCTTGCCGTCGCTGGCCAGGGCGCCCCCGATCGTGAGCACTGTCAGCCCGCCGAGCCCCACGAGCACCTCGACGAGTACGCGCTGCGTCGTGATCTGACGGTTGAACGAAATTCGCAGAGGGATGTAGCCGGCGATCAGCGCGTCGAATTCGGCCCGGCGGGCGTCCTCGCGCTGGAAAGAGACGAGCTCACGCAGCCCCTGCAGCGTGTCGACGGCGTGCGCGTTGAGACGTCCCAATTGGTCCCGCGAACGCGACCCGATTCGATCGATCGTCTCGCGCGTCATGAAGGGCGTCGCGGCGGCCAGCGCCAGGAACGGCGCCAGCCCAAGCGCCAGTTCCCAGCGGAAGATCGCCAACGTGATCAGGACGCCGCCCGGGATCACGACCGAGATGAACGCGTTCGCGATCGTATGCGCGAAGAAGTACTCGACCGTTTCGACATCCTGCGTCGCCATCGAGACCAGATCGCCCGTCCGTCGTCGTGTCAGATAGGCTGGCGCCAGGTTGTCCAGTTGTCGGAAGAGCTGGATCCGCATCTCGGACAGCAGGCGGAAGGCCATGTCGTGCGAGACCCAGTTTTCGAGCCAGGTGAAGACCGCCGTGGCAACCGCGAGCGAGATCAGCAGCGCCATCAATGGACCGATTGCGTCGCCGTCCTTCACGTTGGCGACCATCAACGCCCCAACCGCCGCCACCGCGATCAGCCCGACGAAGCGGGCTACGCCGGCCACGAACGTGGCTACCACCTTGGGCCATTCCGGCGCCGCTTGGGCCAATAACCGGCGCGCCGTTTCGCCCCAGCCCATGCCTTCGGCACGCACGATGGCATCGGTCGGCGCCGTGTCCACGTCTCCGGGGATGGCGGACGAGTAGGCCTCCCGGTTTTGCGGCAGCGACTCCAGCAGCTCCGCGATCGACGGTTCCAGGGCCGCAGCCGGCTCCGCTTGCGAGCCCATCAACTCCGCGTAGACACCGCCCAGCACCATCAGCGCCGGGTGCGCCCCCGACTCGACCAAAGCGCCTTCGTCCAGGACCAGGATGGTGTCGCAGTCGATCACGCTGGAGAGGCGATGCGCCATGATCAGCGTCGTCCGGCCGGCCATCAGCCGGTTGAGTGCCTCCTGGATCGTTGCCTCGTTGCGCGTGTCCACGCTGGACAGCGCCTCGTCCAGCACCAGGATTGGCGTGTCGCGTAGCAACGCCCGAGCGATCGCGAGGCGCTGACGCTCCCCGCCCGAGAGCCGGTAGCCGCGTTCGCCGATTACCGTCTCGTAGCCCTCTGGCATCTGCGCGATGAAGTCGTGTGCGTTTGCCGCCCGCGCCGCTTCTTCGAGTTTCTCCTGACTGGCCTCCGCGTCGCCGAAGCGCAGGTTCTCGGCCACGCTGCCGTGGAAGAGGTACGTGTCCTGCGCCACGACCGACATCTGCCCGCGGATCTGCGCGAACGACAGCTCACGCAGATTGTGCCCGCCCAGGAGTACGCGCCCAGAGTCGGGGTCGTAGAGCCGTTGGAGCAGCCACATCAAGGTCGATTTTCCGGCGCCGCTGCGGCCCACCACGCCGACCCGCTGTCCTGCTTGCACCTCGAAGCTGACGTCTTCCAGGGCGGCGCGCCGTCCACCCGGATAAGCGAACGTGACCCGGTCGAACGCGAGCGACGCTTCGAGCCCGTCGCCCTCCGGCGAGGGTGCGATGTCGCTCACCACGGGCTCGGCGTCGAGCACGTCCCAGACGCCCTGGGCCGCCGCGATCCCCATCAGGCCTTGGTGGAAGAGCTGGCTGAGTTCTCGCAACGGCCGGAACACCTCGATGCCGAGCAGCAGCACAATCAGCAACACCGTCAGCGTCATGTCGCCGTTTTCGACGCGCAGCGCCCCGACCGACAGGGCCACGGCCGTCCCCACGGCGATCGCCAGGATCGTGATCCCCTGCGTGAAGGCGTTCGAGATCAGGACGCCCATCGTCGTGCGAAAGACCTCGTGTGCCCTGTGCTCCAAGGCTTCGCTGCGCGCCTTGCTCTGGCCA
>Ga0310121_10001792_pt1 | contig 21330 bp, 12 predicted proteins | sample CB27_Tmax_986_MG_FD_203504 | JGI IMG/M metagenome (GOLD analysis project Ga0310121, IMG submission 203504) | Marine microbial communities from Western Arctic Ocean, Canada - CB27_Tmax_986 | ecosystem: Environmental > Aquatic > Marine > Oceanic | place: Canada: Western Arctic Ocean | collected...
AATCGGACGTGATCACAACATTGATATCTTCGCCCGTAACGGCATTGCCATTGGGGATGTGAATAGCGATGGCCTAGAAGATGTGTACGTTTGTCAGCCGGGTGGGCTACCCAATCGCTTGTACGTACAAAACCCGGATGGCACCTGCCAGGATACGTCACAGCGGGCTGGTGTCGATTGGCTGGACCGCACGAGTAGCGCTCTGTTTATCGACCTGGATAACGACGGCGATCAAGATCTGGTCGCGGCGATTGTCGGCCTCGATAACGACCACGCTCAAGATCTGATCTCGGCGACTCCCTTGGGACTTATTGTGATGGAAAACGACTCGACCGGAACTTTTGAGCATCGGGCCGTCTTGCCCCTGGCCGATATCGACCTACACTCGCTGACCGCGGCCGACTATGACAATGATGGCGATCTGGATCTGTACATTTGCGTCGATTTTGCCAACCAGACACGTACGCCGGTTGGATTCGTCTACCACGACGCCAACGACGGCGGCGCGAACATCCTGTTCCGAAACGATATTTCGTCTACTGGACGTGAAGAATGGAAATTCACCGACGTCACAAAACAGGTTGGGCTGCACAAAGACAACCGTCGTCACAGCCTGGCAACGGCGTGGGAAGACTACGACAACGACGGAGATTTGGACCTCTACGTCGCCAATGACTACGGACAAAACTGCCTTTATCGCAACGACGGAGGCCGGTTTTTGAACGTGGCGACGGAGGCCGGTGTGGTCGATTTTGGATCAGGTATGTCCGTTAGCTGGGGCGACTACAACCGAGATGGGTGGATGGATATCTATGTCGGCAACATGTTTTCGTCGGCCGGGAGTCGGACCACGACACAAGATGGATTTCGGCCCAAGTCCAAGGATAAGATTCGTTCGCTTTACCGTCGGTTTGCCAAAGGAAATTCGCTGTTCGAAAACCGAGGCGACGGAACGTTCCGCGAAGTGGGCGCGGAAGCGGCCGTGGAGATGGGACGGTGGGCATGGAGCTCGATCTTTGCCGACCTGAACAACGACGGCTGGGAAGATCTGCTCGTCGCAAACGGCTACATTACGACTGAAGATACCGGTGACTTGTGAAGCTTCTTCTGGCGACAGGTCGTGTCGCATGGAGGGATGCCGATCAGCGATAATCCACTGGAAGGCACCGTGGGTTCCATGCTCCCTACGTTCATTCGACGCGGACGTTCGTTCAGTGGTCACGAGCGCAACTGTTGCTTCCTGAACCTTGGACAAAATGTTCGGCGATACGCGGATATTTCGTCGATCAGCGGGTTTGACTTTCCCGATGACGGGCGAGCCGTAGCTCGAGTCGACTGGGACCACGACGGCGACTTGGATTTCTGGATAGCGAATCGAAGTGGGCCACAGGTCCGTTTCATGAGAAATGACGTGCCGAGTGGCCATCACTATCTGGCGCTTCGCCTTGTGGGGAGGGATTGTAACCGAGACGCGATTGGAGCGCGGGTTGAGCTGTTCCTCAAGGGCTCAGATCAAAAACTCATCAAGACGGTGCGAGCCGGCGATGGTTTCCTGGCCCAGTCGAGCAAGTGGCTCCATTTTGGGCTCGGTGCTGCAACGGAAATCGAGAGGCTTATCGTGCGCTGGCCCGGCGGCGATGTGGAACAATTCCGCGGGCTCCATGCCGATGGTCGGTACCGCATCGAGCAGGGTCAAGGGAATGCCGAAGCATGGGCGACAACACAACGCGTCGTTCGGCTTGAGGCATCGGAATTGGCGGCGCCGGTGTCAAGTGAGAGAATCAGGGTCTTGTCAGCAGCACGGCTTCCCGTACCATCGCTCCGTTACCAAACCTTCGATGGCAGGACCTTGCCAGTCATCCAATCCACGGAATCTCCGCCGCGCAGCGCGGCTACGCTTGTCATCCTCTGGGCCAGTTGGTGCCGACCTTGTCTTGTGGAACTGCGCGAGATAGCAGACCGGGGCGATGAGCTACGTTCTGCGGGTCTCGATGTGGTTGCTTTGTCAGTCGACAGTCTAGATGAGAAGTCGGGCGTGACACCGTCCGAGCTTAAAGAACTTATGGAGGAGTTCCGTTTTCCCTTTGCGTCAGGGCTGGCTTCCGAACCAACGGTCGAGAAGCTGCAGATGGTTCACGATCGACTCTTCGACCTGCATCGCACCTTTCCCGTCCCGGTCAGCTTCATGATGAATGCCGCAGGAGAACTTGCGGTCTTGTACCGGGGACCGGTGGACGTCAAGCAACTCTTAGGCGATGTTCGCAAAGTCTCCGCTACGGGCGCCGCGCTGCGCCGCGAATCGCTCCCGTTCGCGGGTCGCTGGTTGCGTCCGCCCAAACGGATGAGCCCCTTCTGGCTCGCGTCGGACCTGTTCGTAAAAGGGTATACCGAAGAGGGCTTTCACTACGTGGCGACCCATCGCAATCGTATCGAGAATCACTTCCGCTTCCCCAAGCTCACGATCCAACTCGGAAACGCGCGGCTAGCGCGCCGTGAGCCTGCTATGGCAGTGGCACACTATCGCGAAGCAATCGCCTTGGACTCCCAGGATGTCTACGCCTGGAACAACCTAGCCTGGATTCTTGCGACGCACCCGGATCCCGAACTGCGAGACGGTGAAGAGGCGGTTCAGTTGGCCGAGGAGGCCCTGCGAAAGTCGAAAGGCATGATTCCTGTCCTATGGGACACACTTTCAGCTGCCTATGCCGAAGTCGGACAATACGACAAGGCGGTCGCCGCTGCCACAAAAGGGCATGCCCTGGCGCGACGTCTTGGCGATACGCGCCGCGCCCACAGTATCAGAAGCCGGCTCGAGCTGTACCAAAATAGCCTGCCGTATCGTGCCAAATGATCCGGTATCTTCGGGGCCGCGAAGTATCACGCGCCTGAGACGATGCACAGCTTAAGCATCGCGCCAGATACCGCCGAATTCCTGCAAATGCAACTAGGCATTGGGCTCATCGATAGGCAAAATGCTGTAAGTACGACCCCACCACCGCGTGTTCGAGGGCTAAAACCCCCATTTGACGAAGCCTGGAATCTCAGATAACCTAGATAATCTAGTGGTTTGTCACAACATAACATTCGGGTTGGCCCATCCAATTGTACCGGTAGGGCGCAAGTTTAGCGGCAGGGCGCGAGCCCTCCGGTGTATCGCAAACGGAACCGGGCGGCTTGCGCCGCAGCCGCCACCCGAAAATTATGCTGTGACAAAGCACTAGACGCGTACAAGCCCCACAATAAATATTCTATCCTGTACTCATATCTCTTGTTATCTGTTGCAATGCGGCTGGCTTCGCCTATCGCTTGACGGATGTAACAGCGCTACTAACATGAATTCGCGTACCTCTGGCCTGTGTTTCGCAAAATCCTTCCCAGGCGCTCTGGTCTCTCGGAGTGCAAGCCGATGCGACTAGCCAAACTTTTCCTTTGCGCTTTGCTGATGGGCGGTTTGTTGGCTACCGTCGGGTGTCGATCAGAGTCCGTTCCGGCCACCCAGCCGGTCCGTTATCCCTTCTCTGCCATGGAAGCCCATTTGGACAGCATGGCTTCCCGATTTGAGGATCAAAAGGACGTCAAGTGCTGGACGTCGTTCAAGCGGCTGGAAGTTTTTGTTGCTGGCGGCCAGCTGGCGCCCGCCACCACTCATCTGAAGACCGAAGTAGTCATCGATTGGGTTGACCAGGTATGGAAAGCCGCAGCCGAGTCCGCGGACAACGTCACGTCCATCGGTGTCACGGCCTTTGATGGGGCGGCGAAAAAGCACTTTCGCTGGGACTGTATCGAGTACTTGACCTGCACGTTGCGTGTCGGTGACCGGGACTTCATGATCCCCTATCAGGATTTCGACAACTATCGTGGTACTGTCGAGCCTATTCGCGTGGTTCAGACACTGGCCCGGCGCCTGGAGCAGCAAAACTCGTCAAGGCCGCCACTGAATCCCCCGGCGATTGATTCTGCTGTCCGTCTGGCGGCGATTTGCAGCACTGCGCTGCTAAAGGAATCGAACCGCATAGCCACCGACAACAACCATGAGGCCATTGAGGACGAGGACGTGTTGGCCGCCGGTCGGCTTATTGCGCAAAGCGCGGGGCTCGTCGTGTTTGATCCAGCGAGCGTCAAGACGCAACGCGCAACGGAGACGCAAAACGTCGAAAGGGCCCACGAGGCGATGCTCGCAGACATCCGCAGCAAGATTCAGTCCCTGGACGTCTTTAACACGGCGTACTCTCGGGACGTGCTCAATGAAAGCTTCACGAAGGATATCTCGAAGCAAGAAACGCAGTGGGCGACGCTGCCCTTAAGTGCGGAGGCTTCCCGGGCCTATAAGGAACAGATGCTAGTCGGCGTGGCAGAAATGCTTTACCGCAGCTGCGCCCGTGAGCACCCGGACAGCGACCCGCTCACCGGCTTGCAGATGCTGCGTACCATTCTCGGACATTATCCCTTCGTGACGTTCGTCGAAGGCATGGTGACCCTCTTTCCGGACACCAAAAAAGTGAACGTGTGGGTGGATGAGTTTGAAGCCGACGCCTTCCGCGATACCGGCTGGCACTGGCGCTCCCTGGAGCGAGCGGTGCTGAATCTGAGCGAAAGAGACGCAACGTTGCCAGCTATGGACCTCTATGCCATGGAGGAACTGAGCGAGTTTCTCTCCATCTACGCGGTCGCCACCCTGGAGATGTCCGGTGCCATCGCCCAGGGGCTCGGCCACAAGAACGTCTCCCTTGCGGATATGCAAATCGCGCATCGCATTTACGAGGAAAACCGGCAGGCGTATCACGCCACTCGGGGAGAAACTCCTAAGGAGACAGAGCCGCACGTGGCCCAGCGGTTCGAGGAAGAAGCGCTGGCAAGTCTCAAGACGGCATATATTGAAGAGATCTTTAGCGACGTCACAGCTTTATCCGGTATCGACTTTAGGCACGAGACCTCCGACCTCGTGCGTCTCTATCGATTTTCTAACAAGAGTGATCTGCCCAAGAGCATCAGTAGCACGCGGGTGGGTTATCTGGAATATCTCAATGAGAAGTATCCTGGGAAGTATCCTCATCTTGAGGTCGGCATCGCGGGAGGGGGTGTGGCCGTGGCTGACGTGGATGCCGACGGTTTGCCCGACATCTACCTGGTCAGCGGCAAGACGGATCAACTTTGGAAAAATCTCGGTAATCTTCGCTTCAAGAACGTGACGAAAGAATCTGGGTTGACCTGTGAGAGCGAAGGACGGGGGGCCTATTTCGTTGATTACGACAACGACGGCGACCAGGATCTGTTTGTCACCCAGGTCTACGCTCCGAACCGTCTGTTCCGCAATCGTGGGGACGGCACCTTTGACGATGTTACCGCAGCGGCGGGCCTCTCCCTGCGCGAGGATCTCATCAGCCATTCGGCGGTCTGGTTCGATTTTGACAACGATGGACTCTTGGACATCTATGTGGGCAACTTTGGCGACTGGCTCTCTGGTGAGCTGCCGCTGCTGGCCAGCAACTCGCGCCACGGCCAACCCAATCTGCTCTATCGAAACCGCGGCGATGGGACGTTCGAGGACATCACAGAACATGCTGGATCAGGAGACACGGGGTGGGCTCACGCCGTTTCCCACCTCGACGCCAACAACGACGGCTGGCAGGACATCTATTTGGCCAACGACTTTGGTCAGGATGTGTTGCTGCTGAACGAAAAGGGGAAGCGATTCGTCGATAGGACTCCCGATGATCTCTACGGAAAGTTCCACCACGGTATGAGTGTCGGCTTCACCGATTTCAATCGAGACGGGGTCGAGGACATCTATGTGAGCAACATCGCCTTGTTTACTTTTGTCATGAAGCACATCAAACCCGACCAGGGAACCCTGGTAACGGCGAGCCGGCGCACGGTCGAAAACGCCCGCATGATCGAAAACAACCTGTTCCTGGTCAGCTCTGACGATACCTTCGTGGATCGCCACCACCAGCACTTCCAACGCAGCGCTGAGGGGTGCGGCTGGGCCTGGGATGCGGACTTTTTCGACTTTGACAACGATGGCGCGGAGGATCTGTATATCGTCAATGGCCGCGAGCCGAATCTGAGCTACAACATGGAACGCAATGTCCTCTACAAGCAGTTCCGGGGCCACTTCTATGACGTGTCCAAGGGGAGCGGTGCTGATTTCAAGTCCAACGCCCGCGGCGCGGTGCACGCCGACCTAGATAACGATGGCGATTTGGACTTGATCGTCAATAACTATCAGGGCCCCGCCGTGCTACTGCGAAACAATCTTCAGAGGAATCATTGGATCAGGTTGACCTTGGAGGGAACAGCGTCCAATCGAGATGCCGTGGGAGCGCTGGTGAAGGTCTATACCGCCGGCGGCGTTCAAGTCCGCCGGGTGCGCGGCGGCAGCGGGTTTCTTTCCAAAGAGCCTAACAGCCTTCACTTTGGATTGGGCAGCGAGAGCCAAGTGGAAAAGATAGACATCCAGTGGCCGAGCGGACAGACTCATTCCGTGGAAAACCCGGCCATCGACCGCGAACACCACGTCATCGAGCCTTCTTGAGGTGCCCAGGCTCAGAACTCCTGGCTCGAAGCTGATTTTTCGGCGAATTTAATGGCATGACCGGAAAATGACATGAGGCCCCTGCCGGCTTGTCCGGCAGTGATACTAGGCTGTCAATCTGATTCACCGCACGTGCAAGCACGTGGGGGTCTTACTCTCTAATTGCACTAAAGTGTCAAAGTCTCCAAGCTGGCAGGGGGCGTTCTCCCGTTTGGCGGTACGAACAGCGGTGGATTCCAATAGCCAACAGTCCGCATACGACCAGCAATCCGCTCCCCGGCTCTGGCACGCTGGCGACCAAGGGTGCCATACTTCCCCAGTTGAACAGCACCGCGTTCAATTCGTTGACGGCGACCGGGCCTTCGGGAATGTGGTTCACCCACTCTTCGGGTGGTGGTACCGTCTTATCCCAGTTGAAGAGCACCAGGTTCAGATCATCGACGTCGACTCTTCCGTCGTCGTTGAAGTCACCGTCCAGCTCGGGATCATCCGTGGAAGGTAACGCGACGATTCGCTGCGGTGACATGTGGGGGCCGGATCCTGGCCCCCCCTGGCTGGTCTCCGTGCTGATGTCACAAATGTAGCAATTGATCGCCCCATCTTGGTCGAATCCGTCCACGGCATCCCCCGTATTCGGGTCGAAGCGAAAGAAGCCCCCTGGCACGGATGGAAACCCTGAAGGCTGTTGACCGCGACTGCCGACAAACAGGGTGCTCCCATCGGTACTGAAGTCCACCTCTAAATCACTAAAAGGATATTTTTCGTTTGTTCCGCTTAGGCCGGGGGGGATGAAGGGGTTTTGTACGGTGTCCATGTTTTCTCCCGTCACGGCGTCGAGACGATAGGTCGAGTCGAATTCGCTGAAAAAGCCACCAGCATCCGTACCCACGAATAAAGTGCTTCCATCGGGACTAAAGACCATTCCCTTTACCCTGGGCCCGTCGCCGGCCACTTCGCCAACCTGGGCGAAGATCGAGACGTCACCGGTCACGGGATCAACCCGCCGGATATTGCCAAATTGTCCGCCCACCAGCAGGTCACCGTCCGGATGAAAGACTAAGGTATTTGGCTCATTCATGCCCTCGAAGACGAACGGGTCCGGTCCAATCGGAGCCCCCGTTGTGGCGTCGAGTCGTTTTATGTAAGACAGCCCGTGCGGATCGCCCGACATCGTATCATCGCCTCCCGCGACCCACAGATCGTTGTTCGGCCCTCCGAAAACAAGGGCTGCGGGGCCAGAGAAATCCTGCAGGTACACCCCACTCCCGCTGGATATCCCGCTCGCGAAAAAGAAGTTGTTCGGGTCGCCGCCGAAGGTATCGAACGTATCGGTCGCCGGATCAAACCGCAACACCGCCATGTCATGGAGGGACGCGACGTACAGCTTCCCGTCCGGGCCTAAGGTCACTTCGCGCAAAGCCGTATCGGTTACGGGCGCCGGCGTCTCCGAGACGAATTCAGGACCCTCTCCGACGTCACTGAAGTGAATGACACTGTTTCTGAGAAAGCTAGTAAAATACATCTCCTCTGCATCGGCAGCTCCCGAAAAAGTAAACACCCACGTAACGGCCAGCATCGATCCGAGCACATTGAGCGTGTAAGCCTTCATGATTTTATTCCTTATGCGAAACCTTTTTCTGTGTGCGACCGATCGCGACTGCGGCATAAGATGAACGTCTCTTTGTCTTCTTCCACGGAGTCTTTGCCACCAGAGACTTTGACACTTTCGAGTGACAAGATTTCGGAGCGCAGACCCCACCCAGCTTGCTGGGTGGTGATTTAGTCGAAGATGGGAGGGCGAAGCTCCCGCTGAGCCGATTTCGGATTAGCTTTTGACACAGCTTAAGCTCGGCAGGAGCCTCGCCCTCCCGAAAAATGCATTAAATCAACAACTCCCTTGCTGGGTGGTGAACCAGGCGAAGCAGCTAACACGAGGGTTCCGCCTGTCCCAACCGCCACGCCGTCCCCTTCGCCGCCTGCGGCGGCGATGTGTTGGCTGCTTCGCCTGATTCACCGCACGTGCAAGCACGTGGGGGTCTTACTCTCTAATTGCACTAAAGTGTCAAAGTCTCCAAGCTGGCAGGGGGCGTTCTCCCGTTTGGCGGTACGAACAGCGGTGGATTCCAATAGCCAACAGTCCGCATACGACCAGTAATCCGCTCCCCGGCTCTGGCACGCTGGCGACCAAGGGTGCCATACTTCCCCAGTTGAACAGCACCAAGTTCAACTCGTTGGCGCTGACCGGACCTTCGGGAATCTGGTTCACCCACTCTTCGGGTGGCGGTACCGTGTTATCCCAGTTGAAGAGCACCAGGTTCAGATCATCGATGTCGACTTCTCCGTCGTTGTTGAAGTCACCGACCAGCACGGGATCATCCGTGGAAGGTAACAAGACGATTCGCTGCGGTGACATGTGGGGGCCGGATCCTGGCCCCCCCTGGCTGGTCGTCGTGCTGATGTCACAAATGTAGCAATTGATCGCCCCATCTTGGTCGAATCCGTCCACGGCATCCCCCGTATTCGGGTCGAAGCGAAAGAAGGCTCCCGGCCCATCCCCGAACCCTGAAGGCTGTTGACCGCGACTGCCGACCAACAGGGTGCTCCCATCCGTACTGAAGTCCACCTCTAAATCAGTGAAAGGATAAACTAGGTTTGTTGCGTTTAGGCCGGCGGGCACAAACGGGTCGGGTGGGTCGGTGATCCTTTCTCCCGTAGTCGCGTCAAGACGATAGGTCGAGTCGAATTCAAAGAAACTGCCACCATCATCCGTACCCACGAATAAAGTGCTTTCATCGGGACTAAAGACCATTCCCTTTACCCTGGGCCCGTCGCCGGTAATGTTGCCAACCTGGGCGAAGATCGAGACGTCACCGGTCACGGGATCAACGCGCCGGATATTGCCTAATTGTCCGCCCGCCAGCAGGTCACCGTCCGGATGAAAGACTAAGGTATTTGGCTCATTCATGCCCTCGGAGACGAACGGGTCCGGTCCAATCGGAGCCCCCGTTGTGCCGTCGAATCGTTTTATGTAAGACTTCCCCGCTCCCATCTTCGTATCGTCACCACCCGCGACCCACAGATCGTTGTTCGGCCCTCCGAAAACAAGGGCTGCGGGGCCAGAGAACTGGGCGCCGCTGGATATCCCGCTCGCGAAAAAGAAGTTGTTCGGATCGCCGCCGAAGGTATCGAACGTATCAGTCGCCGGATCAAAGCGTAAGACCGCCTCGTCTTGGAGGGACGCGACGTACAGCTTCCCGTCCGGGCCTAAGGTCACGTCGCGCAAAGCCTTATCGGTTATGGGTGCCACCGTCTCCGAGACGAATTCAGCACCCTCTCCGACGTCACGGAAGTGAATGACACTGTTTCTGAGAAAGCTAGTAAAATACATCTCCTCTGCATTGGCAGCTCCCGAAATAGTAAACGCCCACGTGACGGCCAGCATCGATCCAAGCACGTTGAGCGTGTAAGCCCTCATGATTTTATTCCTTATGCGAAACCGAATTCTTCAAACCGACCGAACGACGAGGAGACGAGTCTCAGAATGACACTCTGAGGCTACCAGCTCAAGGCAGTACCGTCAAGGAATTTATCTGCAAATGGTTCTGCGAATCGGCCCGGCGGCAATACTGTTCGGCACGCCATTTCGCCTCCGCCAGGCCTGCCCTGGTCGGAGCGCACGAATGAAAAGCTACCGGCGTGGTCCACATCATCGGTCGAGGCTCGACCATGACATGTGAACACGCGCCAGCGAGACCGAAACGGGATAATCAAGCGGGTTCTAGCTGGCCAGTCGTCGTTCCATCGGCACAACGCCGATGGAGACGTGATGGTGTTAGGGCGGATTCTCTAGCTGGCCAATCGTATGCTCCGACCGGGGCAGGCCCGGTGGAGGCATTGGTTCAAGAATCGTGCCGAACAGTATTGGCCCGGCGGCGAACATTAGCGCAAAGCGTTCTGGGCGAAGGACTTGTAGGATAGGTTTGCCCGTCCGCGTGAAGCGTTGCGGTGGCCAAAAAACTGGTTCATCCGACTAAAGCGTACCTGACCACGTAACTCGATGTCAGTAAAGGAGATCGGACCTCTGCTCGGCTCGGCAAAAGGGCCGCCCCTTTCCGCCTTCACCATCGCATCGGCCCCTATAAACGCGGGGCGAGGGCCGATGCGATGGTGAAAGCGGAAGGGGCTAGAAGGAGGTCCCTTAGTGGTTTCATAAGTCGTTTTGAATCCACAGGTTACGATCCAGGTACGCTTTAGTCGGATGAGCCAAAAAACTTACGTCGGACGGGTAACCTGTCCGTTATGCTCAACGAAGAATTATTTTCACGCTACAAACTCCAAGCGAAAGGACCACCACGGACAGGTTACCAAGTCGCCGGTTCGTTTTTCGATGATCGTTGAATGTCTCACGACTTGGCAAACCTGTCTGAGACAGGATGCAATCCTATCCTACCAACTCGTCAATTCAAGATTGGCGGCGCACTGGCGCGAAGCGCCGGCGAGGCTCCGAGTTTCCGCTGAATCGCAGCTGTGAACTTGGGCCAGGATGACGCTTGACAGTTGCTGGCGCGACATATAGACTCAGCCCGAGGGTCGGGATTCGTTGCCTGTCGTTGGTTGCCCTGCTAGTCAAGTTGTGGGGCGTAAATATTGAAGTTTGAACACCTGACCCCCTACAACGCCTTTTCTCTGTAGCACATAACGGGAGAACAAAAAGTGCGCCGCCACACCGGTTTTACGCTCGTCGAACTGTTGGTGGTCATTGCCATTATCGGCATCTTGGTCGCGCTGCTCTTGCCGGCGGTGCAAGCGGCCAGGGAGTCGGCGCGACGGATACAGTGTGCCAACAATCTGAAGCAGATCGGATTGGCAAATCAACTCTACCTGGATGCACACAGGACCTACGTCATGGGGCGGGATACCATGGACGCAATGGGAGTAGCCTGGAGCTTCCGACTGTTGCCGTTCCTGGAACAACAGGCAATCTACGACGCGCACGACTACACGGAACGCACCGATTCTGAGGTCAATGCCACGTCCATGCGGTCCCCGGTGACCATATACTACTGTCCCACGCGGCGCGGCCCGGTCGCCGACCGCAACTTCGACAACAACGATCACCCCTCACTGGTGCTCGGCGTGGCCGCCGGTGGAGACTATGCGGCGAATTTTGGCATCCACTGGAATTACAAATTTGGCAAGGATAATTCCTGGCAAGCGAGTGAATCGGGCCCGATCGTGACCTTTTCGGGCGTCAGGCCCCGCCATGTGACAGACGGTACCTCCTCCAGCCTGGCGGTGGGAGAGCGTTATATTCCTCCTGGACCACCGTCGATCTCACAGTCCATGGCACATTACGTGATAGGGGACTGCGCGTTCTTGGCTGCGGATAATCCTTGGACTTTTTTCGGTGCGACGGAGAGGGGATTTCCCACGGGGCCATTCGATCCGGACGTGGAGAAGTTCGGCAGCGAGCACCAGAGCATGGCGCAATTCGTATTCCTCGACGGCCACGTCGATGCGCTGCAATATTCGATGTCGCTGAGCGTACTGCGATTGCTGTCGACGATCGCCGACGGAAAAGTGGTGCCAGACAATGCTAACTAAACAGGGCATACTCGCGTCCAGGCGGCGACGGCTCGAGCTGGTCGCGATCTCGGCGCTGCTGCTGGTCGGCTGCTCTCGTGGCCCTGAGCCGACCTATCCAGTTCGAGGGGTCGTGACCCTTGACGACAAGCCATTGGAGGGCGGGACCATTTTGTTCGAGCCGGCCGAACCGCGCGACGGGGGAGAGCGCTATACGGCCCGAGGCACGGTCGATTTGGAAGGCCGTTATCAGCTGAGTACGTTCGCAGAGAACGACGGCGCGGTGGCCGGGAGCCACCGGGTGGTGGTTTTCGCAAAAATCGCAGTGATGGTGGATGAGCTCTACGGCGCGCGGAAGAGTGTTGTTCCCACGAAATACCAAGCGCCGGAGACAACCGATCTGCTGTACGACGTGAAACGCGGCGATAACCAGATCGACATACCTCTTCGCTCGGATGAATAGCTGCAATAAACTATGTTAGGGTAATCCGTCAAAGAGCAGTTACGACTCGGCATGAGCCGTCGCAAGTCCCGTCGTCGCAAGTCAAGAGGGCAACTGGATACTGTCCGCCAGGCCGAAGCCAACCCCGTTGCACGTCGCGTGCTTTTTTTCGTGGTTCTTCTGCTTCTTGCTGGCCTGGCGCTATCCGGGGTGGGGTACTTGGACGACCTAACGTCAGACGGTCTCTCCTCGAACGGTCTACGCCCGGCCACCTCACTCGGTCTCTCGGATTGGCATAGTGTTGAGCCATCTTCAGGCGGGGCCGGCGGACGGATTGAATCGCGTTCTCTCGCCCAGCGGCAGGTGCCGCCAGGCGGTCCGATGTTCGAATCGCTCGACGCCGAGCAGACCGGCATCGATTTTGTCCACCAGTGGGCGCCGGACAACCAGCATAAAGTCGTCCTGGGGAACGCGTTTGCCGGCGGAGGAGTTTGCATCGGAGACTACGACTCCGACGGCCTACCCGACGTTTATCTGACTCGACCCCATGGCGGTGGTCAACTCTACCGCAACCTGGGCGACTTTCATTTTGAAAACGTAACGGACAAGGCGGGCGTGGCCGACGATGGTGTGTGGGGCGCTGGCACGACGTTTGTCGACATCGACAACGACGAGGATTTGGATCTGTTCGTCTGCGGATACGAATGTCCCAATCGCCTCTATGTGAATCAGGGTGACGGGACATTCGGAGAAATTCCCAAGGCATTCGGCCTGGACTTTAATGGGGCCAGCGTAATGATGGCCTTCGCGGACTACGATCTCGACGGAGATCTGGATGGTTATCTGGTGACCAATCGTCGCTTAGTGCCCAAGGCTCTTCGCCAGGAGTACGAAGATTTCTTGGACGCGTGTCGTCAGGGTCGGTTGCCGTTTCGCGATGGAAAGTATGTAATCCCTGAATCGATTCGGGAGTTCACCGACATCCTGCGACGGCCCCGGGCCCGGCTCAATCGCGAGATCCAGGCCGGACAGCCTGATCGCCTCTACCGCAACGATGCTGATGCCGACAAGCCAAGTTTTAAGGACGTGAGCGACCAGGTCGGAATCGGTGGCTACCACAACGGTCTGTCCGCTACCTGGTGGGATTACAACGACGACGGACTCCCGGACCTGTACGTGGCCAACGACTTTTGGGGCCCGGATCACCTCTACCGAAACAATGGTCCGGACGCGCCGAGTTTCACGGATGTGGCCAAGGTGGCGCTACCGCATACGCCGTGGTTCTCGATGGGTTCGGACACGGCAGACATCAACAACGACGGGCGGCTCGATTTTGTCGGCTCGGATATGTCGAGTGCCGACCATTACAAGTCGAAGCTCACGATGGGCGAAATGGAGGAAAACGGCTGGTTCTTGTCGTTTGCCGAGCCACGTCAGTACATGCGCAATGCCGTCTATCTGAATACCGGTACCGACCGGTTCATGGAGGTTGCTTATTTGACGGGGCTGGCCGATACCGACTGGACGTGGTCCGTCAAATTTGCGGACCTGGACAACGATGGGCGAGTCGACCTGTTTTTCTCCAATGGGATGACGCGGTACTGGTTCAACAGCGACCTGCGCAAGGAGATCCAAGAGCGGGGCTTGTACGAGTCGCAGCAAGGTTGGCACGTCTGGTTCGATTCGCCAATGCGCCGCGAGCCGAATTTGGCGTTCAAAAACCTTGGCGATCTCCACTTCGAAAGCTTCGGACAACGGTGGGGCTTGGACTACGTAGGCGTCAGCTTCGGCGCCGCCTTGGGTGATCTGGACGGGGACGGGGACCTGGATCTGATCGTCAACAACTTCGCCGAGCCCGTGAGCGTCTACCGCAACCAAAACGACGAAGGACACCGGGTACTGATTCGCCTGAAAGGCACGATCAGCAACCGTTACGGGATAGGCGCCATGGTCCGCGTTCGGGCAGGCACGACCGAGCAGGTGCGCTATCTGACGCTCTCCCGGGGGTTCATGTCGGCCAACGATCCCAAAGTGCACTTCGGCCTCGGTAAGCACGAAAAGATTGATCGACTCTCGGTCGAATGGCCCAGCGGCCACCGGCAGAAGTTCGAGAGCCTCGAACCCGATCGCCTGTATACGATCACGGAACCCTCCCGCGCCCCGCCGGAACGCAGACCGAAAAAGCCACAATCGACGTTATTCCGCAAGGTCGCATCACTGCCGCAGCGACGACACCGCGAGATCGATTACAACGACTATCAACGGCAACCACTTTTGCCCAACAAGCTTTCGCAGCTCGGACCTGGTTTGGCCCTGAGCGATGTGGACGGCGACGGCGATGAGGACCTATACGTTGGCGGCGCGGCAGGCCAATTGGGGGCGCTTTTTCTGAAACAGGACAATGGCGTCTTCCAGCCAAAGCGGAACGACGACTTCGCCATGGCGGCCGGATGCGAGGACATGACTCCGCTGTTTTTCGACGTAGATGGCGACGGGGACCAGGACTTGTATGTGGTCAGCGGAAGCGTCGAATACTCGCTGGGCGACATCATGCTCCGGGATCGCTTGTATCGGAACGACGGAACAGGCAATTTTACCGCGGCGCCCGCCGGTCACATCGCCGATCTGCGCGACAGCGGGAGCATCGCCACCGTAGCGGACTTCGACCGCGACGGCGATTTGGATCTATTCGTTGGCGGAAGATCCGTTCCCCGTCAATACCCGCTTTGCCCAGATAGCCGACTCTTGCGAAACGACAACGGGAGACTGACAGACGTAACGGACGAGCTGGCGCCCGGCTTGAAGAAAACCGGCCTGGTTACCAGCGCCGTTTGGAGTGATGCCGACGGCGACGGGTGGCTGGACCTGATGGTCACCCACGAGTGGGGGCCAGTAAAACTGTGGGGCAACGACGGAGGCCGGTTGGTCGATCGCACGGACAAGGCGGGTTTGGCGGATCGGTTGGGGTGGTGGAACGCCATAGCGGCCCGTGATGTCGACAACGACGGGGATATCGACTACGCCGTGACCAACTTTGGGCTAAACACCAAATACCACCCCACGTTCGACAATCCGGCGTTGCTCTATTATGGCAACTTCGACGGTGCCAACACGATGCGGCTCGTCGAAGCCAAAAACGTGGACGCAACCTTGCTGCCTATCCGAGGCAAGAGTTGCTCAACCAATGCGATGCCGCATTTGGCCAATAGGTTCCCAACCTTCCATGCCTTTGCCGGCGCATCGCTTATCGACATCTACACAGACGAATGCCTGGTTCAATCGCACAAATTCGAGGCGAACTCACTTGAATCGGGCGTGTGGATCAACAACGGAAACGGCGGCTTCTCGTTTCAGCCGCTCCCGCGTTTGGCCCAGGTTGCACCCGGATTTGGTGTGGTCCTGACCGAAGTGGATGGCGACGGCAAGGCGGACCTTTATCTAGTACAGAACTTCTTCAGCCCCCAGCCCGAAACGGGACGCATGGACGGCGGGTTAAGCCTCCTGCTGCTGGGCCACGGCGACGGCACGTTCGAGCCGGTTATGCCCGACCGGAGCGGATTGATCGTCCCCGGCGATGCTAAGGGCCTGGCCTCCACCGACTTAAACTCAGACGGTTGGGTGGACTTCGTTGTGACGATCAATGACGGCGAGATCCATGCGTTCGAAAATCGTGGCTCGAAGCAGATGCGGGTGCTGAACGTTCGCCTCCAAGGCCACCCGGGCAACCCAACCGCCGTCGGGGCTCGCGTGACCCTCACATCCGACGACGGCACTCGGCAAACCGCTGAGGTGCAATCTGGCGGCGGGTACCTATCGCAGTCGAGCAGCGCGCTGGTGTTCGGCTTAGGCCAAACCGCCGAGGCCCGGCAGATCGAAGTGCGTTGGCCGGATGGACAGGTTTCTGGGCATCGGTCGGAAGGTGCCAGGGGAGAAATCGTAATCAGGCAACCTGCGCGATGATCTCCGTCGCGTCCCCTTCACGCCTCACAAAAGCGGTTCGAATGCAATTGTTTGATTAGCTAGCCTTGGGCAACGCCCGTTGTTGTTACACGGCCGAAGGCCATGGTCATCGTAGCCTAGGGCAACCCCCTAGGACCGGAAGAACCGTCACGCGTTCGTTTGGCCGAAAGCGATAATCCCCGCACGCGTTGTGGGTGAATATGGCCTTCGGCCAAAACTGCCGTGTTTTTCAACATTCCTGGGGAGTTGCCCCAGGCTACATTGACGCTTGGCCTTCGGCCAAACAAAAACATCGTGTGACGAAGTGTGGCTCTCAGAAGATGTGCATTAGCCCGGATTATTCATAAATTGAATAATCCGGGTTAGCATTTGCACCAACCCAATCACGGGGGAACTCTCCGCTCCCCGTCATGCCGGTTGGAGTTAGGACCGCGTTGGTGCGGTTAGCAAGCCAGCCGCCCCCGCCGCCGGCCGTACCGCCACAGTGCAAGCACCCCGAGGCCCGTCAGCACCAGACTAGAGGGCTCGGGAATCAGCACTACCACCGACAGGGGTCCACTCGGATCGCCGGTCCCCGGCCCCCCCTGGCTGCTCGTTAGGCCGATGTTCTGGATGTAGGGAAGGATCCTCCCATCTTGGCCGGTTCCGTCCATGAACGCGCCCGTAAGTGGGTCGACGCGGTAGATGGCGCCGGAGCCTGGTATCCCCAAGGGCACTCCGCCAGCCAAACCATTATTGCCGACAAACAGGGTGCTTCCATCCGGGCTGAAGGCCAGGCCCTCTATATTGCTAGTAGGTAGCACTGGGTTTGTTCCGTCTTGTCCGGAGGGCACGAAGGGGTTGGGCGCGTCGGTGATTCTGAGCCCGGTCGTAGCGTCGAAGCGAAGGACCGCGTCATTTTCGGCCCCGGTCCCCCCATTATCCGTACCCACGTATAAGACGCTTCCGTCAGGACTAAAGGTCATTTGCTTTGACCTGGCCCCATCGTTGGGGAGCGCCTCATCGATTTCGGCGAAAACCGAGACGTCACCGGTCACCGGATCAACACGCCGGATTGTGCCTCTGCCTCCGCCGATCAGCAGGTCACCGTCCGGATGAGCGGCCAAGCCATTTGGCTCATTCAAGCCGCCGGCGACGAGCGGGTTCGGTCCAACTGGAGCCCCCGTCGTGCCGTCGTAGCGTCTAATGAAAGACGTTGCGTTTTCGCCGCCCGCGACGTAGAGGTCGTTGTTCGGCCCTCCGAAGGTAAGGGCTGCGGGGCCACTGAACAGGCCACCGCCGCCTGCGCCGCTAATCCCGCTGACGAAGGGAGTCGGGTCAAACGTGTCCGTCGACGGGTCAAAGGTCACAATATGGCCGGCCAGAGCGTTACCGGGTGGGGGTTCCACTATGACGCTGATATAAAGCTTGCCGTCCGGGCCCAATACCATGTTGCGGAAATTTCCGAGTCGAGGAGGTACCAAGGATGACGGGGCAGGGATCTCGGCAACGAATTGGTCGTCCCTAAAGTGGATCACGCTGTTTCGCCATATGTCTGGATAATAGATTTCCAGCGCCTCCGCGACGCCAGAAAAGACGAACAGCAGCAATGCTACTGCTATGCAACGACTTGTCATAGCTGACAGCGCACTCAATAGTTGAAATCTCCAGATCATGATTTCTCCCCCTCGTAAAAATACAAGCAAACGGAACATTTGAAAAAAAAACGACCATTCGAGCCTTCCACGAAAAGCCGCGCGCAACTCCGCGCGGACAGGAAGAATCGAATGGTCGTTTAAAAACTAGCGTTTCCTCGGACGATCTACTTGATTAGTTATTGCCTCTGCCCCATTTCCTGGCGGTCCGTCACATCTTCTCTAGTGGGTCGAAACTTCCCAAGCTATTTATAATCAGGGATTTACCGGTCGTCAATTACCCTGGGAGATAAATTTGGGAATTTTTTCGGGCTGGGCGGGGGGAGGAAATCGATTTGGCGTAAGTCAGGAGGGGGGAAGTTAGAACTGTGGACAGGTGGGACTGGGACGGCAGGACTGGGACGGCAGAACGATTCTTGAGCTTGACGGGGGTGCATCGCCATCCGCCTCGAGCAATGAAAAGGCTAACGGGCCACTCACCGCAAAGATGAGGCTACCCAGCCGAGAGATGGTTCGTCAAGCACCAAATTCCAAACTTTTCTACACTGCTGTTCGGCTATAGGGCATTGCGAAGTTCGGTCAGGCGCTCCGCGCCCAACGTTCGCAGGAATACGTTGTCCCCACCGCCGACCAGCAGCTGGTAGCCCATTTGGATTGCGCACTGGAGGAGGGCCGGGGAGTCCGCGGGGGTCGCGGCGTATTTCCCAGCCGCCCGGGCGGCTTGGGCCGCCTCCGCCATGGCATTACGCAATGGCTCGCTCTCTATCGCCGACGTGTTGATCGGCAAGTCCATGCAGACCTTCATGTCATCGGGGCCGAAGAAGAGGCAGTCGATGCCTTCGGTATTGATGATCGCCCTGGCGTTGGCACTTCCCTCCAAGGTCTCGATCTGGGCCACCACGAGAAGTTCGGTCTCGCGAAAGTAATCACGACCGCCAACATCAATGGCCCGGCGACCGCCGTAGCTGCGTTTGCCTAGGGGAGGGAATCGTAACGCGTCGACGATCCGCCGGGCATCGTCGGCGGTATCGATCATGGGGACCATTACGGCCGAGGGATTGAGATCGGCAAACGGGCCGAGTATGCCGTACTCGTGACCAGGCACGCGCAGCAGGGTGCCAAGGCCGTGCGCTTCGGCGGTCTGGACGGCGTGAAGGGCACTGGCCGTGGTATGCTGACCGTGCTGAGCGTCGATCCAGACGAAGTCCCATCCCTGGGCCATACTCTCGATAATGCCCGACGCGGGGTACATGTTACACAATCCGAGCAATATCTGCCCGGCACTGAGCTTGTCGGCAAGCACGTTCTCTGCCATTGCGTTCTCCAGAACAGTCGACGCATCGGGTTCGCACAGCGCGTTGGGCCCGCAGCGTGTTCTACTCGCCCCAATTATTCATAAAACCGTGGGCTGGGTCGAGCTAGATATTGTGGGAGTGGGTCGGCGCCCGCTGGTTGCCAAAAAACTCCTGAATCGACCGGTTTGCACGCAAAGTTCCTCCTCAACAGCACAAGAACTTATGGAGGAGTTCCGTTTTCCCTTTGCGTCAGGGCTGGCTTAAGTCCAGGTCGTTATCACCGTCAGTGTCGCCCTTGACGCTCGGCGGGATGCCGAACTGGTTTTCGTAAGCTGGCGCGTCGGTCATCCCTAACACAAAACATCGAGTGTTGTCGCGCGGCCCCAATTGAAATGACGACGGTTTGTTGTCATAAACAACGCCGTCGCCACAAAAACAAGAGTTAATGCCCATGGCTCGGGCACAATTTGAGCTGCAGAACCGGCTGTCGCTCCAAAGTTGTTCCGCCAAATGGTGTAATCAGCAGCGTTTACGGTACCGTCGCCGTTGCCATCAGCTCCAGCACCCGGTTCAATCTGACTACCGAAGTCCCGCTGCCATTTCAGATAGTCGCCACCGCCCACTATCTCGTCACCGTCGTAGTCGCCGTCCAGCTCAGGACAAGCCACGCAAGGCGGTAACACGACGATTCGCTGCGGTGACATGGGGTCGCCGGTCCCTGGCCCTCCCTGACTGGTCGTCGCGCTAATGTCACGAATGTACTGAATAATCGTGCCGTTATCGTCGACACCGTCCAAGGGCATTCCCGTATCCGGGTCGAAGCGATAGATGGCGTTGGCGGCCGGGTTGGGTCCTGAACCAAGACTGCCAACAAAAAGGGTGCTCCCATCGGGACTAAAGGCCAGGCCCTCTATATTGCTAGTCGGTAGCATTGGGTTTAGTCCGTTTAGGCCGGAAGGCACAAAGGCCGCGTAGGAGCTACCAAAGGGTACCCCCACTGGCAAACCCCAGGCACCGGTCACGTCCACAAAGTTGAAATTTCCCTGGTTAAGAAAAAGCCTGGGCCAATTGGCCACACCACCGCTGGCGATTGGATAGACGCTGGTGAAGTACAGATCCAGATCGCCGTCACTATCGACGTCGTCCGCGGTGGGAGAGGCGTACGATTCCTGGTAGGGGACACCACCGGTGCCCATGTCCTGGAACTTATAGCTAGGATTAGAAGCCTGGCCCAAGTTTTTCAGAAACCGAGATTGCGGCTATCAGGGTAATAAACCGAGGACGATGAGTTTTCGTATCCGCCGACGTAAAGGTCCAGATAAGTGTCCCCGTTGAAGTCGCCCCAAGCCCCGCCCGCTGAGATCGTAGATGGTAGCGATGGCTTAGCGACCTCCGTGAAGCCGGACCCGCCGTCGTTGTGATAGATCCGCTTGTCTGAGTAATTGAACCAATCCAGGTACCCGTCCTTGTCATAGTCTCCCCAAACCCCAGTACCATCGAAGTCTACACCAGGATTCGAAAACGTGCCGTTGCCATTGTTCTTGAGCAATATCCCGCCATGGTTCAGGTCCACATCGCCGTCGTTGTTATAATCACCCCACGCGGCTCGAGCCCCCGTCAGGCTCACCGGCAGCACCCCCGGGGTGTTGGTCACATTAGTGAATTGGGCGGGGGCTACAGTGGGCCAGCCCAGCCAGCACCAAACCCGTTAAGGCGGTTGCGGTGAACCGCACACCATCAGAAAAACACCAAATGAAGGTATCCTCACAATAGCCAGCACTGCATCTAGTTGATTTTTTCGAAGAAGGTGTATGAATGGGTGCATGGGCACTTCAGACGTAAAAGCGATTATCGAGAAGGTCGAGCAGCTGTTGGCCGAGG
>Ga0310121_10001794_pt1 | contig 21319 bp, 14 predicted proteins | sample CB27_Tmax_986_MG_FD_203504 | JGI IMG/M metagenome (GOLD analysis project Ga0310121, IMG submission 203504) | Marine microbial communities from Western Arctic Ocean, Canada - CB27_Tmax_986 | ecosystem: Environmental > Aquatic > Marine > Oceanic | place: Canada: Western Arctic Ocean | collected...
GAAATACGCAAACTGAGAAGGGTCGCAACGATTGGCAGGAAAAGGCTGGGTAGCACCGCAGCAAGTTATGAGAGTCCCATGACGAAGTCTACAGAGGTTGCACCGCTGCTAGCAATCGGCCATTGGCCGATAGTTTTCGTCGTTTTTACCGAAGTCTTCCCAAAGTCATTGCCAAACCTTACCGATTATAAGCATTGTAGCTGTTAGCTCGGCTCTGATGCGTGGCGCAGTACACGCTCGAAAACTTGCACGACTCTTTTCCCAGCATATCGCTCATTAAGTGAGAACGTCCCATGAAGCTTCGCGAAAAAAATCGAACGCAATTCGGCAAAGTCGTTGCCTTGCTAGCGATGCTGCTGGGATCGACTGGTTGTACTGCCGTAATGGCGCCGCGCGATCCGTTTCCTGCAACTCCCACCGGACCCCCGCTGCATAGCAATGTGCCGCGTGAGCTGGATAAAGTGACGCTGCCGCGCTATGTCGTCGAGCCGCCAGACATCTTGCTGATCGAGGGAGTAAGACTCGTTCCGAAGTCACCGCACAAGTTCGAAATATTTGACGTGGTACTCGTTCGCGTGACCGGGGCCTTTCCCGATCAACCGATCGACGACGCCTATAACATCGACGCCGACGGTAGCGTCAATCTCGGCCCAACGTACGGACGCATTAAGGTCACAGGTCTGACCACCGAAGAATCTGAGGATGTAATTCGCCGCGAACTCTCGCAAATTTTGACCGATGTTGACGTTTCGGTTTCACTGATTCAATCCGCTGGCGCACAACAGGTCACCGGCCAGCACCTGGTTGGTCCAGATGGTCGTGTCAATCTCGGAACCTACGGCTCGGCGTACGTGGCCGGCATGACCTTGGAAGAAGTTCGTGACGCGGTTCAGCAACAACTCGCCGCGAAGCTAGAAGAGCCAGAGGTCTTCGTCGACGTGCTGGCCTACAACAGCAAGGTTTATTACATCGTGACGCAAGGGGGCGGTTTTGGCGACAATGTTTCGCGCTTGCCAGTCACCGGCAACGAAACCGTGCTTGACGCGGTCGCCAGCCTGGGTGGTATATCGCAAGTCTCCTCAACCAAGCTCTGGATCGCCCGGCCCGCTCCCAATGGCGTTGGCTGCGAACAGGTCTTGCCGATTAACTGGGAAGATATCACTCGCGGGGCTTCGACGGCGACCAACTATCAGCTGATGCCAGGCGATCGGCTGTTCATTGCCGAAAACAAATACGCCAGGGTCAGTGCCGCCGTGGGCACCGCCCTGCGACCCTTCGAGTCCATTCTTGGAGCCATATCGCTGGGTACCTCGACGGCTAACCGTATCGTGCGATTTGGCTTAGCCAACACCTTTTAGAATCTAACCAAGGTTTTTTCACCATGACCCACCATCGTGCTCTCATCGATTCCTGTGCTGCCGATGACTCTAGTGCGCCAAACAGAATCCTTGATTTAGTATATCCAATGTTTTCCGTTCGAATCATGCGACTTGCAACGGTCAAAAGACGTAGCTGGCTTGCTGTCGGTATGCTAACGCTGGGGCTGACTCTCGTCGAGAGCCTGAGTTATGGCATCGGCCCCTTGCCGCAGATTCCTTGCCCGTGTGCCGCCGACGGTATTTGCCGACCGAATCGCGGCTCATGGGGCTACAGCAAGACCCGCTGGCGCGCGTGGCCTGGTGATCAAATAAGTCAACAGCCCGCAGCGGTTGATCAGTCGATTACGGGCGACGATGAATTACGAGTTCTGCCGCCTTTCGAGACACCGTTGCCTGAGGACGAAGACCTACGCGGCCCGGCGAAAGACAAAGCCGACAAATCGAAAGAGTCATCAGAGGACGCAGCGGCCGACGACGAGCCGGCGATATCCTTGCCCGGACCCGCGGCGCTGCCCGGCGCCGAGCAACTGCCTCTCTTCGATCCGCAGGGAAACAGCTTCGATGTTCCACAGATGGAAGACGCACCGCCAGCGCTGCCTGCCAGCTTGCGTCAATCAGCCCAGTTGCTCAGCGTGCCGCCGCTAACCGATCGTCGACAACCACCAGCCAGCCAACCGCCAGCATTCTCCAGGTCCTCTGCAGGGACGATCCGCCCAGTCGGCTGGCAACAATCGTCTCTCGCCCTGGTCAACCCTGCTACGACTGCCGGGCAGCCTGAGGCCAACACGTTGCGACAGGCAATTTATTACGAAGCGAGCGATCTGGACGAGAAGTCCGACGAGTAGGCTGCTCTGCCGTAAAGAGCACTCTCCTGAGCCAGAGCGCTGCACTCTCCCAACGGGATGCCATAGGGCGTCCCGTTTTCTTTTGCGCACGTCTGGTAGTAATGTGCGGATTCTAGGGCTTTCCGGCGGGACTGTTTCAGCGGTCGTGCTGCTTTTAGCTTTGCCAAAAGCGAAGATCTCCTACCGGGCGGCGGCGATTGCTTGACAGTCGGCGGCAGCACGCATAACGTAAAAGGACAGGGCAGTCTGGTTTGGCCATCCGTGAGTAGCCTGGTCGGGCCTTTTTTCGGCGCGTCCCTTTTTGTGACGACTCCGCTCCACAGCACACGACTGCCGCCGCTCCTAAGTAGTGTTCGATTCAGATTTCATCGCCCCCAAGTTATTATCACCCTAAACGGGCGTCACCCTAAACGGGCATCAACCTCACGAGTATTGCTATGGACCGTACACTGCTTCCGGCCGTCATCGGCTTGATCGCCATCGTTTCGCTATCATTCTACGAAGGCTACGCCATGAAAGACCGCTGGGGCAACGCTGGAGCCGAAGCCCAGCAGCTGGGCGAACGGTTTGCGCGCGTGCCGCTCAGTATTGGCGCCTGGGAGGGGGAAGACCTGCCGGTCGACGAGGTCGTAAGAAAGACGGCAGGTGCCGTGAACTACGTCTCGCGGAAGTATACGAACGTGAACACCGACAGGAGTGTTGTGCTATGGTTGATTGTTGGTCATTCACGTGACATCACGCGTCACACTCCAAATATCTGCTATCCGAGCTCCGGCTTCCGCCAGGCAGGCAGTCAGTTGCGTCACAACATCGATTTGAGCAATGGCAAGCCGGCCGTTTTCTACACTGCCAAGTTTGAAAAAGAGGATGCCCTCAGCCGTAACATCGAGCGCGTATTTTGGACGTTCAATCACCCCGCTGAAAACCAGTGGGAGGCTCCTGAGCAAGGGGCACGCTGGCGCTACGGCTTATCCAAATCGCTTTACAAGCTTTATTTAACTAGCACCGTCCTGGGCCGCGACGAAGAGACAATCGGAGACAACGTGGCGGTCGAGTTTGCCGAACTGATGTTGCCGGCGATCGATGCGGCTCTTTTTCCTACGAATACAGACGCTACGACAGAATTAGGCGCTGAGATTGGCGCTGAGATTGGCGCTGAGCTAGGCACAGCGTCAGACGCCGCGATTGAAAACTAATCAAAACCGTCTTCCGCCAACTTCTCAAATTTCCCGAAGACCATCCTACCGGCGCTGGTCTGCAAGACGCTGGTCACGTTAGCGACGACGTTTTGATTTACGTAGTCGCGCCCGCCCTCGATGACCACCATCGTGCCGTCTTCCAGATATCCCACGCCCTGACCCGCTTCCTCGCCTTGCTTGATGATCCGCACCTCGATCATTTCGCCTGGGAGGAAGACCGGTTTCAGCGAGTTCGACAGATCATTGAGATTGATCACCCCCACTTCGTGTAGCTTGGCGACCTTGTTAAGGTTGTAGTCGTTGGTGACGACCTTGCCATCGAGATGCTTGGCCAAGAGCACGAGCTTTTGGTCCACCGGCTGACTGGCGAATTGTGGCAGCTCGCGATCGTAGACGACCAAATCGACTTTGGGGTCCGATCGCAAGCGGTTGAGGATATCGAGACCGCGGCGACCCTTACCGCGGCGCAGACGGTCGCTCGAATCAGCGATGGTCTGCAACTCGGCGATGACAAACTGCGGCATGATTAGCTGGTTGTCGATCACGCGCGTCTCGATCACATCGGCGATGCGGCCATCGATTACGACACTGGTGTCGAGCACATAGGGCTTAAGTCCTTTGATCTCTTTGGCAAATTCGACATATGGAATGATAAACCGAAAGTCGTTCTTGGTTTGCAGCAGCACACTGATGCAGGAGTAACAAACGAAAGTCGCCATGGCCAATTGCAACCACCCGACCAGCCACTCAGGCTCGACCGGCATGATCGGCGTCAAGGCGACCTGAAGAACATAGGTCAGGAACAGTCCAATAATCATGCCAAAGTAAAAGGCCGTAATCGTATCAAGCCGCTTGCGTTTGATCAGCATATCACCGATGAGAACACCGACAGCCACGAGCAACACGCCTAGAAATCCCAGCCAAGGGAGCCACGCATTCTCGCTTGTCAAGATATCGGTATTCAGCAACCGAAAGCCGAGCGTAATCGCCAGCATCAGAAATACACAGCGCAGAATTACTAGGGCCATGGCGTTGGCAAACTCTTTAGAAACAATGGTCCACAGCGCGGCTAGTGCGTGTCGCACTCACTTGTTCGAGTACCAATGCTTCTAATTCCGTATCTAACGGCCGAGAAAGCGGAACACTCGAGTGAAACTTACTCTAGAATACATCGCTGCTCTGAAAGAATCACATCCCCGCTTTCCATTTTAGCAGAGCCTAGGTACGAAGTCAGCCCTAGTAAATGACGAATCTGGGCGTCGCTGTTAAGCAGGCGTGCCAGAAAGTCTACCGAGTCGGAGACAAATTCCTACGGTGCTCCTCTAAAGCGTAACGGTCGGTCATGCCCGCGAGAAAATCGCATACGGTCCTGACCGCTCCGTCGGTATCCAACCTCTGTCGCCAAACGTCGGGTAGGCTTGCTGGTTGCTCGGAATAAAGCGTATACATCTCTCGCAGGGCCTCGACTGCCAAGGCGCGCTCTGCCAACACTGTGGGATGGCGGTAGACATGGTCAAAGAGTAACTTTTCCAGCTCGGCCATCTGCACCTGTAGCGAGTCCGACACGGTCACCAATCGGCTACGATGGCCCATCACCGCTTGCGGAGAATCAATACTGGCGTCAACCATTCGGCGTCTACCGCTATTGATCAGATCGCTGACCATGATCTCGATCAGTTGGTGAATCACGGCCCGACGCAGTTGTGTCTGACTGAGCGCAGCATATTGATCCTTCACGCGGTGAACTGCTTCGCGCCATAGCGGTACTTTCAGTAGCTCGCCCCACTCGAGTAAACCAAGTTCCAAGGCATCGTCCGCGTCATGGGAGTCGTAAGCAATGCTGTCGGCCGCATCGACCACTTGCACTTCAAGCAAAGGCTGCGGGCTGGGCGAATGTTCGTCTTTGACGCGATTGCGCTGCCCCGAGAGCAGCTCTCCGGAAAGATTCAAGCCGGGGAATTCGGGGTAGCGGCTTTCGAGCAGTGTGACAATCCGCACCGCGTGTCGATTATGATTGAATCCACCAGCCGCACGAGCGCATGCGTCTAGCACATCCTCGCCGGCGTGGCCAAATGGGGGATGACCAAGGTCGTGCATCAAGGCCAAGGCCTCAATCAAATCTTCGTTGAGCCGGAGGACGCGGCCAACGGTCCGAGCGATCGATGCGACTTCAAGCGTGTGCGTCAACCGTGTGCGATGGTAGTCGCCCTTTTCGCCAATAAAAACTTGCGTCTTGTGTGCGAGCCGACGGTACGCGCTGCTATGGACAATACGATCACGGTCGCGCTGAAACGGCGTTCGGTAGGGATGCATCGACTCAGGATGCTCGCGCCCAATGCTATTGGACGAGTGCATGGCGTAGGGAGCAAGCCACAACGACTCGGGCGGTAGATTGGCGGATTGGTCAGACATTCGATATGTCTTCGCCTTCGTTTTCTTTTGCGTCGATTTCTCGCGCGTTGGCGATCGCTTCCCAAAGTGCTTCGAGCGACTGAGGAATCACACGCACGCCAGCCAACGTCGGCATAAAATTGTTGTCACCGGGCCAGCGCGGGACCAAATGCCAATGCAAATGACCCGGCACACCGGCCCCCGCCACCTGACCCAGATTCAAACCGACATTAAAACCGGTGGCGGAAATCAACTGGCCGAGCAGCTGGGTGAAATGTCCCAAGGCTTGCATCGCTCCGAGATGTTCCTCAGGCGTTAGCTCGTGCAATTGCCCTACATGTCGTAAAGGCGAAACCAACAAATGGCCGTTGCTGTAGGGAAAACGATTCAGCAACGTGACGGTATGCTCGCCAAGGTCGACAACCAAATTTCGCTGCCGGGAATCCTCCAATTGTACGTAGCTAGCAGCGGCTCGACACAAGAAACAATCATGGTCGGCCCCTGGCTGCCAATCAGTCGGTTTGGGCGGTTGGTCACTGAGATCTTCCCTGCCGGCGACGTATGCCAACCGCCAAGGCGCCCAGATTCGCTGATCATCCACGTCAATTCAGCCTTACGATTTATAGTTCCCCTCCCTTGCAGGGAGGGCTTTAGATTACAACTTCGAAAGATGCGCTGCTGCACCCAAGGAGAGAGGAGCCCGAATCGACAGCAAGCGAGTTTAGACATGCTAGCTCCCACCAACAAGACCTGCTGCTCTAGCCCGGATATTTCATCCGTTCGGGCTAGCGTCGACCGGACCCAATCAGCATAATCCCCCCTTGCCTCTCGACTCTAGACCCTTGTCCTCGACCCTCCCCATGCGTTTCCGCGTCCAACTCGAGACTTTCTCCGGCCCACTTGACCTGTTGTGGTACTTAGTCCGCAAGCATGAATTGGACATTCTTGACATCCCGATCGCCGTAATGACCGATCAGTACCTGGAAATGATTGCGGTCCTCGAACAGATTGACGTCAATGCGGTCGGCGATTTTCTCGAGGTGGCCACGCGGCTGATGGAGATCAAATCAAAGCTCATGCTCCCGCGCCATGAAGAGGTGGAAGCCGAAGAAGAGGTCGAAGACCCAAGACAAGATATGGTCCAGCGACTACTGGAGTACAAAAAATATAAAGACGCCGCCAGCATGCTTGAAGAGCGCGGCCAACAATGGCAGCAGCGCTACTCCCGCCGGGTCAACGATCTGCCTACTGCCAAGGTCGATCCGACCGAGCAACCGATCCAAGAGGTCGAGCTGTGGGACCTCGTCAGCGCCTTCTCGCGCGTGATCCGCGACAACAGTGCCGTGCACCCAGCTGCCATCCGCTACGACGACACTCCGATCGAGGTCTACATGGATCAAATTCGTGAACGCCTGGCGGGCGAACCGCGTCTGGCGTTCACCAGCCTGTTCGAGCAAGACATGATCAAGTCCCAATTGGTCGGCATCTTCTTAGCAATCCTGGAGCTTATCCGCCATCATCAGGTGCTGGTCGAACAGGAAAACCTCTTCGACGAAATCTGGATTGTCGCACTCCCGCCTGGCGATCGACCTGGACTGCACGTTGCCGAAGGAACAAATCAGACAGATTCGAACGGGCCCGACACGAAATCGACAGCCACTAGCGCCGTTCGCGACTAGCGCTGTTCGCCACTAGCGCTGCTCAGTAGTGATCCGCGCCGAGCGACGAATATCGCCACCACGCCGCAGGCGCCGAGAAAGAAGCCCCAATATTATAGCCGATTCGATTCCACCCGTGCATCCAGCACTTTCTCGATCAGGTCGCTGCTCTCTTCCAGGTGAGCGCGGGTCGCCTCTTCGATCTCCAGGCCGTCCTTTGCGAGTGTTGCCGTGATAAGATTTTTGATCTCGATCAAGTGGGATCGAGCCAGGCTGCGCGCGTCGGCCGGGTAGCTGGAAGAGCTGGAGAATACGGCAAAACCAAACATGTCGCCAAACGGGCTGCCGCGGTTGCCGAGCACGAGTTTGTTGAGCCGGCTGAGATGATCGCGCTGCAAGTTGCGGCGGATGATCGAGCACTCCAATATTCCTTTCGCTCCGTCAAGTTCCGACCAAATGCTGTCGGTCAAAGTGCGTAGCAGCTCGCTAATTTGTAGCGGCCCGTTTTCCGTGTTTTCATTACTATCCTTTTCGACGTCATTCGTTGGCGGGTCAATCATTAGCTGTTGATTCTGTAGCCGCTTGAGTACCGACGCATCAAAGCATTGACGGAGCACAATCTGCTGAATTCGTAAGACGCGATCATAAACGTTGATGTCCGTGCCGCCAAAAGAGCGTTGGCTTCCCCAGTGGTACCAATGCTCACTCGTCAGGCGACGGAGCAGTTGGGGCGAGAATTCGAACGACTCGTCGCTAAGAATGGTATCGATCAAAAACTTGAGTGCTTCGCGCTGCTTGGCACCGCTCACCGGCGTGACCGGGTCGCGGCTATCTTCGCCGCCCTTGAAATCGCGCGAGATGCTCTGTCCGCCCAAATACGACGAGCCGACATAGGCGGCATTGGCGTATTGGCTTATGAGTACGGAAAATGCCGTGCGCAGACGGGCCCACGACTCGCCATCGCGGATGACTTTGTCATCGATACCGTCGAGCAGCTCGGCCGCCAGCCCGACGCGATCGATCACATACGCCAAGGGGTCATCGCCCAGGTCGTAGGCGTTGACCAAGGGATCGCTGCTGCTATACAAATCTTCGTCCGTGGCGTAAGTGAGGTCACCCTCGGGCGAACGGGCGGCGATTTCTTTGAGTCCCTTTGCTTCATTGCCTTTGATTGGCTTGTAAGCATATTCGATCGCCCAGTAGTCGTAGGGGCCGATCGTCGTGGTGGCGTAGTCACCCTGCTTCTCGCCTTTGCGCGAGATGTTCAGCGGGTTGTAGTCCATCACGCTACCGCCCATACCTTTTTCCCGTGTGATCTCGGTGTCGTTAATTTCATCGAGCGACAGCATTGTGCTTGCCTTGAAGTTATGCCGCAGGCCGAGCGAATGGCCCACCTCGTGCATGACGACCTCTTTGATCGCCTGCGCGAGCAGTTCCTCGGGAAGTTCGATTTCGTTATCCTTTTCATCTTCCTCGCCATCTCCATCCTCGCCATCTCCATCCTCGCCATCTCCATCCTCATTGGCGCTCTCTTTGTCGTCGTCTGCTTTATCGCTCTCTTCCTTGTTGTCGTCGCTTGCCTTGGCGGCTAAGACGATCGCTGCCAGACGATATTCATGACGCTTCGCGACCGCGCACTGACAGGCGTTAAACTTTCCGCCGGAAAGACGCTTGCTCAACAAGGTGTGCAGCGGACCTCGGGTCGACGGTACAAGTACCGGCGCTGCATTGCCTCCACCTTGCTGCTGGAACTGCGCGCTGAGCTGGTAGCTCTGTGGCGTGAAAGGGAGACCGTAGCCTTGCTTCACCGCCATCATCGGACTGAGGATCTCGCCGACGCCGAGTAGCGAGCCAGGCTGTTGCTGGCTGTCGTCGCCACTGCCGGTCGGCACAGGCGCGCCCATCATGAGCGCGTACTCGTCTTTCCAGTAGCGGACCCAGCTTGCGTCGAAGATGACGTCGCCATCGATCATCTCGCCTGTGATGGGATCGGCGCGGAGGCCCGACATCGCAAATGGGTGGGATGTTGTGATCCAGCGGAACGTGCAGTAATTGATGTCTTCGGGATCGAACTCGTCGCCCTCGTTCTGCCAGCGTACTCCGATCGCATTGCGAAATCCAATCTTGCGGAAAGCTTTATTCCACTCGAGGATTCCCTCTTCAACGTAAGGCCGAAACTCGTGGGGTACCGTGTCCTCAACCCACCAAATCAATTGCTGCTTCGGCGGCGAGAGTTTGGCTTTGGGGTTGGCTTTTTCTAATCGCCAACGGTTGATCCGACGAACGAAGGTGGTGTCGGGCTTGCTCGAACCAAAATCTTTGGTCGCGCTGATAAAGTGGCCGATGCGTTGGTCGGCAAACCGCGGCTTGTAACCAGGCGCCGGTCGTTTGGCCAGACTGTAGTGTAAAATTATCGTCACTCCACGACGGTCGACGACTCCATCATCTTGTCCGTAATAGCGAAACCGACCGGAGCTAAACGTCGCTTCGACTTGCAGCTCAAGATTATTTTTGAAAGCCTTTACCTTGTGCCAAGAGGTACGGCTGCGGTCCAGACTGCCAATCCCCAGTTGAGCGAAATCTGTGAAGAAGATGTTCGACAAATCAACGAGCGGTGCACCGCTGGGGCTCATGCTCACGATCGGCAGGGCCTTAAGCACTGAGTCGGTGAAATTCTGCTTGACCGCTTTCTCGAGCGGCGTACCCTTGGGCGCCTGGTAGTGAATGTTTTTACGCACCAGTTGAATTTTGTCGCCGACGCGGCGGAAATACAGAATCCACTCGTCGCCAAAATTGAGTGGAGTGCCGGCCGACGCCATACCGCGGGCAATCGCCATTGGGGCCAGCAGCTCTTTGTTGTACATGCTCGACTTGATCTCAGCGTAGAGGTGGTCATCTTTCTGATAGAGCGTAAACAGGCCTTCGATTTTCTTGGCATCTTCGACCGTTTTTTTGAAATCGGCGAACTTGCTTTTCTTCTTTGCGGCTGCGCTTGTCGCCGATTTTACGATTTCAGCGGAGGTCGCCGAATTGACGCCCTGCGCGGAGCGCGCCGGCTGGCCGCTTTCGTGTTCGCCGCTCGCCAGTCCTTCGCCTGCCAATCCTTCGCCTACCTGTGCAGAGACGACCGAAGTCTTCATGCTCGGCAGAGCCATGGTTAGCAGAGCCACAGTCAGCAGAGTCAACTTGAATGAAGACCGAAGCGTAAACAAACGAGTCTCGACCAAAACAGCACGTCTCATTTCAGTTTCCCTCAAATACGAAAAAGCTTAAGCAAATCGAGTTGGGCAAATTGCCGCAGTTGTCGTCACAAATCGTGTCGTAGTAATTCTAGCACCTTCCCTAGTGGCATGCATTCTGTTTTTCCTGGCTCGGATTTCGGCCATTTGAAGGGCGAAAGTCAATCCGTGTCCTTTCCGAAGTTGTGCCAGCACTCTAGGATGAGTCGTTTGGCCGCATATCGGCCGCCTCTGACTATCGAGTAGAGATTGTCTCCGCCTGCCCGCTATGATCGGCCACAATGATTGAGAATGCACCTGTTCAATCTGTACAGCACTCAGGGCTCACCATCGAGGGGTATTCTCGAGCCGCGGTGCAGAGTTACTGGCGGATTCCCGAGCTCAAAGTGGGATTCGACCTGGGGGGCCAGCCCTGGTCGTTTATGGGCACCGAAACGTGGTTTGTCTCACACGGACACCTCGACCACATCGTGGCGCTGCCCGTCTATGTAGCGCGGCGACGGATGATGAAGATGGAGCCTCCGACGATCTATATGCCTGAGGCGACGATCGAGCCCATGCAGCACATCCTACGGAATTTTACTCGCCTCGACCGTGGCAGGATGCCGTGCGAATTGAAACCGCTACAGCCGGGCGACGAAATCGAGCTATCGCGCGAACTGGTGGTGACCGTCTCTGAGTGCAAACACAGTGTGCCGGCGCTCGGTTTCATCGTCTGGGAACGTCGCCGCAAACTCAAGGCGGAATACCATGGCTTGCCGGGTGAAAAAATTCGCGATCTGCGTCTCGCCGGTACCGAAGTCTCGGCCGAACATCGCGATCCGCTGATCGCTTATGCCGGCGATACCGCGCCGGCGGGGCTCGACAATTGCCCCGAAATGTATCAGGCGAAAGTGTTAATCTGCGAGATGACATTCGTCTCGCCGGACCATCGCAAAGAAAAAATCCACAAGTTCGGCCATATGCACCTCGACGATTTTGTGGACCGCGAAGACAAATTTCAGAACGAACTGGTAATCGCGTCACACTTGAGTACGCGTTATCACCCCAACACCGTGAAACGCATCGTCGAGAAGGCGCTGCCAGGGATGCTCGGCGGGCGCTTGAAATTGTGGCTTTAGGCGCACCACCGCTCATTCGTCTTTCCATGAATGGCTTGCGCTGAGGAAAAAACGACTACAATCGGCTTAGCATGGGCGAATTCAGCTCGATCGAAAGGCGACGTCGCAGGTACGTTAATGAACACGCTGCCCCGGCACGGCCCCTTCGTCGGGCGAGAGCACAAACACTTCGCTGCCGCCGGGGCCACTGGCGACAACCATGCCTTCACTGAGGCCGAATTTCATTTTGCGCGGAGCGAGATTGGCTACGCAGACGATCAGCCGACCGACCATTTTTTCGGGATCGTAGGCGGCTTTGATGCCGGCAAAGACTTGGCGGTACTCGCCGCCACCTAGACTCAGTCGCAGCTTGAGCAGCTTGCGGGCATCTTCGACATGTTCGGCCGAGACAATGCGGGCGACCCGGAGGTCTACCTTCATGAAGTCATCGAAGTTGCACTCTTCGGCAAGCGGCTCGGCGGCCAGGGCATCGCCAGTGTCGTTCCAGGTGTCGTTGATCGTAGTGATTTCCTCGGCGGCCCCACCTGCTGATGTCGACTCGCCAGAGGTTGGCGATTCAGCTCTGCTGTCTTCGATCATTTTTTTCACATCCTTTTCTTCTACGCGTTTGAGCATATGTCTGAACTTGGTGACCTGCGTGCCGACGAGCGGCGTTTGTGCTTGGTCCCAATCGGTAATCGGATCATTCAATAGTACGCCAGTCTGTTTTGCCAGCCTCGGCAGCACTGGGGCGAGGTAGACTGCGAGTTGGCGGAACAGATTCAGCGCAACAGTGCAGATATCCTGCAACTGCTGAGCATTGTCAGGGTCTTTCCGCAACTCCCACGGCCTGTTGCTTTCGACAAACGGATTAGCCTTGTCGGCCAACGCCATGATCAGCCGCATTGCGCGACTGTACTCGCACGATTCGTAGGCGCTGGCGATTTCGTCTGCTATTGCAGCGGCCTCGGCGAACAGACCGCCGTCGTCGGGATACAGATCCGAAAGACCGACCTCTGCTACAAATTTGGCGGAGCGGCTGGCCAGATTCACCACTTTGTTGACCAAATCGGTATCGACTTTGGCCCTAAACTCGTCGAATGAGAGATCGATGTCGTCGACCTTGGAAGATAACTTCGAAGCGTAAAAGTAGCGCAAATAGCTTGGGTCGAGATGGTCGAGGTACGTTCGAGCGTTGACAAAAGTACCTTTGCTTTTGGACATCTTCTCGCCGTCGACGGTGAGAAAACCGTGAATGTGAACCTTGGTCGGCAGGCTGTAACCGGCGGTCTTGAGCATGCCAGGCCAGAATAGCGTGTGGAAATAGGTGATGTCTTTGCCGATAAAGTGATGCACCTCGCAATCGCTTGCCTCTTTAGTCGGTCCGTCACTTTGAGAAGGGCGCCACCAATCGTCGAAATTCTCACCCTGTTTAGCGCACCACTGCTGCGTTGAAGCCATGTAGCCGATCGGAGCATCGAACCAGACGTACCAATAATTGCCAGGGCTGTCGGGGATCTCGAACCCGAAATACGGGGCCGGGCGCGAGATGTCCCAGTCGCGTAACGGCTCGGGCTTATTCGATGAGCCGAGAAAATGCCCCTTCAGGTAGTTGGCGATCTCTGGCTGCAGGGAATCGCCACGTTGTGTCCATTCGTCCAAGAAACCGTGCAGTTGTTCCAACTCGATAAATAGGTGTTTGGCGGTGCGCACTTCAGGCGTCGCGCCGCTGAGCGTACTCGTCGGGTCGACCAATTCGGCTGGGCTGTAGGTGTGGCTGCAGACACTGCAATTGTCGCCCGGCTGATCGGTTGCTCCGCATTTGGGACAGCTACCTCGCACAAAACGGTCGGCCAAAAACGTGCCGGCTTCAGGATCGAACAATTGCTCGACATCCTTTTCTTTGACTAGACCCGCTTGCCGAATTGATTGCCAAATTTCTTCACATAGCACGCGGTTCTCATCGCTGTTGGTGCTGCCGTAGTTGTCGAATTCGATGTCGAAATCGGCGAAGTCGCGTTCGTGAGCAGCTTGCATTTCGGCGATCAGTTCATTTTCGCTGCGGTTTTCTTGCCGCGCGCGGATCATGATCGCCGTGCCATGCGTGTCGTCGGCGCAGAAGTAGCGACAGTTGTGACCGCGCATTTTTTGGAACCGCACCCAGATGTCGGTTTGCAAGTACTCGACTAAATGGCCGAGGTGAATGTGGCCATTGGCGTAGGGCAGGGCGGCGGTGACAAGCAAGCGGCGTTTGGTCATCGGATGAAAACTTGAAGGAGGAAACTGCTAGCAGGGCTAGCCCGCATATTATGTCCAGAAGGCGTTCTACGAACGGCCTGCCTTATTCTAGTGGTCTGGTGGTGTTCCCTGAAACCCACGATTGGCACGCTAACTGCATAGGTGCTGATCGTGTCCGGTGCGATGACAGATGCGAGGCCGCTAGCACTTTTCAAATCGCTGAAATCATGCTTTTTTTGCCTGGCCTGATCGGCTCTTTGATTACGCTCGGCGGTTTGGCCTTGTAAGAATTACGAAACTGGACCAGATTGTCGCTCTGCGAGGAAGGATCTTCGCAGCGAAAAAACGGGGCGCATTCGTCCCGCAATGAAAACTTGTCGTTGACCATGGAGTTGGCCGTCGGCCAACTTTCGCGACTTTGGTATCCATGGAGGGAACCGATGGTCTTGTCGCTATCTGTACGTATTCTGCTTATCGCTGGGCTCTGCTCTGCTTCACTCTGCTGTCTCGGGGAGACAGTACTACTCGATTTCAGTTCGCCGACTTGTGGACCTTGCCAAGAAATGCGGCCGATCGTGCAGCGTCTGATGGCCGATGGTCTGCCGGTTCGCAAAATCAATATCGAACGCGAGCCCGAGTTGGCCACCCGTTACGGCGTGACTCAAATCCCCACTTTTCTGGTCGTGGTCGACGGAAAACCTGTCGACCAAGTGATAGGCACGACAACTTATCGTCATCTCCACCGAATTCTGCGTCGTGCCATGCCGGCGTCGCCACCGCAACAGCCTGCCATGCCAATGGGCCAGTCGCCAAGTACGTTTGCCGCGCCGCTGAGTCGGCTCCAACCGCCCGCAGCGGGTGCTCCCATCCTCGTAGTCAAAACTGCCGAAACGACAGCGCCTCGGCAAAATATTTACGAACCTCAGCCAGGGCGTCTCGTTTCGCTGCAAGATCCAGCCGCGATTCCCACCCGGCCACAATCCGTGGCCAACCCTTTTACCGCCAACCCCTTTGGAAACGCACCTTCCAGACCAGCTTTGCCGAATCGAGGCTCGCCCAACCGCGCTCACCAAGACTTGCTCGCGGCCACTGTGAAAATATCGGTCGATGATGCGCAAGGTAAATCTGCTGGCACGGGCACGATCGTCGATGCTCGGAGCGGCGAAGCGCTGATTCTCACCTGCGGACATATTTTTCGATCGTCGAATGGTAAGGGGTCGATTACGGTAACGACGTTTCAAGTCGGTGCCACCGGCGTGACGCCCGCTGCTAGCTACAGCGGCCAACTGATCGATTTCGATTTGGACCGGGATCTCGCCTTGGTGAGTATGAGGCCAACTGCTGCAGTACAATCCGTTCCGATCGCCACGATCCCTTTGGCGCCTGGTTCCGCGGTGACCAGCGTCGGCTGCAACCATGGCCAATACCCAACGGCCATCGATTCGCGCGTCACGGCCAACGACCGCTATCAAGGCCCGCCAAACGTCGAAGTAGCGGGTGCGCCCGTCGAAGGACGGAGCGGTGGCGGGCTTTTTAACGCCCAAGGACAGCTTACCGGCGTTTGTTTCGCGGCTGATCCAGCCGCAAATGAAGGACTCTACGTCGCTTTGCCATCGATTCACGCAAAGCTCGACAGTCTCAAATTGACGATGGTCTATCAACCCGGCGCTGCGGCTGCTCAAGCCGCACCGGTGGCCCAGACACCTCCAGTGGCGGCCAGGCCTGAACCGCAAATGGCCGTGCGCGGGCAGGAGCCGGAGCCACCAAGTTATTCGAGGAGTACCTTATCGATCGGGCCCGCGGTCGCTGCCCTGCCCGCCGCCGAGCAATCCGCCTTGGAAGAAATCCAGCGACGCGGTGCCAACTCGGAGGTAATCTGCATCATCCGCCCGCAGGCCCCGGGCGCGAAAAGTGAGGTGATCACACTCCGCAACGCCTCGCCCGCATTCGTTCGCGCTCTCGCTCTTTCCAATCTCTCGGCCCCGCCCGTCGGCCCTGGGGAAGAGCAACCGTCCGTTACCGCCGCGGCTAGTCAATTCCGGCGCTAGATACGCCGAAATATCACAATGAAGCAATCGCGCCGGGTCTCAATAGCACAGCTCGAAGGACTTTATCAACAGGCCGCTCGCGGTCTGTTGATCACCACAATCGATACAGTCGTCTTTAGGCAACGCTCTGGCGGAGGGTTGTCCGGTGTAACCGGGAGGAGGCGAGGGCGAATGCCGTTGTGGCTCTCTGCCCACTTTCTAGCGGTAACCTAAACTTTCACTCGCGCTCGACGTACGCAGACACTGTTGGTACGACTCTAGTCATATCGAATTCAGCATCTGATCGCAGGTGATGGGGTAGCGGAGTGACATTTCTGATCCTCTTTTTAGCAATAACAAATATTGCGTTAGGTTACGGTCTGGCGATCTATTTCGGCCAGAGCCAAATGCCCTTGCAGATCAAGCTAGTGCTTTGTGACGGCTAAGAATTAGGGTTGGTGTCGGCATGTTTTTTTGGGAGACTTCCTTTCGACAAGGAGGTCGCCATGAACAAGAAGTATATCGTCGAATTAACGGATGAGGAACGTTCCGCGCTTCGGGACGTCGTGAAGAAGCTCAAGGGTACCAGCCAAAAGGTGAAACGGGCCGACATTCTGCTCAAGGCGGATGTATGTGGGCCGGGCTGGACCGATGCGAAGATTGCCGAGGCATTCGACTGTCGCGTAAAAACGGTGGAAAACATACGACAACGATTTGTCGAACTAGGGTTCGATGTTGCTCTGAACGGAAAGAAACGCGAGACACCGCCAACGGACAAGCTGCTCGATGGTGAGCAAGAGGCGAAGATTATTGCCATGCGACTTGGTACGCCCCCCAAGGGCTACGGCAAATGGACGTTGCGTTTGCTTGCCCGAAAGCTGGTGGAGCTAGAAATTGTCGAGTCGGTGAGTTACCAAACCGTGCGCCGTACGTTAAAAAAAACGGCATGGGAACCAAACGAGCAATTCAGTATTGGGTGATACCTCCGGAAGCCGATGCCGAATTTGTGGCCAACATGGAAGATGTGTTGGACGTCTATTCGCGGCCCCACGACTCGAATGTCCCGGTGCTTTGTATGGACGAGCAACCGGTGCAGTTGGTTGAAGAGGTCAAGTGTCCGATCGCGGCGACCAAGGATCACCCCAAGCGTGTGGACTACGAGTACAAACGCGCAGGCGTTGCGAATATCTTCATGTTTGCCGAAACGCTGGCTCAGTGGCGACAGGTTTCGGTCCGCAACAGAAAGACCAAAGTAGACTGGGCGATCGAGATGGCGAACCTGCTTGAAGGTCGCTATGCCGATTGTGAAAAGGTGATTGTCGTTTGTGACAACCTGAACACGCACACCAAGGGAGCATTCTACGAAACGTTTGAGCCCGCCCGAGCACGCTCGCTGGTGAGCCGAATAGAGTTTCACTACACGCCCAAGCACGGTAGTTGGCTGAACATCGCTGAGAACGAACTCAGTAGTATGACTCGCCAATGCGTCGCCGGTCGACGCATCGGCAGTTCGGACGAACTGCGACAAGAAACAACAGCATGGCACGAAGATGTCAACCAAACTCAGCGTGGCGTCGACTGGCAGATGAAAATCGACGACGCACGCACAAAACTAACGTCTGTCTACCCTAAAATTAAGATGTAACACAGCACTAGCTGTATGACGTCAACTTCAGCATACGAGGAAACGGAAGTTACGATTTGTGCTGATATGTAGCGGGTAACCCCCTGACCGACTGCATAATTGGGGCGTGAACTTAGTCACTTGCGCTGCCCGAGAATGGTACATCTTCCAGCACACCAATCACAAATAACGGGAATCTGCGATGCGTTCGGTGGCCCAGACCGAAGAGAAAACTGCAAGTGCGGTAACGCTTAGGATTCTTTCCGGACGCGCGAGCACAGCAAGACATCATGGTTGACGTGCGCGGCGTCTGAGGACTCAGCCGATCGAAGGGGCCGTCCGGAAAGAATGCTAAGCGTTCGTGAGTCGTCGGAACCGTGTTTCAGATTATCCAGTCGGAACATTTTGACCACAGATGGCGGCTGGTCGTAGCTTCGCCAGTTCTGGGCCACATAAGAAGCAGGGTTTCGATGCGAACTTTCCCGAAAAAGATGTCTGGTGATGGTCACAGACAACGCAAAATCACCGAGTATCACTGCACTCGACGTTTGAAACTTTCCCGAAAATAGCCAGTTTCGGGAAAGTTGCTCACCGCAAATGCATTGATTCTAATCCGGGTAAGATGCACTTCCATTGAATAGGCAACGATAGCTACGCCGCATTTCGTTTTATTCCAATTGCCCAATTCAAGTGCATTACGGAGGACTAGTAATGCCACGGATGCAAATTCTCAACACCCAGGAACGAGAAGCGTTTGATTCGCCGCCCAAATTCAACAGCGTGGAAAGGAAGCAGTTCTTCGACCTGACACCCAAGGTGGACTCGTTCGTCGCGTCGATGCGAACTCCGATCAACGCGGTTTGTTTCGTCGTTACCCTTGGGTATTTCAAGGCGACCAAGCGCATCTTTGGCCTACAGCTTCAAGACGAGGATGTTCAATACGTCGCCGCAAGGCTTGGCTATTTTCCTGAGATGCTGGACAAGCATGACTACGACAAGACGACCGCCGGTCGGCATCGCAAGATGATTCTTGATTACCAGGGATATGCGGAATTCGACGAAGCGGCCCGTGACGAGCTGAACAGCGAGCTTCGGTCGATGGCCACAAGCCAGTCGAAGCCAAGATTCATGTTCCTTCAGGCCATTGAGATCCTGGAGCGCCGGAGGGTCGTGATTCCCAACTCTTGGACGTTGAGCGAACTCATTCTCGACCAGATAAAACGGCACAAGAGTGAGCTGACAGCGGCAATCGACAAGCACCTCCCCCAAGCAACTCGGGATTTCCTCGATGCGTTACTGGATCCCCCAAGCGACCCGGATTCGGAAGGACCGCTGCTGAAGTCGCGGCTCGCTCTGCTCAAGCGGATTTCCCAGTCGACGAAGCCCGCCAAGATCAAGGGCGCCGTGGACGATTTCCGGACGATTCGCGACCTCTACCGCAACGTTGAATCGGTATTGCTAATGCTCGCCCTCACGCCCGAGGGGATCCGCTTCTATGCCGAAGCGGTGATACGCCTCAAAGTCTTCCAAGTTTCTCGCCGCGCCGATGACGACCGGCACCTTCATTTGGTGTGCTTTGCGGCGCATCAGTGCTTTCGACTTCAAGATACGCTGGTCGACATCTTCCTGAAATCGGTTCAGAACGCGAAAGGAATATGCCAACGGGAGCACAAGGAGCTTTACTACGAAGGACGAACCGAACGACGCGATAACGTACGGCGGCTTCTGACACAGATGGACGAAGGAGCGTTTACACCGCTTGCCGAGATCGAGCGAATTGCGTTCGACGGTGAACTTGAGGACAGCAACAAAGTTGAGCAGATCCAGGATGTTTTTTCCCGGACAGGTGAGAGACGTTACTCAGCGACGGAGAACCTTGATGGACTGCGGACGCAACTGGAACCACATGCGGCAGACGCGGAATACTATCGGGCGTTGGAAGCACGATCTCTCAAGCTTCAGAATCGCGTTTCTGAGATCGTGAAGGCAGTCGAGTTTCACGGCAACGATGAACCGCTGATGGAGGCAATCACGCACTTCAAGGACAAGGACGGGGCCATTACTCCGTCGGCTCCATCGGAGTTTCTCGATGAGGACGAACGGAAATCGCTGTTCGATTGCGACGGCAAATTTCGGGTGTCGCTCTACAAAGCGATGTTGTATCTGAGACTAGCTGATGCGATCAAGGCGGGTTCCTTGAATCTCAAGCTGTCGTACAAGTACCGGTCGCTTGACGACTACCTGATTCCGAAAGATCTCTGGGATGCCAATCGCGAGGACTACCTTGCCCGAGCCGAACTGGTGCAGGCAAGCGATTGCCGGATGACGCTCGATACACTCTCCGCAGCGCTCCACGAGCAATACGAGCGAACAAACGGCCACATTCTGACCGGCGATAACGAGCACGTGCGGTTTCACAAGGATGGACGATTCCACGTCACGACTCCAAAGATCGACGAAGAAGAATTGGATCCTCTCGACTCGCTATTCCCGAGCGGACGCTACATTTCGCTTCTCGAAGTCCTTTCCACGGTCAATCGGGCATCGGGATTCTTAGATGCGTTCGAGCCATGGCAGACCAAATACGCGAGGCGCAAACCGCCGAACAAGACGTTTTTCGCCGGGGTCATGGGCATCGGCTGCTTCATCGGAACTCGAAAGATGGAGAAGATCTCCACCGCAATCAACCCGTCAGAGCTGGAGACGACGGTTAACTCGTATTTCTCGCTGGAAAACGTCCAGGCAGCCAATGACCTCGTGCTCAAGCTGATGGACGGCTTACCAGTGCCTGACCTGCATCGCAGAGAGCCGGGCGTGCTGCACACGTCAAGTGACGGACAGAAGCACGAGGTCTCGGTGGATTCGCTGAACGCCAACTACTCGTACAAGTACTTTGGGAAGGACCAGGGCGTGACCGCGTACGGATTCCTCGACGAGCGTTAGTTTGATTGGTATGGGCGCGTCTTCAGCTCTGGCGAGAAAGAGGCCCATTACGTGATCGACGGCCTGATGCACAACGACGTAGTGAAGAGCGACATCCATTCCACTGACACCGACGGGTATTCCGAAGTCGTTTTCGGCGTCACGAATCTGCTGGGTTTCGCCTTCGCTCCACGCCTCAAGAATCTGAAGGCTAAGACGCTCTACTCATTCCACGAACATACGCGAAGGGCATATCAGGCGAAGGAGTTCAGAATCCTTCCGGCCAAGTACATCAACGAGGAACTGATCGAGAAGCACTGGGACGACACTTTGCGGTTCGTGGCGACCATCAAGCTCAAGCATGTGACGGCTTCTCAGCTATTCAGGCGACTCAATTCCTATTCGACGCAGCACTCGCTGTACGCTGCCCTCAAGGAGTTTGGCAGGATTCGGAAGTCCATTTTCATCCTCCGGTACATCGACATCTTGGCATTTCGCCAAGCGATCGAGAAGCAGCTAAATAAGGGCGAAAACTCGAACAAGTTCTCGAAGGCTATTTCATTCGGGAACAACCACGAGTTCCTGTATGGCGAGCAAGTCGAGCAAGAAATCGCCGATGGATGCCGGCGACTCATCAAGAACGCGATCGTCTGCTGGAACTACCTATACGCGACCCATCTGATCGCCTCGGAACCCA
>Ga0310121_10001795_pt1 | contig 21314 bp, 21 predicted proteins | sample CB27_Tmax_986_MG_FD_203504 | JGI IMG/M metagenome (GOLD analysis project Ga0310121, IMG submission 203504) | Marine microbial communities from Western Arctic Ocean, Canada - CB27_Tmax_986 | ecosystem: Environmental > Aquatic > Marine > Oceanic | place: Canada: Western Arctic Ocean | collected...
GCGATGTAGTGGTCCTGCAACCAGCCGTCACCGTCGTAGAGCAGCACATCGAGGCGGTAGCTGCCGGAGCGGCCAGGTTGCAGCATGACTGTGGGGAGTGCGCCGCCTCCGAGCATATGTTCCTCATGCGCGACGATGTTGCCATTCGCGTCCTGCAGGAACAGCTCCAGCCGGGCGGCATCGCCGGAGTAGCTGCCGGAGAGCGTGATGTTGGCGCCATCGGTGACTGCCTCTGCCGTGAGCGACGCGAGTGGCTGCGGCGGCTCGGAAGCGAGCGCGTCGATGAAGTCTCGCCAGCCTCCCGTGGCGGCAGCCAGGTCGAAGTACTTCGATGACGGGGTCGAGGCAGGGTAGTAGATGGTGAGTCCGTGTGCATTGCTGACGTCGCGACGGCCCGGCTTGGTCCAGTGCTCTTCGACGACGGTAGCGTTCGCCTGTGCTTGCCGCACACTCTCACCGGCCAGGCGAACCGCTGGAGAAGGTGCCCATTCTACGGCAAGCAGCGTCAGGTCGTGCAGGTCACGATAGGCGTTGTTCTCGAAGACCTGCGAGTTGGCGCGCGCCTCGTCCACTTCGTCGCGGTAGAGTGTCTGGATTGCACGCAGCTCCGTGCCGAAGCCGGAAATGGCTTCATGGAGCGGCTCCAGCTGCGCAGTGTCGATTATTGCCGCAGTCACCGAGTAGCCGCTGAGGACCGAGTCATTGCGGTAGCTCTCGATGTAGGTGTGGACCACCGCCTCGAGCATCGCCTCGCGAGTGGTCTCCGCGCCGAGCAGCGGCAGCAGGTGGTTGTAGGTCCACCCTTCCTGCGGCTCATACGCCTCGGAGCCGTGGATGTAGGCGGCGTGCTCGCGCAGCTCGTACGCAATCTCGAACATCCCCATTAGGCAGGCGTCGAAGCCAATCAGCGTCAGCGGGCCGTGGCCGGTTGCGCTACGGTATTCTGCGAGCGCCCCCTCGATTTCCGGCACCGTCAGGTAACTTCCCCCATCTTCGGCGACGCGCTTGAAGCCGTTGCCGTGGTTCCAGATGACCAGGATGCGCTCCTGCGTCGGGTATTCCGTCGTCGCCCACGTCAGGAAGTCGCGCAGCGTGGCCGGGTCGCCCATGTCCAGCTCGTCGCCCCAGCCACTGCCGACGTCCGCCAGCGGCGTCTCCTCGAGGCCGTTGCGCAGCACGCGGTAGGCGCGGCTGTCATTTTCACCTTCCTGGTCGACCAGCACCACTACTTCACGATTCTCGTTCGAGCCGACCTCCAGCATCTCATCTAGGTCGTCGGTCGTCTGGTTGGAGAGCGAGTTGTCGCCCGCCATGTAGACGTAGAAGCCCCACTTCGGCAGCGGCTCCTCGCCGCCCGCCGTTCCCAGCAGCGAACTCCCGAGTGGCGCTGCCGGCCCCGGCAGCGCGACCGGCGGCGCCAGCAGCAGCAGCGCCAATAGCAATATGACTGTGGTGCGCCGCGCCAGCGGCAGTGCAGCGAGGCGCCCCCGGGACATCAGCCTGCCTGCCCCACGAGCGATATAAAGGTCAGCCGGCGGCCACTCCCGCTTCAGTCGCGGGCGGTGTCGCCCGCGGGCAACGCCGCCTCGTCGCCGGCCGGGGCGCCCAGCGCGACCCAGAGCGGGAGCCCGACGAGGGTGAAGGTGACGATGTTCGAGAGCAGGTGGTAGAGCATGAACGGCAGCCCCAGTGTGTAGACCGCCAGCAGGTTGCCCGGCGTATGCGCCCACCAGAGCCAGAATACGCCGAAATTGGTCCAGCCGTCGTAGACCGCCGCAAAGACTACCCCCACGCCGGCAAAGCGCATCGCCAGCCCGGGCGAGAGCTGCCCGCCAATCTGCGGGCGCCAGCGGCGTGACGCGAGTGCGACGAGCAGGAATCCCGAATAGGTGAACGCAATGATGGGCGAGCCCCAGAGGTAGCCGAGCCACCAGTCGGAGAGCAGTATCATCCCCATCGTCACCGCGACCGCCCAAGCGAAGGGGAGCAGCATCGCAGCCAGGAAGGTCGCGACCATCACGGTCTCGACGTTGGGATGCGCGTGCAGCGCAATCCGCCCCCCCGCGCCGAGCAGCAGCAGCACCCCGGCGGTGAGCGGCAGCGGCAGCCGACTCCGTTCCATCGCTGGGCGCAGGCCGGGCGCTATTAATATCAATCGCGGAGGGACGACAAAACTTCCGTGAATTGCTCCGCTGTGAGCCGCCGTGTGTTCAGGTTGTAGCGGCTGGGGTGGTAGCTGTCGACCAACTCCCACTCGACTCCCGGCAGCGCGTGGCGCGCACCGTGCCCGAACTTGTGGTCAACCTGTCGCCCCCCGACAGTCGCGATGACTTGCCGGTGCGCCACGCCGCCCAGCGCCAGCACGGTTTCGAGCTGCGCCAGCAGCGCCAGCTCGCGCTCGAGGAACGGCCGGCAGCGCTTCAGCTCGTCGCCGTCCGGCTTGTTCTGCGGTGGCGCGCAGCGCAGTGCGTTGGCGATGCGCACGCCGTCGAGCGCGAGCGGATCGTCTCGCGAGCGTGATTCCGGCCCGCTGCTCCAGCCCAGCTCCCACAGCGCGCGAAAGAGCAGGTCGCCGGCGTAGTCACCGGTGAACGGCCGTCCGGTGCGCCCCGCGCCGTGGGTGCCGGGCGCCAGCCCCACGATGAGCAGCCACGCGTCGCGGCCGCCGAAAGACGGCACCGGCCGGCACCAGTAGTCGCCAGCGACGAAGCCGGGCTTGCGGCCGCTCTCACGAACATCGGTAGCGTAGGCCACAAGGCGCGGGCAGGCGCGGCAGCCGACGATGTCGTCTGCCAGCGCCCCCATCACTGGTTATCGCTCTTTACCCGCCGGAACGGGTGAACCCAGCTGGCGAGCGTGCGCGGGCTGCGCGTCTGCACCCAGAGCTTGCCGCGGCCCTGATAACGACTGACCAGCTGGTCGCCGAACAGGAACGTGCCGATGGAGCGGCCGGTGCGGCCGATGCTGTAGTCAAGCGATGACTGCCACGCGACCGCGTAGCCGCTGTCGACAGTGTAGCTGCCGTCGACCGCCACTTCCTGGATGTCTCCGTAGGAGTTGAAGAAGAGCAGCCCCGTGCCTTTGACCTGTAGCGCCAGCAGCCCTTCGGCGAAGATGCCGGTAAAGCCTTCGAAGCTCACCGAAGTCTCAATGTCGCCGCTGTGCCCAAGATAGGCGCCGCGCTCCATGATGAGCGTCTCGTCCCGCATCTCGTAGGGCACGATATCGCCCGGGACGCCCGGCGCCAGCGCAATCTTCCCCGGCGTGCCTTCGGCGTAGTAGGTGTTTTGGAAGAAGCTCTCGCCGGTAATCATGCGCCCCAGCCCCTTCAGGATGCCGCCGCGCGCCTGCGTGCGCACTGCGATGGAGTCGTCCATCCACGCCATCGCGCCCGCCTCGGCGACCAGCTCCTCGCCCAGCGACAGCTCGATTTCGGCCGCCGCGTAGCCCGGCCCACAAATCAGGCGGTGGCGCATCAGCGCTCCCTCGAGGGCAGCAGTGGCCCCAGCGCCTGCCCGAGCCGGTCGCGGTCATGCGACTGGACCAGGATGCGGCCGTTGCCGCGGAACTTCAGCACCAGTCCCTCTCCCGAGAGCGCCGATGCAATCCAGCCGCCCGCCTTGCCGATATCATATTCCAGCCCTTCGCTGAAGGCGACGACGTGGCCGTTGTCAATCGTGATTCCGCCGCGCACCTCGACTTCCGAGATGCGACCGTAGGCGCTCACCAGCAGTTCGCCCTGCCCTGAAGCGCGGACGTAGACCAGCCCCTCGCCAGAGAACATCCCTTTCTTCAAGCCTTGATACTGTGTGTCGAGTTCAACTCCGCTCGACGCGCCGAGGAACGAGCCGCCGGCGCAAATCCACGTTTCGGGGCCGACCTTCAGCGACGAAACTTCGCCCTGCAGTATCGGCGCGAGGCCGACTTCTCCGGGCTGGCTGTCCTTGACGCGGTAGGTCGAGAGGAAGAAGGATTCGCCCGCGAACATCGCCTTGGCGCCCTCCTTGAGCGCGCCCCAGAGCCCGCCCCCCTCGCGCTTACGCGACTTGATTTCAATCTCCATATTGCCCGAGGCGCGATACATCGCCCCCGCCTCGGAGATGAACTCCTCGCCCGGCTGGAGCGTCACCAGTGCCGAGCCGAAAGCTCCCCGGTTTGCTACGTTTACGTCCATGTCAGAGCCTCGGGGTGAGCCAGCCCGCCAGCCCGTCGAGCGTGCGCGTCTGGACCCATACCTTGCCGTTGCCCTGGAACTTGATAACCAGCCCCTCGCCCGAGAGGAACGTGGATTTCAGGTTCCCCATCCCGCCGATGGTGTACTGTAGCGACGGCTCGAAGGCGACCAGGTGGCCGGTATCGACCGTGAACTTGCCTGCGACAGTCTGCTCGACCACGCCGCCGTAGGCGTTGTAGAACAGGTCGCCGGTGCCGAAAACCTCTACCAGGAAGGCGCCTTCACCCGAGAAGAGCGCGCGCAGCCCGCCGAACTTGGCTTTGACCGTCAGGCCGGGCGTGCAGGCGAGGAACGCGCCCGCCGTCAGGAAGACGCTGTCGCCGTTCATCTGCCGGTGCGTTACCGTGCCGGGCAGCCGCGGCGCAATCGTGACGCTGCCGCCGTCGGGATGCGTGAAGCGGCCGACGAAGAAGGACTCGCCGCCGAACATTTTGCGGATAAGGGCGCCGAAGAACGAGCCGAGCCGCTTCGACTTCGCCTCCATGTTCGACGACATGCGCGACATCGCCCCTGGCTCCGCCAGCAGCTCCTCGCCCGGGCCGAGCTCGATGTTAACCTCGCCGTAATCGGGATTGCCCTCTATCTCGAATCGCATGCGCCCGCCACTTGAGGAGTCGATATAAGGCCGTCGTGGACACCCTTATTAAGCCGCGGCAGCGTGCGCGCAAAGGGAGATTGTATGGAATCCAACAATGGAAACAGGCTTACTGCCGTCCTGCTTGCGGGAGCATTACTGCTATCTGGGCTCATGGTGTTCCCGACCGCCGCAGGTGACCATGGACCAGACCTGGTCATTGAGGAATTTTACGAGGTTGAGGGCAGTCCGCCACCGCGCGCCAATACCCTTTATGAGGTACATGTCGGCTGGAAGAACAACGGCCATGCCGGCGCCACTGGCGTCGTCATCGGTATTGAGGACGCCGGCGGCACCGAGATGGTCAAATCAGACCCCATCGATATGGATGAAGGCGAGTCCGGCTCACTGACGCTGCAGATTACCTTCGACGTGGAGGGCGAAACGACCCCCACCGCCATAGTCGACTATGACGATACGATCGACGAGGGCGACGAGGACAACAACGAATACGAAGGCTGGTTCAACGTCGAGCCTGAAATCGGCAATGCTGACGTCTGGGCTGCGCTCGACATGGATACTACTGAAGGCCAGCCGGGGCAGGAGGTTCCTGTCGTCTTCAGCTTCGGCAACTTCGGCAATGTCAGCACTGCCACACCGGTCACCGTTGGTGTATTCTTTGACGGGGTTGACGAAGGACCTGTCAACTGGATTGACCCCACCCCGCTGCACTACGAATACATTAGCCCCCCACCACCGGATGCGCCGGGAGGTGGCGCACAACAGTTCGAGTTCAGCTATCTGGTCCCTTCGGACACTGAGGACGGGCTCTACAAATTCACCGTTGTCGCTGATTACTATGATAACAACACCGAGGACAACGACACCGCTAACAACGTCGACGTCCACGAACTCTGTGTCGGTGACTGCACCAAGCCCGACCTGACTTGGCACGAGCAGGGGCTGGAAACCCTGCGCATGGTCCCGCCCGAGGCGGTCACGGGCAGAGAGGCGCAATTCCTTTACGCCCTCGCTAACCTTGGTGAAGGCGATGCGCCCCCCGGTACTGTTGTGGCGCTCGAGCTGGAGAAGTGCCCTTGTGATGGCAACGGCTGGCAGGAGGCCAATCGCACTGACACTATTCGCTTCTCCATCGGTGCTGGCCAGACTTTTGAATCCGAGTCGGCCTTGGCGATGAACTGGTCCATCCCCATGGATGGTGTCGGTGACTGGGACGTACGCATCTTAATTGACCCGGACAACAACATCGATGAATCACGCGAGGGGAACAACAACCGCAGCTGGCACGACATCAACGACGAATACCTGACGGTCATCGAGGAGAGGCCAGACCTACAGGTTGCCGGCGCAGCGACCAATGGGCAGGCGTATGCCGGCGACACGATTGACCTTAACCTCGAAATCCAGCAGTCGGAGCTGGGCGACATGATGGCTGAGAACGCCAGTGTGCGACTCAAGATTACCGATCCCGCCTTCAACGAATACGGTCCCTATACGCTGGGGCCATTCGACGTCGGCACCTACCCTGCCATCACCCTCTTCACCTTCGTCTGGGAGATACCATTCATGTGCGGTGGGCTGCCCTGTGTTGGCGACTACACCCTTGTGGTAGAGGCCGACCCAGGCAATATGATTAACGAGTGGGACGAGACCAACAACCTGCGCAACGACCTCTACATTGAGGTCAAGGAGAAACTGCCAGACCTGGTCATCAGCGAGGTCGTTGTGACCCCCATCGACCAGGGCGGTAGCGCGATGGTCGGTGTCGCCAGCACCATCACCGCTGTACTTGTGAACCAGGGACTGCGCGACATGAATGGTGGCGAGGGCGCAGACCTGTCGGTCAGCTTCTCGACCTCGGCGCCTTTCATGTCCAGTATCGGCACCGTCGCGGTGGGGCAGCCATTGGCCATTGGCCAGAGCCTCAACGTCTCCATCGACTACATCTTTGGCGACATGGCAACCTACAAGGTGGTCGCCAAGGCGGACGCGGCCGACGATATCAAGGAGATGGACGAGAATAACAACGAGGCGTACGACATCCTCCCCTCGGTCACGAGCATCGACGCCTGGGTGCGCGACGTTTCGACCACCAGCGGTCTCTCGGGCAAGATCCATCCTCTCTCTTTCGAAGTGGGCTTCGACAACCTCCCGGCGTCAGGATTTTACTACCTGTTTTTCCGTGTGTCTGTCAAGGGTACTGGTGGTTGGGGTGACGTCCTCCAGCTTGAGCCTGGCGAGAATTTCACTATTTCACCTGAAAAACCAAACGGGGAATCGAACGACTGGCAGCCCGATGACTGGCCAGAGACAGTAACAATATTTTTACCGAATACTGCCTACTTAAACCTGACCGCGGGAAATTCTAGCGCAGGTATCATGTTTGACTGGATACCAGATAAAAACCGCGCTGACAACTACACAGTTGAAGTCGAGATATTTGCCCAGATTGATGTTAATGAAGACAACAACATTGACTCGGTGATGGCGGACATCGAGAAGCTGACCACCGACTTGGTAATCGAGAGGCTGACTATTAGGGAGACTGCCAACTCGGTGCAGGTCATCGTCGATGTCCTCTACCCGCAAGGTGAGCAGTCGTCTCTGTGGGATGTCGAGGTGGCGCTGAAAGTCTACGACTACGCGGCTTACGCCGCTGCTAGCAACAGTGCCGAGGTGCTCGATGATCTGGGCACCAAGACCATCAACGGCGCTCTCTCACGTGGCAGCAGTTGGTCGCTCACTTTCACTTGGGCGCGTGAGAAGGGCGAGTTCATTTTCGTTGCTGAGGTTGACCCTAATGACAGGGTGCGCGAGATTGATGAGGGGAACAACATTTACCCCTCGAGCAAGGAGGAATTCGGCGACGTCGGCACCGGCGGCACCGGCGACGATGAAGAAGAAGGCGGTGGCCTCTTCGGGATTCCCTCTATCTCGGGACTGGCAGCGCTCTCGCTGCTCGGTACGGTAGCCCTCCTGCGACGTCGTCGCTGATGGCGCACACGGCGCTGCTTTACTTCGTCGGCCCCGCCGGGGCTGGGAAGTCGACGCTGGTCGCGACGCTCAAGGAGTGGCTCACGCTACAGCGTTTCGACCCCATCGCCGTTAACCTCGACCCGGGCGCCGAGACGATTCCCTACGCGCCTGATATCGACGTGCGTGAGCGGCTGACGCTGCGCGACGTGATGGCCGAATACGGCCTCGGCCCCAACGGGGCGCAGGTCGTCTGCGCCGACCTGCTGGCGGTCGAGCTGGAGTGGCTACAGAAAGAAATTGAGGCGCTCAACTGCGACTACGTCATGGTCGATACTCCGGGACAGACCGAGTTATTCCTCTACCGCGAGGCGCCACGCGTTTTCGTCGATGGTCTCTCGTCACGCACCGGGCTGGTGATGCTCTTCGACCCGCTACTGTCGCGCACCCCTACGGGTTTCGTGACGCAGCTGCTGCTCGCCGCGGCGGCGCACCTGCGTTTCCCGGTGCCGATGTTCCCTGTCCTGACCAAGTCGGACCTGCTCGAGCCCGAGGAACTGGACCGCATCCTTAGCTGGGCCGCCGACCTCGAGGTGCTGCGCGGCGACATGCCGCCCGGCGAGGGGATGAGTGCGATTCTTTCGGGCGAGCTGCTGCGGGTGCTACAGACGCTGGCGCTCGAGAGCCAGCTGGTGGCGGTCTCGGCGCGCGAGGGCGAAGGGATGGACGGGCTCTATGCGCTCATCCAGTCCGCCTTCGCCGGCGGCGAGGACCTCGAGGCGCACGTCGATGCGCACTAGCATTAAATCCCGCGACCTCTCGCCGCCAGATGGCAGCCGCGCCGGAGGTCCGTATCGAGTCCCGCGACGACGTCCTGCGGCTGGTCCTCAACCGCCCCCGGAAGGGCAACGCGCTGACCCCCGAGATGATGGGCGCGCTGACCGCTGCTTTCGCGGGCGCTGCCGAGCATGTTGGCCTGCGCGCCGTCACGCTGGTGGGCGAAGGGAAGCAGTTCTGCACCGGCGCCGACCTGGGCTGGATGGCGTCGCCACCGACGGTCGAACAGGGTGAGGCACTCGCCGAGCTGTTCCGCACCATCGCCGAGTGCCCGCTGCCGACGTTGGCGCTGGTGAAGGGCGGCTGCTACGGCGGCGCGATGGGGCTGGTGGCGGCGTGCGACTTCGTGCTTGCCGCTCCCGGCGCCGAATTCGGCTTTACCGAGGTGCGGGTCGGACTCGCGCCGGCGGTCATCTCGCCCTGGGCGATGCAGCGGCTCGGCGTGGCGCGCACGCGCGAGCTGTTCCTGACCGGCGAGCGTTTCGACACCGCACGGGCGCTCGAGCTGGGGCTGCTCACGAGCGTTGCAGACGACCTCGAAGCGGCGGCGGGCGAATTGCTCGACGCGCTGCGCGCGGGCGGGCCGCAGGCGCAGCGCGCCATCAAGGAGCTGCTGCTGGGGCGCGACGAGACTTCCGACGAGCGCGACGCGCGGCTGGCGCGCGCCATCACCGCGCTGCGCGACTCTGACGAAGCCCGGGAGGGCGTCGCAGCCTTCCTTGAAAAGCGCAAGCCGGAGTGGTAGATGCGGCGGGTACTGGTCGCGAACCGGGGCGAGATTGCGTGCAGGGTCATCCGCGGCTGTCGCGAGCTCGGACTCGCGACGGTCGCCGTGTATTCGGAACCGGACGCGAACGCGCCGCACGTGCGGCTCGCCCACGAGGCGGTCGCCCTCGGGCCAGCGGCGCCAGCCGAGAGCTACCTCAACGCCGGGAAGATTATCGCGGCGGCGCGCTCGAGCCGCGCCGACACCATCCATCCCGGCTACGGCTTCCTCTCCGAGAACGGCGACTTCGCCGCCGCGGTCGAGGAAGCGGGGCTGGTATTCATCGGCCCGACCGCGGAGACGATTCGCCAGATGGGTGACAAGTCGGCCGCCAAGGCGCTGATGCAGGCGGCGGACGTCCCCGTCATCCCGGGGCAGGCCGGGGTTGTCGAGGATAATTTTGCAGCGGTTGCCGAAAAAATAGGCTATCCGCTGCTGGTCAAGGCAGTCGCCGGTGGCGGCGGCAAGGGGATGCGCGTCGTAGAGGCCGCCGACGGCCTTGAGGCGGCCGTCGAGGCGGCACGGCACGAGGCGGAGGCGGCTTTTGGCGACGGCCGACTTCTCCTCGAACAGTATATAAACCGGCCACGCCACATTGAGGTGCAAATCCTGGCTGATAATGCGGGCCATACGGTGCACCTCGGCGAGCGCGAATGCTCGGTCCAGCGACGGCACCAGAAAGTCATCGAGGAGGCGCCGTCGCTCGCGCTGACGCCCGAACTGCGCGAGCAGATGGGTGCGGTGGCCGTCGCAGCCGCAACGGCGGTCGGCTACCGCAACGCCGGCACGGTCGAGTTCCTGTTTCAGGACGGGGAATTCTGGTTCCTCGAGATGAACACGCGTTTGCAGGTCGAGCATGGCGTTACCGAACTGGTGTACGGCGTCGACCTCGTCAAATGGCAGCTGCGGATTGCCGCCGGCGAGCCGCTGACGCTGCAGCAGTCCGACATCGCGCCACGCGGCCACGCCATCGAGTGCCGTGTCTACGCCGAGGACCCGGCGCGCAACTTCCTGCCGTCGCCCGGCCGCATTCGGCGGCTACGCGAACCGGCAGGGCCGGGAATCCGCGTCGACTCCGGCATCGCCGAAGGCCAGCAAATCGGCAGTGACTACGACCCGCTGCTCGCCAAGCTGCTGGCGTACGACGCGACTCGCGAGGACGCGCTCGACCGCATGGGGCAGGCGCTGCGCGACTACGTTATCCTCGGGCCGCCGACCAACCTCGCGCACCTCGAGGCGCTGCTGCGCCACGATGCGTTCCGCGCGGGCGAGTTGGACACGCATTTTATCGAGACCCACTTCGCCGACTGGGCGCCCGTGCCCCCGCCGCTGGAGGCGCTCGTCGCGGCGGGCGCAACCCGCAGCGGCAGTGGCCGGCCGCCGACGACGGCGGCTGGCCGCGACCCGTGGTCGCCGTGGGGCGGGCACTCCGGCTGGCGGCAGGGGGTGTGATGTCGCAAACCTTCCGCTGCGGCGATTCGCAGCACACCGTTGCGCTGAAATTGCGCGGCGACGATTTTTCAGGCGAGGTTGACGGCGAGCCGGCCGAAGGGCATCTCGAGCAGCTCGGGGAGGGGCTCTACGAAATCGACGCCGGAAGCGGTGCGGTGCAGGTGCATATCGTCCGCGACGGCCGCCGCACCTGGGTCCACTGCTGCGGGCAGGCGTGGGAGCTCGAGCGCGTTGCCGCGGCCCGCAGCGGCGAGCCGGAGGCGGCGAGCGACCAGCTGCTCTCGCCGATTACCGGCAAGCTGGTCGAGCTGCGTGTTTCCGCAGGCGATTCGGTCGCGAAAGGCGACACTCTCGCAATCCTGGAGGCGATGAAGATGGAGCACCGGCTGCGCGCGCCGCGCGACGGTATGGTGGCGCAGGTGACCGCGACTGTGCCGGGCGGGCAGGTGCGCGAACGCGAGCTGGTGGTTGAGCTGGAGGCGGCCTGATGGAGCCGCTCGCGAGCAGCGTCGACACCGCCGACCCCGAATTCCACGCCAGCCGGGAGCGCAACCGCGTGCTGGTGGTGGAGCTGAATGAGCGGCTGGCGCAGGCGCGGCAGGGTGGCCCTGCGAAGTCGGTCGAGCGCCACCGCGCGCGCGGCAAGCTGCCGGTGCGCGAGCGAATTGACGCGCTGCTCGACCCGGGCGCGCCGTTTCTGGAGTTTTCGACGCTCGCCGCCGACGGGGTTTACGACGACCCGGTGGCGGCGGCCGGCATCGTGACCGGCATCGGCGTCGTCCATGGGCGTGAGGTGATGGTCGTCGCCAACGACGCGACGGTCAAGGGAGGCACCTACTACCCCCTGACCGTGAAGAAGCACTTGCGCGCGCAGGAAGTGGCCGCCGAGAACCGGCTCCCCTGCATCTATCTCGTCGATAGCGGCGGCGCGTTCCTGCCGAAGCAGGACGAGGTCTTCCCCGACCGCGAGCATTTCGGCCGCATATTCTACAATCAAGCGCAGATGTCGGCCGCCGGCATCGCGCAGGTCGCGGTCGTCCTTGGCAGCTGCACCGCCGGCGGCGCGTATGTCCCGGCGATGAGCGACGAGACCGTCATCGTCCGCGAGCAGGGCACCATCTTCCTGGCGGGGCCGCCGTTGGTAAAGGCCGCCACCGGCGAGGACGTGACGGCGGAGGAACTGGGCGGTGCCGACGTGCACTGCCGCGAAAGCGGCGTCAGCGACCATATTGCTGAGGACGACCAGCACGCGCTCGAAATCACCCGCTCAATCCTTGAGAACCTGAATCGCTCCCCGAAGGCGAAGCTGGAGGTGGCGCCGCCCGAGGAGCCGCTGCACGACCCGGCTGAAATCTACGGTATCCTGCCAAGCGATTCGCGGCAGCCGTTCGACGTGCGCGAAATCATCGCGCGCATGGTCGACGGCTCGCGCTTCCACGAGTTCAAGCCGCTCTACGGGCAGACGCTGGTGACCGGCTTCGGGCGGCTGATGGGCTACCCCGTTGGGATTCTTGCCAACAACGGCGTGCTCTTTTCCGAGTCGGCGCTGAAAGGCACGCACTTCATTGAGATGTGCTGCCAGCGCGGCATCCCGCTGCTCTTCCTGCAGAACATAACCGGCTTCATGGTCGGCCGCGAATATGAGTCGGGCGGCATCGCCAAGGATGGCGCCAAGATGGTGATGGCGGTCTCCAACGCCCGCGTCCCGAAGTTCACGGTCATCATCGGCGGCAGCTTTGGCGCCGGTAACTACGGCATGTGCGGCCGCGCCTACGGGCCGCGCCAGCTCTGGATGTGGCCCAATGCGCGCATCTCGGTGATGGGCGGCGAGCAGGCGGCTGACGTGCTCGCGACCGTCAAACAGCAGCAGCTCGAGGCGGCCGGCAAGTCGCTCTCCGCAAAAGCCCGGGAGGAAATACGCGCTCCGATTCTCGAGAAATACGAGCGTGAGGGGAGCGCATACTACTCGACCGCGCGGCTCTGGGACGACGGCATCATCAACCCGCTCGATACCCGCATGGTCGTCGCGCTCGGCATCTCGGCGGCGCTCAACGGCGAGATGCCGGAAACGCGGTTTGGTGTTTTCAGGATGTAACCGTTTTATACCACCTCCCTTCGGCGCCGATATGGAGGAGTCCATCTGCCAGATTGAGATTGAGTCGGCGGAAACCGACTTCGTGGCGCGGGTGACGACCGGTATGGGCGGTGCGCGCGAGATACGGAGCATCCGCTTCGATTCGCTGCTGAATCTCCTGATGTCCGAGCTGCACGCCGAGTTCGAGCCCGATTTGCAGGGTGAAGAAACTGAGCCCGATTACTGATGGGCTGGCTCGCGGTGGCTGGGGTCGCCCTCGGCGTCGCGGCCGCCTGGGCGGTGCTGCGCTACGCGGCGCAGAAGCGCGGCGGGAAACGACCGTCGCTCGGCGAGCTGATGTTCCCGGTGCACCACACCGACCGCCGGCAGGACGATGAACGCGAAGATTAGCGCCGCCTGCGGGTCGCCTTGCGGGGCTGCCGGAGGGGTGTTTGGCGCAGAGGGAACCGTTAATTATCCGGTAGGCTCACGGCGGTGGATGCGCCAAGGTGTGCTCGTGCTGTCCCTGCTGGGGCTCGCACTGCTTGTCGCCGCCGGTTCCGAGGCGGCTGTCCCTGAAGCAACTATCATGCTGATTGATCCGCAGGTGGTTGACCAGCAGTCGGGCGAGACGGTCAGGTTCGAGGGGGACTATCACGATGAGGACGACGACCAGTTGCAGGAGGTCTACTGGAACTCCTCGCTGGACGGCGTAATCCATTCCGGCGGGCAGATGGCGGACATGATGTTCGAGATGGCGTCGTCGGATTTCAGCCGCGGCAACCACAGCATCACGCTCACGGTGCAGGCGGGCGGAGAGTGGAGCGCAGCCGCCGAGAGCTGGCTCAACATCACCGGCACCCCGCCGCGCAATCCGGAGGCCTCGATTACTATCAACCCACCTACGGTGCACCAGGGCGAGGTAGCGAACTTCGTCGGTGCGGGCGACTACTACGACCCCGCCACCCGCATCGAGTCCTATCTCTGGACCATCAACGGCGACTGGCTCTCGGACGAGATGACATTTGTCGAGAACGACTTCTCGATTGGGGACCATACCATCGAACTGGTAGTCACTGACGACTTGGACCAGCAGAGTGAGCCGGTACAGGCAATGCTGAGTGTGCTGCCCCCTATCCCACTGGCTCACATAGATTCCATCTCGCCCAGTCCCGCCAAGGAGGGGCAGGTAATCACTCTTGCGGGCCACTGCACCGGCGCCAGCGGCGACGTCGAGGTGTGTGACGAGTATCGCTGGGATATCCGCTCAGGTGATGGCGGCTCGACGCTCTTTAGCCTCTACAACAAGACCGTCACGGTCGACAACCTCACCGAAGGCAACTACAAGGTGTGGTTCCGCATTGTCGACAGCAACGGTACCCTCTCACCCTGGGTCTCCGACTCGCTCAGTGTCGGGCTGCCCAACGACCCACCGATGGCGATCATCACCATCATCTCGCCCGACCCGCGTCCCGGAGGCGGTTTCACGCCCGACTACTACCAGTTTCAGTCGCTTACCTTCAGCGCTACCAGCTCGACCGACGATGACGGCAGCATCATCGGCTGGAACTGGGAATATGAGAACGTGACGGTTTCGACGGCTGAAACTTGGGAGGTCACCTTTGACACGCCGGTCGAGAACGCCAAGGCCTACCTACAGGTACAGGACGACAACGGGGCCTGGAGCGGCAGCAACTTCCGGCAGTTCTCCATTGTCCCCAACACCCCGCCCAACGCCACCATTCTACTCTCGCCCGCCACGGTCGAGCCCGATGCGGCTGTGACGCTCAACGGCAGCGGCAGCGATGCCGAAGGCTCTATCGCCGGCTGGGAGTGGTCGCTCGACGGCGTCATCGTCGCGACCGTTCGGGACACGACCGTCGCCTCCAATACCGCTGGACTGCACGAGGTGACGCTGCGGGTGCTGGACGACGGCGGCCTCTGGAGCGAGCCAGCGACTGCCAGTTTCACCGTTACGACGCCTGACGTAGCCGGGCCGAAATACCTTGCCGTCAGTGTCAGCTCTACTTCGGTAGCCGTCAGTGAGGAGCTGGTGATTAACCTCACTGCCACTACCGGGCCAGTAGAGGAGTTCGAGATAGTTTATGGTGGGCAGACGTTGGTGACCACCGACCGTATTATCGGCATCAGCTTCGACGCCGCCGGCACTCACTACATCGACATCACCGTGCGTTGGTCCGACGGCTCGTCATTCGACTCGTCGCGCGACTATTACACCACCACGGTCACCGTCTCCCGCTCGGGCGGCGGAGGAACCGATGGCGACGGTGATGGTGACGGCAGCGACGGTAGCGGCGGCGGGATTCCCGGCCCCGGCCTGCTGGCGGCGCTGGCGGGACTCGGGCTGGCGGCACGGCGCAAGCGCTGAAACATGTCACAACTACTACAGTAGGACCGCTACGTCATCCGCGAGAAGTTCTGGAAGTTCTTCGGCAACAAGCTCTGGCTACGCGACGAGCAGGGCCAGCTCCATGGCTTCTGCAAGCAGAAGGCGTTCAAACTGAAGGAAGATATCCGGCTCTACAGCGACGAGTCGATGACCGATGAGCTGCTGAAAATCAGCGCTCGCAGCATCATCGATGTCTGGGGCGGCTACGACATCACCGACTCGCGCAACGGCGAACCGCTCGGCTCGGCGCGCCGCAAGGCGCTGAAGTCCATCCTGCGCGACAACTGGACGCTCTTCGACCCGGCCGGAAACGAAATCGGTTCATTGGTCGAGGACAGTGCCGGAATGGCACTGGTCCGCCGCTTCATCCCTCTCGGCGCACTGGTCCCACAGAAGTTCCACATTGATGTGGCTGGCGCAAGCCAGCCGGTCACGTTGCGACAGAAATTCAACCCCTTCATCCGGCGGCTGGTCGTGGACATCCCCCCGGCCATCCGCTCGACCGGCGTTTCATCGCCGCCATTGAGGGGCGGTAGGGTTAGAGATACGACTTCTCTTCCCGCAGTCGCCACGTTATCAGTAGCAGCCAGCCGCCCATGAAGAGCTCGCTGCCCGCCAGCGCGATGAATAGCGGACGGTTAGCGTCCGGCTCGTCCAGCGGCTCCTCCCAGCTGGCGACGACCCACAGCTGCTGCCGCTCGACGCTGCCGTCGCTGTAAGTGGCGGTGCAGGTGACGTTGTAGGCTCCCGCCGCGTGGATGACATGGCTCACCTCGCGCGAGGAGTTCCAGCGGCTGCCCGGCCCCGTCACATCACGGCCGAAATCCCACTCGACGGTCGCGTCGACCGACGCCAGCGCGCTGAAGATGACTTCGTCGCCAGCTTCGATGAAGAGCAGTCGTGCCTCGCCGTTGGCGCTCGCATCGAGTTCGCCTGTGGCAGCCGGGAGCAGGAATAGCGCGAGCAGCAGCAGGGTGCTACAGCTGGACCTGCCCATACTCGCTGGAGAGCTTGCGCGCTTCCGTCTTGCGGCACTCGCCGCAGAAGAGCTCACCGTCGACCACTTTCAGGTGGTCGCGGCAGCCGCCGCAGCGCGCGCTGACAACACCATCACTGCCAGACTTGGTGTTGAGCTTCAGCGCCGGCTTGGTTTCGTCAACCCGCGCCTGGACAAGGTCGTTGACGCTGTAGACGTCATTGGTGTTGGAAACGTAATCCTCGGACATGCGCGAGACGTGCAGCGAGCCCATGACCCACGTGCCAACCTGCCGTGAATTGCCCTTGACGCGCACGACCTCGATGGTTGCCATTGACTCGCGCAGCGACTGGATGCGCCCCAGCACTCGGTCACCGACGTGGAATTCTAGCGGCACCGAAACAACCGGTTTCACCCGCAGTTCGGTGTGCTCCTCGTCGCGCACCAGTTCGCCGGTCAGTGCCGCGAACAGCTCGCCGTCACGCTCGTAGACGCCCGGTCCGGGCATGTATTCCATCGCACTCGCAAGTCGGTCTCCCGGCAGTCTCAGGCTCATCGCGCGCCGACCGGGTGCAGGTGATAAAGGGTTCCCTCGACCGTTTTCCGCTCGCGCGTGTGGTGCTGCATGGTCCGCTCCAGCTTCAGGCCAACAGGCCACGCGCCCGTGACGGCACCGCCGAGCTGCTCGACGTAGCGGCGCAGGAAGCGGTCGCTGACCGCCGGCTGGATGGACCAGATGCTGTTCGCAGTCTCGAGTGCAGCCTGCAGGAACGGTCGGTCAGCACCGGGTCGCTGTGCACCCCAGGGTGGGTTCATCACTATAGTATCAACCTGCTGCGTCCAGTTCTCGACCGGCTCGCAGCGCCACTCCACCGTCAGACCAGCGTCAGCCGCCGCCCCGCGCGCGACCGCCAGCGCCGCCTCGTCCAGCTCCACCCCGATTACCTGCGCGCCGAGGAACGCCGCGCCGAGCGCTAGCCGACCAGTACCGCACCCCAGGTCGGCAACGCTGCCGACGAGGTCGCCCGACTGCCAGGCGCGCTCGAGCAGTTCGAGCGCCGCGGTTGGCGGCGTTGGGTACTGCTCCAACTCGCGCTGTGGGTCGGGGAAGCCGGGAATCGCGCGTAGCAGTCTGTCCAGTCTCTGGCGCGGAAAGCGGCTCACCTGACGAGATGCCAACGTCCCGTTCCCGTTTTTGGTTCGTGAATCCGTCCGTCTAGACTCATCTCCTCCAGATACTTCTCCCCCTTGTTGCGAGAGAAGCCCTGTTCTTCGAAATGGTCCAAGATTTCCAGCATGTCGGCGCCCTCTGCGCCTGCCTTCCGGATGAAGTTTAAAATTAGCGTCAGCGGGCTCTCCTCGTGCTGCCGCTGCTTTGGGGTCAGGCCGTCGAAGGCCATGTCGATATCGCCGTGGAGTGTGATGGTGAGGAACAGCGTCAGCATCTCGATGGCGTGGTCGGCGTTCTCTGACCCGACGGTGTGCGAAAGGTGCATGCGCGCGTCCGCCTCTGCCAGCCGGATTAGCGACTCAAGCTGCCGCGGGGTAATCGGAAATACCTGCTCTTCTTCCTCGCCGCGCTGCTGGTAAGACCTGCGCATCGAGGTGTAGTGGTCCTTCAGCTTCTGCTGCGCCTGCGGCGTCATCACCGGTCGCAGCTTGCGCGCGTAGCCGACGTAGAGCCGCAGCAGTTCGCGCGAAATCGCCGGCTGGAGCTCGCGTTCCTCAAGCTCGGTATCTGCACCGCTGCCGATCAGCTCGCCGGCGCGGTGCGACTCGAGAATCCGCGTCGCCAATTCGGCGTCACGCTTGGGGTCGGGCGTGTCCTGGATTATGAAGAAAATATCGAAACGGCTCAGCAATGTGACGGGCATATTCACCTGCCCCGGCAGCGGGAGGGTCTTGTCGAAGCGGCTCCGCTTGGGATTGGCTGCTGCGAGCAATGAACACTTCGCGTGCAGCTGCGCGTTGATGCCGGCCTTGGCAATCGTCACCGTCTGCTGCTCCATCGCCTCGTGCATCGCCGACCGGTCATTCTCATCCATCTTATCAATCTCGTCAATACACGCCAGCCCCCCGCTCGCCAGCACTAGCGTCCCCGCCTCAAGCGTCCAGCGCCCTTCGCCGAACTCGTCGCGGACCGCCGCCGCGGTGAGGCCGGCCGCCGACGAGGACTTGCCGGTTGCCATTACCCCGCGCGGCGCCAGCCGCGCGGCCGCCCGCAACAGCTGCGACTTGGCGACGCCGGGGTCACCCATCATCAGCACGTGGATGTCGCCGCGGATGCGGGTACCATCGGGAAGATGCTTGTCGACGCCGCCGAAGAGCTGCATCGCAATCGCCTCTTTTTGCCACTTCATGCCGTAAATCGAGGGCGCTATCGAGTTGATGATGCGCTCGCGCAGGTCGGGGTGGCGCGACAACTCGAGGATTTGCTCCATCTCCTCCTCGGTTGGCTCGAGATTTTCCGCCTCCGCTTCGCGCTCGTCAATCGAGTGCGCGTAGAGGTAGACGTCGAACTCGGTCCGCGCCCGTCGCCCGGTATACTGCGCGCGCGTCCGCATCACTCCCACGACCGCAATCCGGTCGCCGGGATGCGCCTGCGCCGCGAGTGAGCTCTCGACGAAAATCGTCAGCCGTTCCGGCTGTGCACCGGGCGGGAGGTCCTCGGGGAACTCCTGCAGCTCCAGCTTGTGCGAGTCGATGAACTGCGACTGCTCCTCGCGCAGCTGAAATTCGGTGCACTTGCACCCCTCGCCGATGCACTTGTTCGGCTCGCGCAGCGTGAAGAAATCCTGAATGACCCGCTGCCGGTGCCGCTCCCAGTTGCACTCGAAAAGCCCCACCTCCATGCGCGGGCGGACCGGCAGCGACTTGCGCACCAGCCCCCGCACCTTGACCATGCGGTAGAGGTGCTCCTTGCGCAGGTCCCGGATTTCCTCCTGATAGAGCTGGTCCGGGATTTCGAGCGGCGCGACGTCGAGCGTAATATCGGTGCGATGCTCCTCGCGCACGCGCTCCTGCGCCTCGTCGCTGATGAATTCCTTGACAACTTCGCGCGCTGCCTTCAGCGTGTTCTCGAGGTTCCAGAGCAGGTTATTCGAGAGCCGCGGGTGGAAGTCGGTAACATCTTCCCATGTGACGAAGACTGCCTTGTCACCTTTGGGATAGACCTGCGCCACAGATTCAATCTGGTCACCGTAGGTCGGCACCCGGTCCAGGTCGACACCGCTGCCGCCGCAGACCGGGCACTTGCGCCCCCCGTCACTGCCGCTACTGCAGGCGGGGCAGCGCGGTATCGGGGCGCGCACGCCGTTGCTGTCAATCGGCCGGAAACGGGTGTCCTGGAAGAACGAGCGCCAGAGTTCGACAAGCTCTTCATTGGGTATGTCGCGAGGCAAGGACCAACCAGATATTAGCGGGTGTTAAAATATTATCCGGTTCACCCGCCGAAAATGCGACTGATGAATCCTTTCGGCTTGGCAGCCTCGATATCGGACAGCACCCCGATGCGCCCATCCTTGGCAACGGCGAAGTTGGGATTAATCTCGAGCGCCTTGTCGAATGCCTCCAGGGCGCCCGGCAGGTCCTCCTGCGATTTCCAGAGCACGGTGCCCTTGTTGACCCAGGTATCGATGACAAACGAGTTGAGCTCCAGCGCGCTGTCGAACGCTGCCAGCGCCTCTTCGGGTTTATCTAGCCGGAAGAGCAGCACGCCATGGTTGCGGTGGAGCGTGTCGTCCTTGGGGTGCATCCTGACTGCGTGTTCGGCCACCTTGAGCGCCTCCTCCAACTTGTCCTGCTCCATCAGCACGACTATCAGGTCGCCGTGTGCCTCCTTGAAGTCGGGCTGCGCGTCGATGGCGCGCTCGTAGCACTTGCCGGCGTCCTTGTACTTCTTCAGCAGCTGTAGCGTCTGCCCCTTGTTGTACCACGCCTCGGCGTCCTTGGAATCGATGCGCAGCAGCGCGTTCCAGCACTTGTCCGCCTGCCCGTATTTCTTCAGCTTGGTCAGCAATACTCCCAGCGCCTTCCAGGTCTCCGTATCTTTTGGCGCGCGCAGTGAAGCCATCTGGTAAGCCTTGATGGCTTCCTCGTAATCGCCGAAGACCTCGAGCACGTCGCCCTTGCCTTTCAGCGCCTCGGCATTGTCGGGATTGGCGAGCAGTGCCCCCTCGAAAGTGCTGCGGGCGCTGTCAATCTCGCCCTGCATGAACTGCACCTTTCCCAGCTCGACCTTCATCTGCGCGTTCCGGGGGTTGTTGCGCAGCCCCCCCTCGAGCAGGTTCGAGGCCGCCTCGAGGTCGCCGTTGTAGAGCAGTTTTGCGAGTTGTTTCCGCCAGTTGACCTGCGCCATCAGTTACACCGGGTTGAAAGTGAAGACACGTGTATCCTCGCCAACCGAACTCTCTTCCACGCTATAAGGATGTTGCATGATGCCCTTGAGCACACCCGCAATACAGCCAGAGGTGAAGTTGCAGGGCTCTGAAATCCCGACGACGTTTACCTCGAGCAGGCTCTCCACCTTGCAAACCACCCTTTCGGGAGTCGCCTCGAGGACGAACAGCAGGCCGAGGCCCGCTTCGGCCCACGCCCGGTTGAGCAGGGCGTCGATCTGCCCCGTGTCGCCCGAGTAGTTGGCGGCGAGACTCTCGCCGACGGTTTCGCCACAGCGGAAGAACGCCTTCTGGCCCTCAACCTCGCCGAGCCCCTCAGTCAGCTCTTTCAAGAGCGTCTTGAGGAAACTGCTTGGCAGCACCAGGATGTCGGCAGTCTGGGCGCCTAGGTCCGAGTCGTAGAAGTCTTCCATCGGGCAAGCCGCCCGTCTACCCTATCCCCTCGACCATCTGCGAAGCGATGCTCTGGAAAGCGTCGTTGACGTTCCGGCCATCCTTGGCAGAAGTGAGGAGGAAAGACGCATTCAGCTTGTTGGAGACTTCCTGCATTTCCTTGTCGCCGAAGAGCGCCTGATCCATCAGGTCGCACTTGTTGGCGAG
>Ga0310121_10001796_pt1 | contig 21311 bp, 21 predicted proteins | sample CB27_Tmax_986_MG_FD_203504 | JGI IMG/M metagenome (GOLD analysis project Ga0310121, IMG submission 203504) | Marine microbial communities from Western Arctic Ocean, Canada - CB27_Tmax_986 | ecosystem: Environmental > Aquatic > Marine > Oceanic | place: Canada: Western Arctic Ocean | collected...
CCGTTGCCCGCTTATCGAAACAAACGTAGAGGTGGCGACAGTCAGGAACGCTTGCCCACCGCTGGTGCAATTCGTGGTTATGCGGTGTTTCTGGCCAGCATGAGGGCTTGGATGGAATTCAGGTATTCTCCTCCAACCCCTTTAAGAATTCTGTCGACGTAGGCGCAGCAACAATGTCGGAGGGAAGTTTTTCCGGTAAATGCTGCTCTGAATTTGCAGCCCTTCGGCGAGTTTTTTCGGGTCGCAAGAGGATCCACGTACACAAAACAATGATTGTGAAGAACGGAGGGTTAAAAAATATCGACAGCAGCGCAATCAGAGCTGCAGCAGCCCCGTTCTTGCCACGCGCTTCGGCATCCTTATAGATCCAAACTGCCACCACAATTGCGACAACAGAGGCCGCGACCCACAAGAAGACTGTCAGTTCGAACATCGTTTGAACGGATCTCTGCATTTCCGGAACGTTCTGACCAGAATTATTCATGGTGGTACCTCCTGACCAATCACAGCCGCTACGGTACGTCTGAGCCGGCCCAGTCTAAATCTTTACAGGAAAACGGCATGAACGATACTGAGTCGGACATTGGAATCATCGGAGCAGTCGCTCCACGAGGCTCGACACAACCGGTCGCGACACTTCTGGGAAGGTGGGCTCCGGTACGCAATCCTGGACACGACAATCATCCTTGCCCAGGGCAAGGATTTCAACCCATTCCTCCAAAAGACGTTACGTTGATGCTGGTTCGGGTAAACTGGGCCAGCCGGGACTGTCATTTGGGATAGGTTCGACCCTAAGAGCGCCTACCGATTTGGCCACGACGTAGAAATCGTACCTCTCGACCAACCGGCCGTGCTGCAAGACTTTCCGGCCAGAAGGGTTTACGCGTTTTACTCGTCACCGTCATCCTGAGACGTAAGCCGCGACCCAAAAGAGGATGTCGAATTGCAAGCAGTCCTCCCTGTTTTCAGTTTGAGTTGGCCACTGGTCAGACAGGTGGTAAGCTTCCCGGGCAGGTTGCAAACCGGTCCTGCATAATGCCCCGAACCGAATGAAGGCTGTCCCCATGAGTCCAACCCCAACTCAACTTTCTGAACACTTGTACGTTTTCAAGGATACGTGCAATGTTTATCTGCTCAAGGACGGAAACGCGGGCCTGATTATCGATGCCGGTTCGGGTGCCGTGCTGGACCACCTAAGTCAGCTGGGTATTGAACGTGTCGAATGGGTCCTGCACACCCACCACCACCGCGACCAATGTTGGGGAACTCCACGCCTCAAGGAACACGGCGCGCAAGTGGCCGTACCAGAATACGAACGACACCTGTTCGACCAGGTCGAGTTGTTCTGGCAGACTCGACGTACGTACGACAACTACAACGACCGCAACACCTTTTTTACTTCCGGCCGCGATCTGTCGGTGGATGCTGTTCTGGAAGACTATGAAACCTTTCGGTGGAGAAATTATGAATTCTTTGTGCTCCCTGCCAAAGGTCACACGTTTGGATCAATAACTCTGATTGTTTGCATCGACGGTGAGCTTGTCGCTTTTACGGGCGACCTCATGACGCGCGGCGGGAAACTGTATCAACTGCACGCCATGGAATACTCCTACGGCACGATGGAAGGCATCCTCTTCACATTGCAGTCCGTCCAAGCCCTCCGAAAACGCCAGGTCGATGCCTGTTATCCGTCCCACGGCGATCCCATTTCGGACGTCTCCCACGATATTAACCGACTCGAACGAAGATTAATGGACTGTGTGGGCCTGGGGCGCGGGATGCTGGTTGCTGGACTCGACAGCATTCCGGAGTCATTCTTCCTGCCCGAGCCCAAATTTATTCCCTTGTCGCGTCATCTCCTCTGGGGTGGCCAATGGACCTGCTCAAATATTTACGTCATCCTCAGCGACAGTGGTAAGGCCATGTTCGTCGACTACGGTCATTCGTTCTTGTCGCATGCACACGTCGGAGCCGACCACGACGGCATGGAAACCGTACGGTTCATCGAACATCACCTTGATGAGCTTTACGAGCATTATCGAGTCACCTCCTTCGATTTGGTTGTGCCAACCCACATCCATGACGATCACACTTGCGGTATCCCCTTTTTACAAAGGCACCATGGGACTCGCTGCTGGGCCCTGGAGCCGGTCGCACAAGTCCTGGCCAACCCCTCCGCATGGGCGAGTACACCGTGCACGTTTCCCAAACCGATCCACATCGAACGCGTTCTCCAAGACAAAGAGCGATTCCAATGGGAAGAATATGACTTCGAGATTCACTATGCCCCTGGCCAAACCGAATTCCATTCGGTGTACGCAGCCGAAATCGACGGGCGCAAGGTCGCATTTACCGGCGACAATTATTTTATTGACTCGGTGGTCATGGGAGGCAATAACGTTGAAATGCGGCCATACCAAACCACCGTACTGCGGAACAGCTTTCAGCTTGGCATGCACCGACGTTGCGCCGAGGTCATGCGCCACCTGGCTCCCGAATTGATTTGCCCTGGCCATCGGCAGGTCCTGGAATGCAGCAAACTGGACATCGACCACTACTGCAATTTCATTGACCGCAAGGAGCATGTGTTTCGTGAACTTGTGGATGAGCCGGTTGATCACTACGTCGACCTGTTTTGGGCGAGGCTGTTACCATACGTTTCCCAAGTCGAACCGGGCCAGCGCGTTGAATACCGGCTTCTGTTGCGGAACAATCTTGAACACCCGGCCACCTACGCTGCGCGTTTGATCGCACCCCATGGCTGGAATGTGGCGCCTGAACTCCGTTCCCTTTCGTTAGAAGCCGGTGCAAATGGAGAACTTGCGCTGACCGCAACGGCACCGCCGACAGCCGACGAAGTTCGCCGACTGGTCACCGCCGAGATCCAAATCGATGGCCAATCGCAAGGGCCAATAAGCGAAGCGCTGGTGACCGTCAGAAATGTCATCACCTAGCCGCTGGGCTTTGTCGCAAAACTGTTTTCAGGCGACCAACACAAGCCCGACCCACAAGCTTTGATATTACGCTGCTGATCGCGGGAACCTGAACCGCACTCGGACTCCGGGCTAACCGAAAACCTTCCAGGATTTTCCGGAGGATGTTGCCCACATTACGAGAAGGGTCATGCCCTGGTCGTATTGTGCCCGTGAGGTTTGTGGAAGACACCATCGAGATGTTGGCTAATGGATCTTCTCTTGCTACCATGGCAGGCCCTGTTCATGTGTTGTGTTGCTGTTTGTCGTAGTGGATCTGAGGTGCCATCTCCGATTGAGGTGGCCCCCGGCAGACGACCGTCTGATGCGGAGACAACTGATGTCGGACTTGAAAGTAATGGATTTGGTCGATGAAGTGGTGTCGGCATTGGACACCGTAGGGGAGCTGGAAAATTGGATGCTGCGACGATTGGACGGTTCGGTAGCCGGTCCACTAATGGATGAGACATACCGTCAAGTGACAGGCCGTTTGCTTGAGGCTGACCCGCCTGAAATCGCACGTTGGGAACATTTTCTGGTTTCGGCTGCCGTCAATTCGGCGAAGTGCAAAAACCGAATAGGCTACGTAGCCTGCAAACATGCCCTCGACAAACTGATCGAAATCATCCAGGAGGATTCGTTGAGTGGGGCCGAACCAAAGCTTCTCGTGACGCTCGCTGGCGCCCTCACGTTGATCCTGGCAGCGCAACGAAAACTTCGTCAGTCCGTAGAATTATCGACTAGCCGGTTGTGCGAGCAGTTCCCTGACTTGCTGCCGGAAATAGCGGAACTCTGCCAGGGTATCTGGCAACGTCGCGGTCAAATGTCCGGATCGGATGGGCTCTTCGTGTGGGACACTCGTAACGACGAGTGGAGATTGAGTCTGGACTTCAAACCCTATCGACCGCAAGATTCCCCCTGCCTTGAGGAACCACCCGCTGCGGATGAATCACCTGTGACCTGACGACCGACATACTCATCCATAACGATGCTTCCACAAGCGGCGACGCGATACCCTGGGAGTTCGTGTTATCGTATCTTGTCGGCGCATGGCCGGCAGCGGCCACGGTTTGTGGATTCGTTTTCCCAAATTCATGGCCCCATACGGGTTTTCATCCGATTCGGGCGCTGGTCGTGATTCGACGTTCTCCCCGGAGCAACCGCTTTTTGCTTACCTGCAACCCGCCCACAAGCCTACGTCTATGCAAGCCTCCGCCACGCCGATGGGCCCCGAGCCCGCATTACTTTGCCCATTTTGAGGAGTTTCGCGGTTCATTACGCACCTTACCTCTTGTCGCCAGGGATTCCGTAGCAAGACCCGCACCGGTCAGAGGCGACCATTTTGCGGCTGAGGGAACCATCGACACAGTTATTAGGTGATCCTTATGCAGGAACGTCGATCGCTTACCTTTTAATCTTATAGGATGGATTTTTTTGCCGCGTTGGTGTACAACCGTCGTGTTGAAAAAGGGTGCCGAATCGCCCACAACGGTTGGTTGGAAAATTCGTTCCCAAACCAATAACCAGGTCGGCCTGGAAAGAACCGTTATCATGCAAATGCTCAAAATTGTGCCTGAAAAATGTACTGGTTGCATGCAATGCGAGTTAGCTTGCTCATGGGTGCAAACCGGAATGTTTCAGCCATCACAAAGCTTGATTCGTGTGAACGTTTTTGACGAGGAAGCGAGTTATGCTCCATACACTTGTCTGCAGTGTGATGAAGCGTGGTGCATGAACGCGTGCCCAGTCAATGCAATCGGCATTGATCCGTCAGGGCAAGCCAAGATTGTGATCGACTCCTTGTGCGTTGGTTGCCATCTCTGCACGATTGCCTGTCCTTTTGGGACCGTGTTCACCCTGCCCGAAACGGACAAAGCAGCGAAGTGCAATCTTTGTGGCGGCGATCCAGCATGTGCAACCGCCTGCCCGACCGATGCAATCGAGTTTGGCGACGGCCAGCAGGCTGGAGAGTGGTTTGAACAATGGGGTGATCGCGTACATTCTCAGTATGTGGAGGCAGGTAAAGCATGATCAAATCAGCAACTGGTGGATGGACCGGAAAAATTTTGCGCGTTGACCTGACAGCAGGGACATCGAGCATCGAGCCTATTCCTGAAGACTGGATGCATGACTACGTCGGTGGCCGAGGCCTGGCCGACCGTTACATGTACGAAGAAGTGGATCCAACCGTCGAACCGTATGCGCCGGAAAACAAAATGATCTTTGCCACCGGTCCGCTGACCGGTACGCCCGTCCCGTGTGGCGCGCGTTACATGGTGGTAACCAAGGGTGCACTGACCGGCTGTATCACAACTTCGAATTCAGGCGGGCACTGGGGTCCCGAATTGAAGTTTGCTGGTTACGACCTGTTGATTCTTGAAGGTTGTGCACCCAAACCCTCCTACCTCTATATCTACGACGATCGAGTCGAAGTCAAAGACGCCGCTGAATATTGGGGTAAAGGTGTCTTCGAAACCGAAGACGGCCTCCGCGAGGAGTTGGGGATCCCCAACCTGAGAGTGGCCTGCATTGGACCGGCTGGTGAAAATCTTGTTCGCTTCGCCTGCATTATGAACGACAAACACCGCGCGGCTGGTAGAAGTGGTGTGGGCGCAGTCATGGGCTCGAAAAACCTCAAGGCGATTGCCGTTCGAGGCACTCAGGGCGTATCCATCGCTCAGCCAGAAGCGTTCATGAAATCGCTTTGGGAAATGCGGGCAGCCATGGATACTGACCCGGGCAAAAAGGCCTTTAACGATTTGGGGACTGCGGCCACCATTGATATGACTCAAAGCTTTGGTGGACTGCCAACACGTAATTTCCAGGAAGGCCAATTTGAGGATTTTGAAAACCTCAACGGTGTCGCCATTCGTGATACGCGGATGGTGGCCACCAAGGCCTGTTTTGCCTGCACGATTGCCTGTGGCCGCGTGACGCAACTTGGCGAACATGCGGACAAATTCATGGTCAATATGCATCCCCGCAACTGGAAACAGGCAGGTGAGGGTCCCGAGTACGAAGCCGCCTGGGCGTTGGGCCCCGATACCGGGGTCGGCGACCTGGATGCCGTGCTCAAAGCAAACTGGTTATGCAATGACCTGGGCATGGACCCGATTTCGATGGGATCGACGTTGGCCTCGGCCATGGAGTTGTACGAGAACGGAGTGGTCACCGATGAACAGGTCGAAATGCCTTTGGAATTCGGTTCCGCCGAGGCATTGGTGCGGATGACCGAGGCCACGGCTTACCGCGAAGGTTTTGGGGACGAGTTGGCCGAAGGGGCCAAGCGTATGGGCGATAAGTTCAAGCATCCGGAAGTATTCATGGGTAGCAAAGGACAGGAATTTCCGGCCTACGACCCACGCGGTTTTCAAGGTATGGGCATCGCCTACGCAACTTGTAATCGAGGAGCATGCCACCTGCGTGCCTGGACGCCGGCGATCGAAAGCTCCGGCCAGGCCGACCCGCACACCACGGAAGGTAAGAGTGAGTGGGTGGTCGAAGAACAAAACAAGAGCACCACCCACGACGCGACTGGAATCTGCTTGTTCGTCGGATTTGCCGGCGCTTCGCTGGAAAGCATGGTCCCGTTAGTCGCTGCGGCAACAGGAGTTCCTTACACGCTGGACGATTTTGTCCACATCGGCGAACGGACCTGGAACCTCGAGCGACTTTGGAATCTCAATGCGGGAATGACCAAAGCCGACGACACGCTGCCCAAACGGATTTTGAAAGAACCGCACAAAACGGGTCCGTCTAAAGGAGTGACGGTTGATCTCGACGCAATGTTGCCGATTTACTACGAGCATCGCGGGTGGGACAGTGAAGGCGTCCCCACACAGGAAAAGTTGACCGAGTTAGGATTGGGTTCACTCTGATTTTGGCCGCTATTCAGGGAGGTGATAAGAGAAATGGCGCAGCACCACATCATCATCGGCGGCGGTCCGGTTGCTACCAACGCGATCGAAACTATCCGTGAATTCGAATCCACTGGTTCCCAGATCACGCTGATTTGTGACGAACCAGCCCATTCGCGTATGGCGCTGCCGTATTGGCTGGCCAACCAGATCCCGCGAGAGCACACGTACACGGCAGACGATGATTTTTACCAGCGGCTAAATGTTGAGACACGCATACCTGAGCAAGTTCAATCGATCAACCCTGGCGACAACACGTTGCAATTGGCTGGTGGCGACACGCTCCAATTCGACAACCTCTTGATTGCGACCGGCGCTTCGCCGCTCAACCCTCCAATTCCCGGTCTCGATTTGCCCGGCGTGCAATCTTTGTGGAGCCTGGCTCACACCGAATCATTATTGAATGCTACCGACGCACTGAAAAAGCCACGGGTACTGATGATTGGAGCCGGATTCATTGGCTTTATCATGCTCAACGCGATGTACAAACGTGGCTGGCAGCTGGAAGTCGTCGAACGCGAACCGCATGTGCTACCCCGCATGCTCGATGTCGGCGCCGCTGCGCTTGTCGAAAATTGGTTGGCTGAAAAAGAAGTGGAACTTCACTGCGGCACCACGGTGCAGTCAATCAGTCAGGGTGATGGATCCACGAAAGTCGTCGAGCTGGACAGCGGACAGACGGTTGAGACAGATGTTGTCATCGTCGCAACCGGTATCCAACCAAATCTTGGCTTGCTCGATGGCAGCGGCATCGCGACCGGCGAGGGGATCGTCGTCAACGATCTCATGCAAACAAATTTCAAGAACATTTACGCTGGTGGAGATGCTGCTCAGGGACCCATACTGCACAGCGACCAGACAGCCATGCATCCGATTCAGCCAACCGCTGTGGATCATGGACGTATTGCCGGTGCGAACATGGCTGGGCAAAAAATACATTATCCGGGCAGTTTGTTGATGAATGTCTTGGATGTATGTGGCCTGCAGTGTGCCAGCTTCGGAGTCTGGTCCGATTCCAGTGCCGAAGCGATCACCATTTCCAACGCCACCGGGTACGTGTATCGAAATATGCTGTGGCAAGACGATGAGATGGTCGGTGCCATTTTCGTCGGTAGGGCAGGGGATGTCGGTATGCTCACCGATGTCGGTATGGTGAAAGGTATCCTCCAGACGGGAACCCGTCTGGGTGCGTGGAAAGCCCACATCAAAGAAAATCCTTTCGACATACGGCGCCCCTATATGGCCCTTAAGGTCGCACAACAACTCGCCGGCACGACCTTGCTTGGACGGGCTGCCCAACCACGCCAATATCGTTTTGGTGGGCAAGAAGCGACGGTGCCACCCAATCCCAGCCACCAAGTTTATGTCAGTACCAAGTAGCGACGGCATCGTGGTCCGTATCAACCTGATGGGTGGGCTCAAAGAACTCACACCAGGCGACAGTCAATTGGAATTGTCCGCTGGGGCCACGATCTCGGACGTCTTAGCCGCACTCAATATCGATCCCGCGCAAGCCCAAGTTGTGTTGGTCAATGGGCGCCCACACCCTGATCACGAACACGGCCTGTCCGATCAAGATGAACTAACGGTTATTCCACTCGTCGGTGGTGGCTAAGCGAGACTGTGGCCATTCTGTGTTGAATACGAGCTACCTCCTGGCATCGAGACCACCTGTTGGTCGCCTCTGCGTTGCATCGCATCATTGGGAAAAAGGCCTTTTCCAAGTGGTGCAAGCCTTGAGATACCGTGGGATTAAGTATGACCGCACAATCCCACACTGATCTTTTTTGACCCGATGACTCGTTTTCGACTTGGGTCCCTGTTGGAATTTTTACCCAAACAGATTAGCCTACGGCCAATACCGTTATCTTGCACTTGGGAGTCATCCATGTCGCAACCAGATCCTTCTACCGACAAGCCAAGAATGCTTGATCCGGTCTTGATCCACGCGCGGCGGGAATCGGTGATTATCTTGATTCTCTTCGGGATCCACATGGTCTGGTCGATCACGTGGTGCTATTGGAATGGTTACCACCTGCCACCAGATCAGCCCGTCAACACATTGCTGGGAATTCCGACTTGGATTTTTTGGGGGGTGATTGTCCCCTGGCTCGGGGTCGATCTGTTTTCAATCTGGTTCTGCTTGTGGTACATGGCCCTTGACCCGTTGGGAGAAGACGCGGCAGAAAGTGAATTCCCACCACAATATAACGAGAACAGGGAAGTCGAGTGATAGGCGTTGTAACCACTATTTTCGGGCAGACGACGGGAACCAATTCAGCACTGGTCGCGTTTGTCATCTACACGATCCTGGTGTTCGTGATTGCAGCTTTCGCGGGTCGCTTGCTCACCGGCCGGGGATTTCTGGGTGAATACTTCCTGGGAAGTCGTGGACTGGGGATGTGGGCATTTGCCATGACCTTTGCCGCTACCAGCTCGTCAGGTGGTAGTTTCATGGGTTTTCCTTCGCTGATCTACACCCACGGTTGGGTCCTTGCTTTTTGGATCGGTGGTTATATGGTCTTCCCCCTCATGACCATGGGGCTGCTTGGCAAGCGGATTAATCAGATCGCGCGTAAAACTGGTGCAATCACCGTCCCTGACCTGCTGTCTGCACGATTTGCGAGTGTAGAAATCGGCGCCTTAGCGACACTCTTGATCATCTTCTTTATGTCAGTGTTTCTGATCGGGCAGTTCAAAGCAGGCGCCCTGATCCTGCAAACCTTGCTACAGGATGTACCTCTTTTTCAAGTCAGTGAGCAATCGTTGGGCACCTGGCTCACCCAGCTTCCATTGGCTTCGGGTCAGACGCCTGGTTACTTGCTGTGCCTGTTGGGGTTTGCGATCGCGGTTATTGCCTACACCTGCTATGGCGGTTTCCACGCGGTGGTGTGGACCGACGTCATGCAGGGTATTGTCATGGGCTTGGGAGTGATCATCATGTTTTTCCTGGCTATCTGGCAAGTGGGCGGGCTGTCCAACGCGGTAACCGAGCTGGGAAAAATGACTCCGCCACGCAGGCATCATGCTTTCCTCGAGACATCCAGTCCTGTCGAAAACGAGTTCTTGATTCCGTTCGGAACCTGGATTGCACAAAGTACCGACGGTGGCGCCACCAAGAGGATGTTTCGCACTGCTGAAGCGGCCCTGCTCTCCCCCGGAGCGAGTCGGGCCCGCGCAACTCAGAGATCGAAGGAGGATGTCGAAACGGTCGAGGTTCTTGAAATTACAAGCCCCGAAGAAATTGCCCGTATTCAGCCCGATTCTCTTGAAATCCCCATCAAGGTCCGTGTTGCAGAAACCAAAGAATACGCCTATGGAGCGGGTCAACAAGGTGTCTACTTGCGCGGTCCGGGTCCCCATGCGACCAATGGGGCAGGGTTTTTGCCATTAACCCTGGCCATCTCTTTCTTTCTATTCTGGCCTCTGATTGGAGCTAGCCAGCCAGCCCAGTTTGTGAGGTTGATGGCATTCAACAATTCACGCACATTTGTGCGGGCGATCGTGACCGTGGCAATCTATTACACCGCCATTTACATCCCGTTGATGATCATCTTCACGATCGCCCGAGTTCTACTGCCCGGTATGGAAATTGAAGCTGATCGAATCATGCCAGCGATGGCTGTCCACCTGACGACGGCAGCCCATATGCCGTGGCTGGCTGGTCTTGTTGTGGCAGCTGCGTTTGCCGCGGTGATGTCGACGGTTGACAGTTTGTTACTATTGGTCTCGTCGGCCATGGTACGCGACATTTACCAGCGGCACATCAACCCGTCAGCCAAAGAAAAAACGCTGCGCTGGTTGACGTACGCAGTTACCCTGACGGTTGGCGTGGCAGCGGTCGTGGGTGCGCTCAACCCGCCAGAATACTTGCAGTACCTGATCATTTACGCGGGTGGCGGCATGGGGGTTGCCATGCTGGTCCCGATGGGGCTGGGGCTGTACTGGTCGCGTTTCAATGCGTCAGGAGCTGTGGCGGCGATGCTGGGCGGTTTTGGCCCGCATATGACCCTCTACGTGGTGGGAACCTTGTATTATGGCCGCTTTGAACCTATTAAACTTTGGAATTTCGACCCCATTATCCCTTCGCTGGCCCTCTCCCTGGTACTTGGGGTGGTAGCTACGTACTGTGCGCCACCGACGTCGGCCAAGGTTATTGACCCTTTGTTTTACCGCGACAGTTGATCTTTCCGGCGAAGTATTCTGAAATCGAGAACAGATCCAGAACCTCAATAGTGCGGTGGCTTCTCGTCAGGGGAGTCGCCCTCAGACTGGTTTTCGATCAGGGATTCCAACCTGTCACACCGTTCCCCGAACATGTCTTTCAGATCGTCACACTCACTGCGAAGTTCCGAAACCACATTGTTTAATTGCTGCAAGAGGTGCTCCTGATGAGACACCAACTCTTCGAGTTGAATCACACGGGCCACTAGAGTTTCACCCGACATATCACACTCTCGCAATTTGTCCCAACAATTCGCAACCGAGCTTGGCCCTGTTCCAGCTGCCTGGCACTTCACAGGACCCGCAGGACCCAAGGCCGGGAGTCCAGGTTTTAACAAGAACAAGTCCAGATATGTTTTAGCTGTCCCGAGGTTGCGGACTACGACTTTGTAGCCGCGGCCACGACGATTCCGTGGTGTGGCCGCCAAGTCCGGACCTAGTTCCGCACACGTTCTTTTACGGCAGCAACCGGAATACCTTCATCCGACGGGGACGGGCCATCGGGCGGCTCCTGAGCCTCTGCAACACTGCTCGTCAGGCTATTGTTCGCCAGCCGGGCACGACGTTGCCGCAGCGCTGAACTGGCAACCTGGCGCAAGTCGTTACCGTCGAGACGACGCAAATTTACCAGGCCGGTCATCGTATTGAGAACTTGCATCGCCTGTTCGAAGGATGGCTTGAGCATCAGTATCGCAATCACGTCGGCTTGCATACCTCGGATCACAACAGCCGCCTCTTTAAACTGCTGGTGTAACTCATCGGTGATCTCAAGGGTTTCGATAGCCTCCGGGAGGTCGTCGGCCTGAGCCAACACACGGTTCTTCAGTTCGAGCAAAGCGTCAACGTGGGCACGAGCCACTTCGATTTCAGAGGTTCTCTTCAGCCGCTCCTGAACATCCAGCAACTCGTTGAGTGCGGTCTGCGCTGGCTCGCTTCCGCTGGCGTGGCTGATCAAGTCGGCTTGCAATGTGAGCAGAGATTCACTCGCCTCGGAGGCAGCGCTCGCCGATGCCGTCGACGCGGCGATCCTCTTATGTAATTCATCCGCCCGGGTGATGACTTTCTGGGTGGCTTGCAAGTCTTCAGCTTGAGACAATGTACGATTCTTCAACTCCACCAGGGCATCAAGTGTGTCTTCCGCAGCTGCCATCGTCTCCTGCTGACTTCCGAGTCGACCACTCAGCCGAGCCAAGTGCTCAAGACGGGCGTTCGTCTCCCTGGCTTTTTTTTGCAAGTCGCGAAGCGTTGACCGCATTTTGTCCATTTCTGCCAGTACTTCGTGACCAACCCCAGGCAGTTCCTGTTGCTTGATCAACCCCTTGGCGAGACCGGCAACTTCGTTCAAACAATTCTGTGCCTCGACGACTTTTTCTTCACCAGCAACCAGGCCCTCTTTCAACTCAACGAGGTCTTCCAACACCCCTGTTGCCGCAGCAAGCTCGTTTTGCTGTGCTCTGAGAAGACCGAGGAGGCTGTTTGTCTCTTCCACACCCTCTGTTTGTCCGGCAATTTGCTGAACGGCCTCCTGCAAGCTACCAACTCGAGATTCCAGTCGTTCGAGTTGGCATTGCGTTGGCCGCAGCATACCGAAATTGATGAAGAGCATCATTAAACTGGCGCCAGCCGAAAATGCACACCACAACGGGATACCTGCGCCGAAGAATTTCTCCTGCCAAACTTCACTTTTCGTGAAATCATTCTTCACGGTCAACCTCCTGTAAACCTCATTAAGCCGACATGCCTATTACCGCCTGAGTCCGTCTGACTAGTTTTGGCTATCGGATGCTAAGACCCATCCAGTCGAAAGGTTTCGTAACTGTTCGGTTCCGCAGACATTGATCGATGGTAACGACGGCGCCCGGTTCAAACGCTTACAACAATTGACGTGGCAGTTGGCTTGTTGATTGGGCAACGTGGCTGCCGCGGTTTCATCCAGGGTGCGATGACCGGGTCCACTTCCAACGAAACTGTCCAATAGAAATCACAACGATCGCATGATGACAGGTGACCGACGTGTTCTTTTTGGTGAAACTTTCTGGCGGTTTCCGGACTGGACTCAAGTTTTCTCGAGAGACAACCGGGATCCACTCTCCTGATGGTGGTTCAACCATTCTCGTTGAGCACTTTTCCATCGATGTCAACACGTTGTGCCAGACGCCCAGCATACAGATAAAGGAATTCGTGCACTGGCTCCTGCAAATCGTTTAAAAATGGCCTCTTGGCGGGTCCTTTGCTTGACATCCACGAGGTCTACCATGACGACCGTGCTTTTCGCGCGATGCCCCTGTAGCGGACTTTTAGTCGACCCGCGGTGCCCGGTGCGCTGGTATGATATCGGCTATGAGCCCTCCGGATACGCCAATTTCTTGCTGGACGAATCGGTCCGGATCTTGTCGATGGATCCATCACAGATTCACAATTGACTGCGGTAAACACCGACGACTGTGAAGGCACATCACGTATGCGATTTAATTTTATTCTGTTCCTTCTGTTTGCTTACGCCATTTCTGTAAGCGCCGATGATTTGCCACCGGGTGTTGTCAATTCGCAAAATCCAAACGACGAATCGCTGTCGCCTCAGGACTCTCTCGCGCGCATGACGGTTCCAGACGGTTTTCACGTGACGCTGTTTGCCGGCGAGCCCGATATTCGGCGCCCGATTGCATTTGACTTCGACGATCGGGGGCGCCTGTGGGTCGTCGAGAATTACTCGCATCCCGAGTGGCGCGAAGATCGGGCACCGGATCGCATCGTGATTCTGGAAGACACAGACCACGATGGCCAGTTTGATCGGCGAAAAGTGTTTTGGGACAAGGGAAGGTATCTGACCGGGATCGCCGTTGGCCACGGTGGGGTGTGGCTGGCCAACACGCCCGAGCTAAGCTTCATTCCCGATCGCAACCGCGACGACATTCCAGATTCAGAACCGGTTGCAATACTTGATGGTTTCCAACGGTCCACGAATAACGTGTTGAACAATTTCCATTGGGGCCCTGATGGCTGGCTTTACGGAGCCATTGGCTTGACAACCCCTTCACGTATTGGCACACCTGGAACACCCGACAAAGATCGTGTCCAGATCACGCGCGGAATGTGGCGATTTCATCCGACTGACCATGATTTCGAGGTGCTCGCCGAAGGCATGGTCAATCCGTGGGGCGCAGACTTCAACGAATTCGGCGATCTGTTCACAACGAACACCACGATTGTGCACCTTTGGCATATTGTGCCCGGCATGTACTGCCAACGGCGCGACAATGAAAGTGATTATCCTTACGCTTATGGGCGAATTCAATCTATCGCAAACCATTTGCATTGGGGTGGCGGTGCCTGGCACGAATCGCGGATAACCGACGAGCATCATTCTGTTGCCGGAGGTGGTCATGCACATTGCGGCGCGATGATCTACCTTGGTAATAACTGGCCGGATGAATTTCGCGGCACCTTCTTCACCGCCAACCTTCATGGCAATCGAATTAATAACGATCAACTTGTTCCCAGCAAGTCGACTTACGTCGGTGTTCACTCGGATGATTTTCTATTCGCCAATGATCCTTGGTTTCGTGGACTTTCGGTGAAATATGGACCCGCTGGTGGTGTTTTCATCTCGGACTGGCACGACTTGGGTGAATGCCACGACATTGACGGGAGTCATCGTAGCAGCGGTCGAATATACAAGGTTGTTTATGGCGAACCGGAACTGCAATCAATCGATCTGCAGCAACTGACGGAACTCGAACTCGCCCAGTTACACCTGCATCGTAACGAGTGGTACGTGCGGCACGCGCGGCGGATTCTGCACGAGCGCGCGGTAGCCGGCAACAACCTGACCCTTGCGCGAGAACTGCTGCGCGACATCTTCGACACTCACGAAGACGAAGTGCAAAAGCTTCGCGCACTTTGGACGCTCTACGTGGTAGATGATTTCAGTGGCACCAATTATTTGGTTGATTTGTTGAATCACCCTGGGGAACACGTTCGCCGCTGGGCCGTACAACTTCTCGTCGACCGTGGGCAGCCGTCACCGCTTGCCATCAAAACCATGACAAGTATGGCTCGCGACGATGAATCGCCAAAGGTTCGTCTCGCGCTGGCATCGGCGTTGCAAAAACTTCCACTCACAAATCGCTGGGAGATTGCGGCTCGATTGATGTCTCACGCCGGGGATGCGCAAGATCCCTATTTGCCGTTGATGATCTGGTACGGCATCGAGCCACTTGTCACCACGGACAGGGCGGCCGCGATAGAACTCGCCGAGAGAGCGAAAATCCCGTTGCTCCGCCGCTACATCATGAGACGTGCCCTGGACGTTGACAATCCTCCCATCGCACAAATCACCCAAGCGGCGGCGGCCACTCAGAACGAGCACGTCCGTTTCACTTTTCTGCAGGGAATGTTGGACGCCTTGGACGGGCGCGGAGGCCAACCGGCCCCGCCGTCCTGGCCAACTGTTTATGCCCAAGTAAAAGCAAGCCAGGATCCTTCGTTAAGATCAATCGGCGTTCGCCTGGCAACCCTCTTTGGCGATCAGCAAGCGATAGATCATCTTCGCGACACGGTTCACGATCAGGCGGCAGACCCGAACCTCCGGCGCGAGTCACTGCAAGCATTGTTGAAACTAAAGGATGGTGTTCCAACTGCGGTGCTCCACGACCTGGTCAAGGATCAGATCCTGCGTCGTGATGCAATTGAGGCACTTGTGCTTCACAACGAACCATCGACTGCTGATGTTTTGTTGGCAGCGTATTCGCAACTCGAACCGGTTGAGCAGCAAGATGCAATCGGTGTTTTGGTGACTCGCCGAGATTTCGCGGCGAGTTTGCTGGCTGCCATCGGAAAAGGGTCCATCAGTCGTCGCGATATTTCAGCATTTGCTTTGCAACAGTTGCGTGCATTCAAAGACGCAGAAATCAAGAAACGAGTCGACGCTTTGTGGGCCGACGACACCAGGCAACTTGAAAAATCGGACCAAATTGCCCGCTACAAGCAAAAGATGACACCCGCGTATCTCAAACTAGGCGATGCCCACGCCGGGCGACTGTTTTTCGAACGAACATGCGCCAAATGCCATACATTGTTTGGCGAAGGGAGCAAGATCGGCCCCGACCTGACAGGCTCGGGACGCAAAAAGCTGGATTACGTTTTGAGGAACTTGATCGATCCGAGCGCGGTCATCGATCCGGCATATTGTTTGACGCAAATCCTCACCAATGACGGGCGGTTGCTTAGTGGTTTCTTAGTCCAACAAGACGACACATTCGCCATCTTGCAAACCCAGGAGGCTCAAATCCGATTTGCAATGGACGAGGTCGAAGAGATCTATACGTCCCGCAAGTCGATGATGCCCGATGGCATGCTGCAACACTACAGCGATGAGCAAGTGCGTGACTTGCTGGTTTATCTTGGTAGTTCGGAACAAGTACCACTGACCGATCACGCAAACTGACATTTGTTCGAGGCTCCTCGCCACGACCGACGCGCCTCGAACGTCTTGTCGCACCAGGAAACACTCCATTAGCCAGGAATGTGTTGTTCTTCAAATTCTAACCGGGGGGCTGGCCGGCACCTACCGACCAGACTGATCGCTTTGGAATGACAAGCGTGACTCTTGGCTTCAAGAGTCATACGGCGTGGGTTACTACCAGAAAACCACAAAGCTCAGAACAAGCCCAAGGCACAAGATACCCAGCCCACAGAGGAGCGGTATGCGCGAATTTGAAGCGGCATCGGTATCGACAGCTTGTACCACTTGTTGCTGGCTTTGTCGGAGCCATGCCGATTTTTCTTCATGGCACAGGTCGCGACGACTTTCCCAACCCAAAATCAGCGACGTGATGGACATCGTACCGGTTGTGAGCAGCAGCGACGTGGGAGTGGTCACGAAGCGATCGAACAATACTGCCGGCAAAACCATAACCCCGTAGTGCTCACCCAGCCAGGGGCCAATCAGCGTGAGCAGACCGTAGCTTCCGCCAACCAACAGACCGACGGTAGCAGAGCGGTGGTGAACACTGGTAAAGATTCCCATCAAGTAGACTCCAAACAACGGGACCACAAAGGCGCCCACCACGTCGAGATAAATGAAGATCATTCCCTCGGACAATAAGGCCGGAATGTAAATGAACGATCCAAAAACAATTATCGGCGTCAACCACCGTGCGACGGTCAAATAATGGGTATCGTCGCGACTGGTCACTATGAGTCGCCCGTATATGTCTCTCGTAACGAGCGCTGATAAGGCTGAACCGATAGAGTCGTAAGTGGAAAATGATGCGGACAACAGACCCGCAACCACCACACCCTTGAGCCCAGCGGTTGTGAAGTCGCGGATCAATATGGCATAAATGGCATCGATTTTTTGTAGTGCGGGCTCCACTGGAAAAAGTGTGATATCCGGATAAATCGACTTGCCCATGATTCCCATCATGAAGTTGACAAACGTCACAAAAGCAGAATTAAGCAAGCTGAAACCACGGACATTTTCAAATGCCACATACTGCGTGCACCAAAAAGTCGCATTGACTGTGTGTGATTTACAGTCGCAAATGCAAATCCGACGATAATGAGGGTAAGTGAAATGAGCCATGCCGGAGTTCGATAAATGACAGCCAGTTGCTGTTCATCATATTGGCCACCTAGAAGCAACTTGCGTTCGAGTTGCTCGGGAGACAGGTCTTCAACGCCTTTTCGGTGAACGTACTCGCTGCCGATGTTAAGTATTCGATCGGCCAATTTTTCATCGTGGCTACCGATTCCCTCCTGAATGCCGGTCCACCCACCCACGTGATTCCACAAGACAGAGAACAGAATAGCTCCTGCAACAAACATAATGATCGACTGCATCGCGTCGGTAATCGCCACTGATTTAAGCCCACCAACCATTGTGTAGATGGTTGCCAAGAGTGCGACTGCCACAACTATGGTCCAAGCCATGACCGAACTCCACTCACAAGCAATCATGAGTGTCAGATAGTTGGTCGTGGCGATCATGCCGATGATCACCGTACGGTAGAGGACCTGAACGAGGACACTAATGACTCGTGCCGAAATACCAAACCGAGCCTCGAGGTATTCGGCATTGGTGAACATTCCAGCGCGATACATTGGCGGTGCTATCCAGTTCGCCAACAGCACCCACCCACCAAGCCTACCCAATTGATGACAAAGTGACGCATACCCAGATCGTAAGCTGCACCCGAGTCTACGACTAAATCGGTCGAGTCGATTGCAGTAGCGTACAACGAGAGGCCAATGATCCACCAAGGCAACGTACGGCCTGCCAGAAACCAGTCGCTACTGGAGCCAGTATCCTTGCCGCGCCAAAGCGCGTAGGCAATGACGGACCCGTTCAGGACGATGACCAAAGTCCAATCTATTAACGTCATACGGAAGTTCAGGGGGCTATGGGTCCGCAGGTCTAAAGGGTTGAGGCTCCGTGGATCTAACTGCCTACAGACCTACTTCCCTTCTCGCAGACGTTTCCACCCTTCTCACTCAAAGATTTTCGGATTCACTTCACTGTCCAAGTTTGGCCTTAGCTCGACGGAAACTTCGGCGCCTGCTGGCTGCCGTTCGCTAAATATATATTGGCTCGGTGTCGATATCGGGAAAATTGTCACAACAAGCCAGAGGACAATGGTCAGTCATTGGGTTTTCATAATCACTGCCGGCAGAACTGCTTAACATAGCTCCACACTGATCGACGAACCAGTCGCAAACAACCAGTCGCATGGTCCCCTGGCTTAAGAACCTGAACATGGTCGACAATCGGCCAAAGACTATCCAATCCTTGGGTCCCCACTCTGACTCGGAACGGCCCTGGCCTTTGCACCTTGGTTTGCTGGCGATGCCCGTTCAGAAACCCAACTTTCGGCTCTTCAGCTTGATCCGAACCAGGTAGCAGTGGGCCGTAAGTGCCAATCACTTCAATCCTCACCAAAATGCATTTTCTCATTTCATGACCTGTATCAAGCGTTGTACTATGCTCTCCTGCCAACGTAAATATCAACACATCACCTGGGCCATTCTCGCAAATCGGCCCTTCGGTGTCGGCAGTCATTTTATCGGGAAGGTCCATTCGTTGATGCTGCAACGCCTTGGTGAAATTTTTGAAAGATACCGGAATTGGTCAAGTTTCGATCGTTACAAAACTCGTCCGCGCCGAGAGGGCCGGGTCTCGGTCGGCCTTTGAGACCACCACCGTCTACTCCTCGGCCTGGAAAACAACGTAAGTTGGGCTTAAACTGTACTGCTGGCAGGTTGGAAAAATTCCCCACTTGATTCTTCTCCACGACAACAGAGAATTGGTTTCACACTCAGGGAAAAACGTATGACACACAAAATGGACCGACGAAATGCCTTAAAAATTACTGCCGGTGTGGGTATGGGATATTGGTTAGGATCTTGCGCCAGGATCGCCCCTGCCCAGTCGCCGAACGAAAAACTGAACCTCGCCTTTGTCGGAATCGGGGGGCGGGGTCGGGCAAATCTGGACGGGTTAGCAGGCGAAAATATCGTTGCCCTCTGTGATGTCGACGACCAACGCGCCGGTGATGCTTACGAGGTTTATCCAACTGCAAGAAAGTATAAAGACTTTCGAAAAATGCTCACCGACTTGGAGAATCAGATTGACGGTGTCGTTGTCAGTACACCCGACCACACTCATTTTCATACTGCCCTGATGGCCTTGACCATGGGCAAACATCTTTACTGCGAAAAGCCACTTGCCCATTCAGTTTCGGAAGTGCGCACCTTGACCGACCTGGCATCCCGCAAGGGGGTCGCAACCCAACTTGGAATTCAGCGTCACGCTCAAAGCAACGTTCATCGCGTGGTTGAACTCATCCAGGGAGGTGCCATTGGCAAGGTTACCGAATGTCATTGCTGGGTGGATGACGACCGAGGGATGCCCGCAGCGACCGGCCCCTCCTCCCAAATCTTCGCGGGTTTGGACTGGGATTTGTGGCTGGGTCCTGCCCGGGATCGCCCCTACAGTGTCGACTATGTTCCCTACAATTGGCGGTTTTGGTGGGATTTTGGCACGGGCGAGACGGGAAACTGGGGGTGTCACATCCTGGACCTGCCTTTCTGGGCGCTCGATCTGAAGTATCCAACCCATGTGAGCGCTACCGGACCCGCGCGCGACCCACAACGTACGCCAACCTCGATGACAACGCGGTTTATCTTTCCTGCAAGCGGAAACCGGGAAGAAGTTGCATTGCACTGGTCTCACGCAAAAAACGGTCCCGACATCGTGCGACAACACAATCTCTCTGCTGAAAACAACAACACGTTGTTCATCGGCAGCGCGGGAATGTTGTTGTGCGGATTCGATCAGCTCAAGCTTTATCCAGAAGAACATTTTTCCACTTACCAGCCACCAGGACAATCGATTCCCGATTCTCCTGGCTTTTATCAGGAGTGGACCCAGGCCTGCAAAGGTGGCCGCCAGACCACATGTCACTTTGATTATTCAGGTCCGTTGACCGAAACCGTTCTGTTGGGAAATGTTGCCTACCGAGCGGGAAGCGAATTCACTTGGGATGCGACACACCTGAAAACGCGTGGCAATGCTTCTGCGCAACCATATGTTCACAGCGAGTTTCGCAATGGCTGGGATCCGGTTTCGGTGTAACATCCATCTCTTCAGTTCAACAGATCAAACAACCTCCATGGAGTTATTCGAATGTCTCTACACACACCTCTTGACTTCAAGGTTGCGGGAATTTGTGTCGTACTTTCCACAATCCTTACCTTTGCATGGACGGGGGAACCGGGCTCGATGAATGTCTTCGCCACAACACCTGTTTCGAAGCAGCAGGAACCTTCGAACCAGGATCGGGTCTTGCGACATGTTGTTATGTTCAAGTTCACCGATGGCACACCCGAAGATACGGTGCGTGAAATCGAACAAGGATTTGCTGCCCTTCCACAACAGATCGAGGCCATTTGTGATTTTGAGTGGGGTACGGATATCAGTGTCGAAAACCTGCAGCAAGGTTTTACGCACTGCTTCGTCGTCACCTTTCGAAGCGAAGAAGATCGTGCAACTTATCTCCCGCATCCACAACACCTCAAGTTCGTGGAACTCGTTAAACCGCACGTCGACAAAGTCCTGGTATTGGACTATTGGACCCGGTAGGCGCGTTTTGGCGCAACTGGGAAATCAATCAGTCCCGCACATTCAAAGGCAGCGGGA
>Ga0310121_10001797_pt1 | contig 21310 bp, 24 predicted proteins | sample CB27_Tmax_986_MG_FD_203504 | JGI IMG/M metagenome (GOLD analysis project Ga0310121, IMG submission 203504) | Marine microbial communities from Western Arctic Ocean, Canada - CB27_Tmax_986 | ecosystem: Environmental > Aquatic > Marine > Oceanic | place: Canada: Western Arctic Ocean | collected...
GCTCAGCTTTGCGCCAGATTTGGTCGCGAACGATTGAGCGAAACCGCAGGCGTAGCCAGGCCTACGTTGAGGATTTCGCGATTGAGGAGCGGCCGAATCTGGCGCAAAGCTGAGCGCCAACTCTGCAAAGTTTATTCTTGAACGAACTCTAAGGGTTGACCGATCGAATTTTTTGACTACATTGGGGGGGGCACAGTAAAGCGGAGGTCCGAGAATGACTTTTATCATTTGTGAACCCTGCATCGGGACGAAAGATTCGGCATGTGTAGACGCTTGTCCGGTCGACTGCATTCATCCGCGAACCGACGAATCGGACTTCGATCCGGAAACCCAGTTGTATATCGATCCAGTGGAATGTATCGACTGCGGGGCCTGCGTCCCGGAATGCCCCGTGGAGGCGATTTTTCCAGAAGACGAAGTCCCTGAACAGTGGGAAGAATATATCGAGATCAACCGTGCCTGGTACGAGGGTAGGGAATAAGGACTCCTGTCCAGGTTGGAAATAGAGGCCTTCGTCTGAAGTCGAGTAGAACCGGTCTCCAAGTCGGCTGGGTAGAAGGCCTGACCTGACCTGGAGAGCGGCTCTGCTGAAGACTTATTTGTTCGCCTGGCCCACCGGTATGCTCGACATCTGCAGCCCCAACTGGGTTCGCAGCGCAGCGATCACGACAGGTATGTCGGAACTGATCACCACGGTTCCAGTAAAGTCCTCTCCCACATCTAACGGAAAATACTCCTGGATAAACTCAGCGATCTGTGCCCCCGATGCCAGAAAAATGTTTTTTGTTGCGATCTCAGCACCCGCTTGATTCAAGAGGCCCAGTGAAACTCTAGCGGTTTCATCGAGGGGCGCCGAAATTGCGACAGCGGTGTTGAAACCTGCGTCACCTCCAACCCGAGAAACGAACGTATTGGCCTCCGCGGTTGGGGCCGCATCCCCAATGCCCGCCTCAAACAGAATGTCTCCGCCCTGTGAGAACTGAAAGATCGCGCTCCCCCGAACGGGGTGGCTGGTCTCGGCACGGGCCCACCCGGTCTTTATCACGGGTCCACCCAGGGTCTGGACCTTGATAGAGGCTCTCGGGGGGATGGAGAAGGGGACGGTCGAAGTGTCTCCTGCGAAGTCTTCTACTGGAAGCTCGAGAGGGCTCCCATCCCGACCCAGGAAGAAAAGATTTCCGGTCGCAGTCTCATCAGAGGTGTTGACAAGGGTAAGAAGTGTGGTCTGAGATCCGGTAGCTGGATCAACGCCATCGGCAATGAACGGAAAGAAGACTCCCAGTGAGGCAGAGTAAACCTCAATGGTGTCTTCGAAGAGGATAAACAGAAAGCCGTTGGCTGCTACCAATGATTCTACGCCGGGACGGTTGATGCTCCAGAGCAGGGCACCCGTCAACGCATCGCGCGCCCTGATGCGATCGGTGGGCGCGTGATAGTAGTAGACTACGTTGTTGGCAAGGAGTCCGTGTTCGATCCCTGGTGAAGACTCGGAGACCTCCCAGAGGGGGTCACCGGTATTGGGGTCGTAGACCCTTATCGTTCCGTTGCCGCGACCATCATCAGATAGGAACACAAATAATTGACCGTAGGCGAGGGCTATGCTGGGCGAATGCGAAAACTCTGCCAAGGTACCCTGGAAGCCAGTTTCCGTCAGGCTATCTTCGTAGTTTTGTCTGAGAATGGCCCCAGTCTGGGCGTCCAGCGTGCTGACGGTTGAGGTCTCCCGATCGCTCACGAAGACGAATTTTTCAGTCGCGATAATGTTGGAATGATCGCCTCCTACGGCAGGTGTGCTCCAGACTTCGGCGCCTGTCATTAGATTCAGAGCGTACAACGTTCCCTCCGACCGCAGCACGTAGGCTCGTTCGCCAAACGTCGTGATCGGAGCCTTGGCAGTAGTGAAGTTCCACTGCCAGAAAATGGTTCCATCCATGCTGTCTCGAGCGACCACTTTGCTCTGCCCGTGGTATAGCGCGAGGTCGTCGTTCACGATGGGGAATCGCCCGGTGGTGCTACCTACTGAAGTGTCTTCCCACAGCTGCGCACCCGTGGACAGGACAATCCCCTTGACCGTGGTCGTTGCCGGTCCGCCCAGCAGCACCACGCCGTCCGCATAGGCCGGAACATAGGATAATTCTTCACCCCCACTTAGGAATCCGCGCAGCCACTGCCGAGTCCCGGCTAGGTCGTAGAGATGATACTGAGTAAGTACCCCAGGTTCTCCTACCAGGAAAGACTCCTCAGTTACAATGAGAGATCTTGCGCTGTTGACCTCGTTCAGCTCAATCGTGTGGAACAACTCCAGGGGTGGTTTGAAATTTCCCATGTCCGAGTTGAGGTAGGTTCTTGAGTTGTTGTAGCCAGCCGTATACTGATCTCCCACATTTTGCCCGAGCGCGATCGGGGAACATAGGCACAGTAACAGAAGCAGACCGGTTCTCCTCCTCATCTGGAATCCTCCCTTGGGACGGTTTTGGTTGCGTGCTCCATCCTGAAATACGATGTCATCGAAAAATAAGCCTTACCTGGTGCAGACGAAGCGCCAGAAAGCAGAACGATGCAGAATTGTTGTCGCTCGAAATCACCACCATTCTCATCGCACTTCCGACCGGGAAACATTAACTGAAAACATTAGGATGCAGGGTCGATTGGAAAAGTCGAACCCGCAAATCATTCACTGATTTTATCAGAACCCCGGTGTCTTTACTTCTAAGCTGCAGCTTCATTCGGAACTCGCACCTCCAGGTCGCCCAACAATGCGAAACGTGAGGAAGCCTGAAGCGCGAGCGAGGGGGTGGAGGGCAGCGCAATGGGGGGACGAAGGGGCCTGCGGCGCGACAAGCAGCCCAGCCGGGGGGATTCGGGGTGTTCCCCAACCCCTCGCTTGCGCTTCAGGCTTCCATGGCTCGGGAAGTTTCGCTCTCGAATGGGGCAGCGCAGCGGGGGCGGGACAAACCTGAAACTTCATTTGGCTCCGGCGGATCGACGTGGGTTCGGTCTCCAGGCCGAAGTATGCATCTTTTCGAGCCTATGGCTCGATACACGGCGAACCCACGGCCGGGACTCCAAGTTTCCTTCTTGAATGGGGACAGGGCTTCCTGGGGGTGGGACTGACCTGAACGTCGAATGGCGAGGCAATCATGAAGAATCTCCGGTTGGCAGAGCCGTGACCGTGAGGGAGCGGGCCCTGATCAGGGGCCGAACCTGACAGCTCCGCTATGGGACGTCTGCCCTTCGGTCTGCTAGAATCGGTCTGGGCAGGCCGCTTTCGAGACATGCGACCCAATCAACTTCCGATTCCCTCTCACTTCGAACCTGGCAGCGTGGCATCAGTCTGGCGTGTTCCGTACCAGGAGCGCTCCTATCAGGCACAGGATTGGAGAAGGAGGCACGGGATCCAACTTGCAAGCAAGGACACGGTAAAGGTTTGCCTGGTCGCTATAGACCTGCAAAACACATTCTGCCTGCCCGACTTCGAACTGTTTGTGGCAGGTCGATCGGGAACCGGGGCCGTGGACGACAATCGGCGCCTGTGTGAGTTCATCTACCGCAATCTGGGAGTGGTTACCCAGGTGTACCCCACCCTGGACACACATCAGGCGATACAGATCTTTCATCCCATCTTTCTCTTGGACTGCGACGGACAGCATCCGGCTCCCTTTACTCAAGTGTCCCTGGAGGATGTCCAACAGGGTGTTTGGAAGGTGAATCCATCCGTCTGCGGCCAGCTTGGGATGAGTGAGGAAGAGGGATACGAACACTTGCTTCACTACGTGAAGGCCCTGCGAGAGAGCGAGAAATACGAGCTGACAGTCTGGCCCTATCACGGTCTGCTGGGTGGTATCGGCCATGCGCTCGTCTCATCGGTCGAAGAAGCCATCTTCTTCCACGGTCAAGCTCGGCAGAGTCAGCCGACTTTCCAGATCAAAGGCAACTATCCTTTGACCGAGCATTACTCGGCGCTGAGTCCCGAGGTACTAAACGGTCCCGATGGCAGGCGTCTTGGAGCGAGCAATACAGCTTTTCTCCAGGCCTTGGTAGGCTTCGATGTGATCATCATCGCCGGGCAGGCCAAGAGCCACTGCGTGGCTTGGACGATCGCTCACCTCCTGGAGGATCCCCTCTTTGGTGGCGCGGGCTTCGCCGAAAGAGTTTATCTTCTAGAGGACTGTACCTCCGCGGTAGTGGTGCCTGAGGTTATCGATTACACGGACGAAGCCGAGGTAGCCTTCGCCAGATTCGCGGACGCCGGGATGCATCGGGTCTGCTCCACTGACCCCGTCGAAAACTGGCCGGATGTGCCGCTATGAGCCGGTTCTCCTCCTCGACTTTGAGCCCAGATGCTCTTCAATAGCTTTCACTACCTGCTGTTCCTTCTTTTCGTCATCTTTATCGTCGAGGCCCTAAGGCGGAGAAACGGCCAGCATCTGGTACTGCTTCTGGCCAGCTACTATTTCTACTGGACCTCGTCCGCCTCTCTTGTCCTTCTCTTGCTCTACTCGAGCTACCTCGACTTTTTTTGCGGACGCGCCATCCACCGAGCCCAGAATCCGCGCCAGAAGAGGATGTACCTTTGCTTTAGCCTGATAGGGAACCTGGGTGTCCTGGCCTACTTCAAGTACACCAACTTCGCCCTCGGCAGCTTTCGGGCTCTCTTCAATGCGATAGGCTGGAAGTCTCGCCTCGGCCCCCTGGAGATCTGCCTTCCGATCGGAATCTCGTTCTACACCTTCCAGAGCATGAGCTACAGCTTGGACATCTATTTCGGAAAGCTGCTCCCGGTCTCTTCTTTGCGACAGTTTGCACTCTACGTCTCCTTTTTCCCCCAGTTGGTCGCTGGACCCATTGTGAGGGCGCGACAATTCCTCCCGCAGCTGCTGAATCCAGTAGTCATCCATTGGGAGAATCTGAAGTTAGGGTTGACTCTGATCCTCTACGGACTGATCAAGAAGGTCTGCATTGCGGACAACCTCTCCGCCTTTGTCCAATCCATCTTCGGCGGAGAACTCACCAGCGACTCACTGCTGGTCTTCGTTGGAGCCGTCGCTTTTGCGATTCAGATTTATTGTGACTTTTCCGGTTACTCCGACATCGCGATCGGATCTGCCCGAATCCTCGGTTTCAAGTTTCCGAACAACTTCGCCCACCCGTACTTTGCCAGTAGCATCTCCGAGTTCTGGAAGCGTTGGCACATCAGTCTATCGACCTGGCTTCGGGACTATCTGTACATTCCGCTGGGAGGGAATCAGAAGGGCAAAGGGCGCCAGTTACTCAACCTGATGGTCACTATGCTGCTGGGAGGACTCTGGCACGGTGCTGCCTGGCACTTTGTACTCTGGGGTCTCTATCAGGGTGTCCTGCTGTGTGTGCACAAGTTCGTGGTCGCCGACAGACGGTTCCTCGCACACTCCTGGTGGCTTCCGCTGAAAGTTTTGATCACGTTCTATCTGACCTGCATCGGCTGGCTGATCTTCATCACTCCAGATCTCCAGAATCTGTCGCTCTACCTCAGAAAGGTGTGTTTCCTGGACTTCACCACCACAGGCGTCGCAGACCTCATCCACAGGCAACCGTTTGTTCTTTTCTTGATGGGTGTCTTTTTTGTCGTCCACACGATCAGCTACCTGGTGGATGGCCTTTCCCGGATCTTCTCTCAGCTGGGGTTAGCGCTGTGGGCTGCAGGTGTCTTTGTTTGTCTTATGATTCTGTATCTATTGGCTGCGGGACAGCAAAGTTTCATCTATTTCCAGTTCTAGCGACCTGTGTTATCCAATATTGGCAGGCCAAGGGGGATTGATGAGCAGAGGACAGTCACGGACGCAGTTCTGGCACGAGTATCGTGTCACGTTGCGAATATCGATACTGCTTCTGACTGCGGCCGGGCTGGGAAAGCTACTGGATCTTGGATTGGTGGAGTTGAATCGCAGGGGCGTGGTGCTTCCTCAGTTCGACCTCACGCTCATCCCCTACCATGACCCCAGGGTTACCAGGCGACATGCCCTGCTGAGGGAATACCAGGAGCCACCCCAGATTATTTTCACTGGGGACTCGCGGACTAAGAACGGCATTGTGCCCGAGGTGATTTCCAGGGTTCTGGGAGTTCCCAGGACCACCTTTTTCAACTTTGGAACGGGTTCGCAAGTCGTCAAGTTTGCCCGAGAGGTCTTTGTTCCTCATCTTTTGCAGATCGGTGTCCGTCCTGCTTACGTGGTATTCGGAGTGAGTCCTGACTGGCCCCTGAGGAAGGAGCGATTGTGGGCTCTGATCGACCGGTATCGAGATTCCTTGGCCTATCGCATCGCCAACCGGAGCCGCCGGGATGATCCTGATTCAATTGAGGTACGAATTTCTCGGTTTCTGGACCTTCGCCTTGCCCTCTTTCGCTATCGTGCCGACTTGATCCATCAAGAGCTGATTCCGAGTCTAGGCTGCTGGTTTCTGGGAGATTGCAATCGTCCTGCCGGGGATTGGCGGGAGGACAGGCCGCTTCATTTCAGGGATCTGGAACGACGTTCAGGTTTCAAGACAGGGGCTGGTTGGGGGCCTCAGCCGTACGACGGACACACCCGCGGGCGCTTCGCGTCGAAACCTCGATTCTCTAAGGCGATGCCTGTTGATCAAGAGAACCTTCTGGGGTTGTTCTCCGAGATGCGAAAGTCAGGCATCAAGCCTCTCCTCCTGATCATGCCCGTGCACCCGTCATTTCGTGAGGCCCATGCAGATGCCATGGCACGGAATCAGACCCTATTGGAACAGATAGCTGGTCGGGAAGGGGTTGGGCTTCTCCATCCACAAGGGGACTACCGCGCCGACGAACTCTTTGTGGATGGCCATCACCTCTCACACCTGGGTGCGGTGTATTTCAGTGCCGACATCGCTGCCAGCCTGGCCCAATATCTGGAGCCAGCTCCCGCCGAAAACCCGAACCTGGCTGACACTCTGTCAAGCGCTTCGATCGCGAAACTGCTCACCTGGATCTATGAAACCAATCCGGCTATCCCGGAGCTGTGGCATCGACAAGGTCCGCGGTTGCCGGTGCCGGGAAACCAAACGCAAACCCCAGTGCGCTAGGCTGGAACTTGAGCAGTGAGCAGTTCTACGGACGGGTATAACTACCAGTATTTACGAGGCCAAGTCCGGCAGAGCCGCGCACGACTTGACCCGTTAGCAACATGAGGCCAAGCTCCGAGGAGAGAGCTGGACAACTCTTCCCCACGCAGTGACGCACAGTCTCCCCCATCCTCAAGCAAAACTTCGGAATGATCCAGCACCCGTCAAAGGCACGGGCCATCGACAGGACTGCACGCTAGACCTGGGTGGGGAAGTTGACCCAATCCACTCGAAGGTGGCGTTGAATCCAGCGCCAGAGCAATGACCTGATCATGGCTCGGGTAGTTGGCACCAGGCAGAGAAATCCTACCGTATCCGTAAGAAGTCCGGGCGTAATCAGCAGTGCGCCCGATAGCAGGATGATGACGCCGTCCACGATGGAGCCTGAGGGGATTCGGCCCTGGTCGAACTCTGCCTGCATTCGACGAAGGACCTCCAGCCCCTGGCGGCGAGCCAGAGAGGCTCCAACCACACCCGTAACCGCAATCAGCAGGAGGGTGTTGAGGGTTCCGATGTGTTGCCCTACTTCTATGAGTAGCGCCAGCTCCAGGGCGGGAATCAGGATGAAGAGAAAAAGCAGTTTGGCCATCGGTCGGTGCTGCTATTCTTGCACGAACGCCAAGAACAGTCCGGTTGCCCATTTCTGCGAACGCGGGCCCTGGGGCCGAACGATCAGTGCCGATACCTCCGGCATCGACTGCAGTAGCTTGAGTCCCTGCTCCGGTGGAAGCAGGCTCAGTACGGTTGCGAGAGCGTCCGCAGTGAGACCATCAGGGGCGACCACCGTGACCAGGGAGCTGTTCGTCAGACCCAGCCCAGTACGTGGGTCGAGGATGTGAGAGTAGCGAATACCATCGATTTCGACACCTCGATGAATATCGCCGGAAGTGGCAATCGCCACGTTTTTCAGGGGAACCTTGGCAACCGGATTCTTGTGGCCGCTCACTCCCTCGATAGCAATTTGCCAACCCTCTCGCCCGGGAGGAGGACTGCCCATCACGATGTCTCCGCCGGCATCCACGAGTGCTCGTGGGATGCCGTGGTTCTGGATCACTCTGAGAGCCTCGGCCGCGATGAATCCTTTGGCGATCCCACCCAGATCCAGCTTCATGCCCTGCTGTTGAAGCTTCACCGTCCGACTCCTGGGCTTGAGAACGACCTTTCGATAACCTAGGAGGGCCTTTGCGTGGGCCAGCTCGGTGGGATCCGGCAACCTTCCTTGTTGTCGGGCGTCTCGCCAGAGATCGACGTAGGGACCCACCGTTACATCGAAGACACCTCCAGAAATCCTGGAGAACCGCATCGATTCCTGCAGTACCGAAAAGAGCTCGGTGCTAACTTTTTGAGGGCCCAGACCAGCCTGACGACACAGGCCTGCCAATTCACTGTCCTGGCGGTAGTTGCTGAAGATGGCGTCTAGGTCTCGGATGCGCTTGAAGGCTGTGGCGGCAGCAGTCTGTGCTGCCTGCTCTGGTGCATACAGGACTATGCGAACCGCACTTCCCATCTGTCTTCGACGAAACTCGAACCGTTGCTCTGCTCCGGTGGATGCAGTCGTGGCAGAGGTGAAGAAGAGCACCGCCAGCAGGAGGGTTGCGGACTCCGTGGGTAGTCGCCCGCTCAGAGATCGCCTGAATATCCTCATCGATTTGCTGCTGGACAGACTCGGCAAGCAGTCACCGGTCGGCTACTCAGTTGAGCGAGCGACGCGAAGCCCTATATTGAAGCAATCCGAGTACCACCATTGGCTCTTGGGTGCGTTGGGGTCGGTTCTGAGGCAGGCCTTCTCGTCGACGTGGCCAGGGACCGTGCATTTGAGGGTTTCAATGTCGTCCCGAAAGGAGCCGCCGAAGATCGACGGATGGGGACCCGACGTGCCCTCAGTTTCCCCGTGGTCGACCTGAGCATATCTCCTGCGTCCAAACTCTGCGACGTTACCCAGCATGTCAAACAGACCCCAGGGGTTGGCCAACTTCTGTCCCACCTCGTTTGTGCGTCCACGGCTATTTGACTGATTCCAGGAGTATTGATCGGGGGCTGGAGGGCTCGGAGGGGCCCCGCCTGAATCCGCAAGGCAAGCGTATTGCCATTCTTTTTCGGTGGGTAGTCGGTACTTCCTTCCGGTCAGGGCCGACAGCCACTCGCAGTACTGGGTTGCCGCATAGAATGTCATGCTCATCGCGGGTCGTTTGCCGGTTCCCCAGCCGCGGTCGGGAGCTCCGTAAGGAGGGGTGGGACGGCTCACTGAATCAACCCTCCCTTTGACCTCAACTGTCAGGTCGGGGCGCACTCCCCCGAAGTAGAATTCTTCATACTCGTTCCAGGTCACTTCAGTTTGTCCCAGCCAGAACGCTTTGACCGATAGGTCCTGATCTGAAGTCTGGGGAGGATCGGAATCGGATCCTTCGTCAGGTCCCGACCTCGGGAGCGTCCCACCGCCTATCGCAATCATCTTGAATTGAATGGAGGTGTCAGGAAGGACTTCGACATAGTCTTGAAACTGTTTGTCCTCACCGCTTTGCTGAGCAAGGGAAGCTGCCGTTTGAAATGCTAGGATTACTCCCAACACCATCCCATAGCGAAGGCGATACCTGTTCATGATTAGCAGAAGAAGAGCAGAGAGATAGCGGTTGCCAACGCCGGAACTCCACAGGCCGCTGCTCACGAATCCCAGTGTATCAGAGACCTCTCCTATTCTGCGGTAACTCCCATTTGGGTTATAGTTGTGACGTAGGCTTTGAAGGATGACTCCGCGGCGGGACGCCCGGGAGATAGAGAAGAGGATTGGCTTAGTGAATGAAGGGCGGGAGACAGCGGGACAGCTGGTCGCGGTCGACCAGCTTCCGCCGCTCGCAATCACCATGGGGGATCCGGCGGGCATCGGTCCTGAACTGTGTCTCAGGGTCGTTCAGGATCCTTCGGTTCTTTCCTGCTGTCTTCCCGTGATCGTGGGAGATTTAGAAGTCCTTCTCAGAGTGGCTCGGACTTGCGATCTAAGCGTTCCCGAACGCGTGGTGATGCTTAGGGAGTGGAATTCGAGGCTTCTGGACGGGAACACCCCGATAGTGCTCGATTGCCAGGCCATCGACGCCGGCCTTTTGCGCCCCGGCGAAATTCAAGCTAGCTGTGGACGGGCCGCCTTTAAGTATATCCGGGTGGCGATCGAGAAGACCATCGCTGCAGATTTTGCGGGTCTCGTCACCGGGCCGATTCACAAGCAGGCCCTGACGAGGGCCCATATCCCCTTCCCGGGCCACACCGAAATCTTGGCGACGCTGACCGGGGCAGATCAGATCTGCATGATGCTCACCTCGGATGTGCTCTCCGTAAGCATGGTGACTTCTCACACCGGTTTTGCAGATGTCCCGGGACAGCTGACTCCCGAGCTTATCGTGAATGTCATACGCTTGACCTCCGATTTCTTCAAGACCCTTGGGAATGCCGCGCCCCGCATCGGAGTCTGCGGACTGAACCCCCACTCGGGAGAGGGCGGTATGCTGGGTCGAGGTGAGGAGGCAGAGTTCATCGAACCTGCCATTGCTAAGGCCCGAGCGGAGGGAATGTCTGTGACGGGTCCCCTGGCGCCTGATACTGCCTTTCTTCCGGAGCTCATGTCTCGCTTCGATGCCATCGTCTGCATGTACCATGATCAGGGACTCATACCCTTTAAGATGCTTGCCTTCGATAGAGGTGTCCATCTTACCCTGGGACTGCCCATCATCCGAACCTCGGTTGACCACGGCACGGCATTCGACATTGCCTGGACGGGGCGTGCCTCTCCCAGAAGCATGACTGAGGCAATCTTGTGGGCCGCTCGCCTGGTGCCCCTGAAAAGGAAGTCCGGCGCTGTGGCAGCTCAATCGTGAGATCCATGTCCGTTTGACCCTGCGGGATCTCCTGGGTTACAAGAGCCACCAGGCAACGAGTAAGTTCGGTGAGTGTGACGAAGAGGAGGTAAGTTCCGTGGACCACAAGAAGTCGGCGAAACCTGGAGACCCGCCGCTGACTCCCGACTCAGCGGTAAAGGTCGCCCCCGATGTTTTGTTCAGTGAAGTCCAGGGCGAGGCCGTCCTTTTGAATGTGAAGACGGGAATCTACTTTGGCTTGAATCAGGTGGGCACCAACATTTGGACCTCACTCAAGGAAAGTATCACGTTAGGAGCCCTTCAGGAGCAGCTGGTCGAACAATACGATGCTTCCCCGGAGCAGTGGACCGATTTGGTGGCTCTTATCATTGATCTCCAGGGCCAGGGATTGGTAGAGGTCGATGCTTCGGGCCCGGAGACCGCCTAAGTGCTCCGTTCCTGGCAATGTTTCCATCGAGCAAGTCATGACCCTGACCCCCGCCTGGTCCCCTGATCGCCGAATCGATGGCCCCGGTAGGCGATGGCCGACCTACCAGCTCTTCGGCCTTTCCCTGGCGAGTGACTTTCCTTTCAAGGCTCGACTGACGCCGACCGAGAATCCACCCGATTTAAGCTTCCGCCTGGTTCGTGAGGCTCCCTTCGAGGAGATTGACAGGGGTGACCCCATCTATGTGAGTCGATTCCTCACCGATAAGGGCACAGCGTAGCCAGTCTGTATCGACTCGAGGGTTATCTGCTTTTCGACTTCACTGAAGTGGGTGTTTTTTTACCTGTTTCCCCATCAAATCGTCCTCCATCCGCGGAATCTCGATAGGGATCATCTGGTCGAGACATATCTCCTGGGCGCGGTCCTATCTCTGTGGTTGGAAAGTAGGGGTATGGCGGTGCTGCACGGGTCGGGCGTCGTCCTGAGAGAAGGTGCGGTGGGGTTCCTTTCTGCCAGCGGTGGTGGAAAGAGCTGCCTGACTGCCAGTCTTCTGAGGCTGGGCTGGCCCCTGCTCAGTGATGGGATGCTGCCCTTGGAACGTCGGGGCAGCCAAGTCTTCGTCCGGAGTGGCTATCCGCAGATGCGGTTGTGGCCTCAAGAGGCAGAACACTTCCTGGGTGGTCGTCTTGACCTGGAGCCTGTGGCTCCGGACCAACAGAATCTCCGTGTTCCGGTCGGAGCAGGTGGGTTCGGATCTTTTTGTCCCGGAGTCACTGCCTTGGCGGGTCTGTATCTACTCGACCGGCGCGAGAAGACCCAAGAAGTACCCGAGCTAGAGATTGAGTCGATCGCACCCCGAGAGGCTGTTATCGAGCTGTTGAAGGAGTCGTTTGCACCCGCCCTGGTAGAAGCCTTGGACCGACAACAACAACGGATAGATTTCTTCTCAGGCCTCACGTCGAAGGTTCCCGTGCGTCGACTCACCTACCCTAGTAGTCTGGAACTCCTGCCGCTTGTCTGCCGCCGTGTGGGCGACGACGTTAGATCATCAGGTCGCCGCCATTGATGTCCAGGGAGGCCCCGGTTATGTAAGCGGCCTTGTCGGAGGCCAAGAAAGCAACCAATTCTGCTACTTCCGAAGGCTCTCCCAGCCGGGTAATCGGGAAGGACTGCGCATAAGCCTCGGTCTGCTTCTTATCGATGGTTGAGCGCACCATTTCGGTGTTGATCAGTCCGGGACAGATCGAGTTGACGGTGATGCCGAAGGCAGCGGCCTCTTTGGCCAGGTGTCGAGTAAAACCCAGGATGCCAGCCTTCGCCGCCGTATAGTGGGCACCTCCAACCGTGCTGACGCTTTTCCCGGCTGTGGAGGAGAAATTGATAATCCGGCCCCAGCCCCGCTCCCGCATGCTCGGCAATACCGCCCGCGAGCAAAGATAGGTCCCTTTGAGATTGACATTGAGGACCCAATCCCACTCCTTCTCCTCAATATCGATCACCGCCGTGGGTCTCAGCACACCGGCATTGTTGACAAGAATGTCGAGACTGCCGAATCGGCCGAGAGTCTTCTCCACCATTCGGCTAACGTCGTTGCCGGAGGACACATCACCCGCAATCGCTACCGCGTCCTCCCCGTGCCCTACCAGTGCCGCCGTAGTGCCTGCCGCTGCGTTGGCATCGACGTCGTTGATGACGAGGCGCGCTCCTCCGGAGGCCAGCCTCTCTGACACAGCGCGCCCCATGCCCTGACCGGCACCGGTTACCAACGCCACTTTCCCTTCGAATTCCCTCATCTTCAAGATCCGATTCAAATTACGCCGAGCTCTTTTCCCGCCTCCCCGAAGATCGAGAGTGCACGATCCAACTCAGCCCGAGTATGCGCTGCCGAGAGCTGAACTCGAATTCGTGCTTCGCCCCTCGGTACCACAGGGAAGCTAAAGCCCACCACAAAGATGCCTCTCTGATTCATCGACCGCGCCAGCTCGACCGTTCTCAGTTCGTCTCTCAGCATGATGGGGACGATAGGATGCCTGCCTTTGATAATCTCGAATCCCAGCTCCTCCAATCCAGTCCGAAAATGGCGAGTGTTCTCCCATAAGGTCTCCCTCAAAGCCGGATTCTGCTGAACCAGTTCCAGCGCCTTCAGCGTGCCGCTGACAATAGGGGGAGCCACGGTATTGGAGAAAAGATAGGGTCGGGAACGCTGACGGAGGTACTCGATAATCTCACTGCGGCCCGTCGTGAACCCTCCAGATGCCCCTCCCAGGGCCTTTCCCATCGTGCTCGTCGTGATATCAATGCGCTCGCTCACACCCAATTCCTCTGCAGTTCCACGGCCATTGGGACCGAGGAAGCCGGTGGCGTGGGAGTCGTCCACCATCACCAGGGCGTCGTGCTCCTCAGCCAAGTGGCAGATCTCTGGCAGCGAAGCCAGATCTCCCTGCATGCTGAAGACTCCATCGGTGGCGACCAGACGAAATCGGGCTGACTGAGTTTCCTCAAGCTTGGCCCTCAAGTCTTCCATGTCGCCGTGAGCGAAAACCTTGCGCTGAGCTCGGCAAAGACGGATGCCGTCAATGATGCTGGCATGGTTGAGCGCGTCGCTGATGATGGCATCTTCGGGACCGAGCAGGGTTTCGAAAAGCCCGGCGTTGGCGTCGAAGCAAGAGGTGTAGAGAATCGTATCTTCTGTTCCAAGAAACTCGGAGAGCCGCTGCTCCAGCTTCTTGTGAATGTCCTGGGTGCCACAAATGAATCGCACCGAAGCCATCCCAAAGCCTCGCTCTCGCAGCCCTTGCTCTGCCGCCCCGAGGACCTCGGGATGATCTGCCAACCCCAGGTAGTTGTTGGCACAGAAGTTGATCTTAGAACCCTGGGACGTCTCGATCTGAGGCTGTTGGGGAGTCAGGATGCTCTTCTCTTCTTTGAACAATCCGGCCTTCCGCATGTTCACCAACTCCTCCTGCAGCCAAGCCTTCATCTTGGTGTAGCTCATGACCTTGGTTCTCCCTGCAACGCAGCTTCAAGTGACAAGTTTGTCTCGCTTCCAGGAGCGCTGGATCATTTCAGGTGGAAACTTCCGAGGAGGATCTGAAAGGTTGGGCCCTTGATCAGGGCCCGCTCCCTCACAGCCACGACTCTGTCATCTGGCGATTCTTCATAATTGTCTCGCCATTCGAAGTTTCTGTTGGAACCGTTCGCCGCACTTTCTCGGGAGCAGAGACGTGCGACGTTCAGACGTTCAGACGTTCCGACGAATCGTTCAAGTCTCAGCCTAGGGATGAACGGCCAGACCCCGCATGTTGGCATCAGACTCTTCTCTGCGACTGGCCCGAAGGCTATCGGTCTCTTCGGCCTGTTTCGGGCGGAGAATGATCTTGCATGCCTGTCCGGCGGCGAGAGTGCTCAGGGCTTCGTCGATGTCCTCGAGCCCCATCTCCCTGGTGATCAGCGGACGCAGATCTACGACTGCGTTCTCCAGTAGCCAGCGGGTTCGATACCAGGTATCGAAGATCCTGCGGCCATTCAGTGCCAGGACGGTCAGATTCTTGAAAATCATGTTTTCTGCGACATCAATGGACACGGGCTTTGAGGGGATGCCGAAAAGTGTCACGCGTCCCCCGTTGCGCACACCGCGAAAAGCAGCATCAATAGCCGAGCCAGCTCCGCTCATCTCCAGGACGATGTCGACGCCAAAACCTTCATTGGCCTCTACCAACCAGTTGGCAATGTCGACAGACTGGCTTTCCGGATTTGGCTTGAAGACATTATGGGCTCCCATGGCCGTGGCCCTTCCCAGCCGGTATTGGTTGAGGTCGACGCCCAGTACCCGCGCCGCTCCGGAGGCCCGAGCGATGCCGATAGAGAACAAGCCAATTGGGCCACACCCCAGCACTGCCACGGTTTGACCCGCCAGGTCGTGAGCCATGGTAGCAAAGACGGCATTGCCGAAGGGTTCCTGTAAAGTGGCGATCTCCGGAGGTATCTTGGCCCTGTCATTCTGCCAGATCACCTTTTCCGGGACCGCGACGTACTCTGCAAAGGCCCCGTCAAGATCGATGCCCAGAATCCGGGTGGAAGGACACATATGAGCCTGGCCGGTGCGGCACTGAAAGCACATTCCGCAAGTGATGTGGCTCTCGGCCGAGACATAGTCTCCCGTCTTGGTATGGCCGACGTTTTTCCCCACGTCGACGACGGTCCCGGCGAGCTCGTGTCCCAAAGTCAGAGGAGGTTTGATCCGCTGCGAGCTCCATTCATTCCAGTTCCAGATATGCAAGTCGGTGCCGCAGATACTGGCGGCCTCAACTGCGACCAGAACCTCATCCTCTCCCACCTCGGGTATAGGTATCTCGACTACGTCGAGCCCTCTTTCCGGTCTCATTTTTCGGATGGCCGTCATCCGTTCAGGCATGCAATCTATCCCTTCCAATATGGGGCTCTATACCCGTACGGGCGAGCTGCGTCGCGAGTCTATCCAGGGCATTCCTGGCTGTCAACTTCGGGCGCCTGTTCTATAACCTGAGATCCTAACCAGATGAAGTTTCAGGTCTGTAGAACATTTCTATAGAATAGGCGGGGAAGGAGCAGGCCGCTTCGGTTCCGAGGAATTGGCAAGGGAACCAGCCATGCCAACCAGTTTGATCCCAGACATGGTCACAATCTGAAGATGCGAGATTGACATGAGAAAGTATGATTGGATCATCCACGGTGGCAGAGTGCTCGATCCCGCCCAGGATCGAGACGAGTTGTCTGACATTGCCGTCAAAGACGGCCGAATCTCGTCCATTGCTCCTCGTCTGGACCCGTCTGAGGCGGATGCGAGCTTCGATGCCGCGGGCCATATCGTGACTCCTGGGCTGGTGGATCTGCATGTGCACGGATACCATCTGGCGACTCCGCTCGGGGTTCCGGTGGATCGCTATTGCCTGGGACGAGGGGTGACGACCGCGGTGGACGCCGGCAGCGCCGGCTTTTCCACCTATCCCGGGCTTCGCGGCTATGCGATCGATCATTTCAGAACTCGTCTCCTGGCCTTTCTGAACATCTCCTGCACGGGACTCTCCTTCAGCACCTTGGGGGGACATCCCCGCATCCCCGGAGAACTCGAATCGCTTAAGCTGCTCGACACCCAGGGGTGTGTCGCTTGCATTGAAGCTGATCGAGAGGTGATTGTCGGTGTCAAGGTGCGTCTGTCCAGTAACCTTGCGAACCAGGGTCGCAATGAAGCGGAGGCTTTTCGCCGCGCTATGGAGGCGGCTCGGGTCGTTAGAATGCCGCTGATGGTACACCACACCTCGTCTTCGGTTCCTCTGGAGGATTGCCCCGGAAAGATGCTGCCGGGCGATATTTATACCCACTGCTATCATGGATACCCTAGTAGCGTAATCGATCCGACCACCAGGAAGGTTTCTCCGGCGGTGAAAGCGGCACGTGAAAACGGAGTCCTATTCGACCTGGGACATGGCGTGGGAGCCTTCAGCTGGACCGTAGGTGAACTCTGTGCCAGGGAGGAGTTCTGGCCAGACATCATTAGCACCGATATGCACAGTTTAACCTGCGAGGGACCCGCCTATGACATGGCGACCGTGATGACACGCCTGCTGCATCTGGGTCTCTCTCTTCCAGAAATAGTCAGAGCTTCAACCACCACACCCGCCCGAGCGATCGGTTGGGGGGATCGAATCGGAACGCTCGAAATTGGACGTGAGGCCGACATTTCGGTGTTCTCGCTGCAGCCGGTTGACCTGGACCTCGAGGACTGCCAGTCCCAGATGCGGCGTATTCGGCACCGCCTTGAAGCTCGGGCCGTTTGGAAGGGGGGGCAGCGCGTCGAACTGACCCATCCACTTCAGTGGCCGAATCCGGATACAATCCGGTCGCAGCGCGCGACCTGGAGCCGCCTCGAGATTCACGATTCAGCACCGCCTGCGGCCGCTGATCGGGAATCAGCTTGAATGTGCTTGAATACCCAGTCACGAGCCGAATCAATCTAAGGAGAAGACTGCGATGTTGACACCGGAGGGGTGCAAGGGGCGGTTGAATAGAGTGCGGAACCTGATGCGGGAGAAGCGATGGGATGCACTCCTGCTCACTGACAGCCGGAGTGTGTGCTACCTGGAGGCGGTGGTGCTCAAGCCGGGGGCTCCAGTTTTTTTGTGGATCGGTGGAGAGTCCGCGCCGCTGCTTGCAACCGATTCGACCACTCCTCCGATCAGTGCCGAAGTGCTCCCCTTCGAATCCTATTCTCCGCGCCGGGTTCTGGACCAGCCCTGGCATGAGGCCATTCTGGCGCTGGCACCTAGGCTGAAGGGACATTCAGCGAAGCGGGTCGGCGTCGAAAAGGATTCGGTCAACGGCATGGCCATCGATCTGTTGGGTGACTGTCTGCCCCAGTGCGAGATCGTCGATGTGTCCGCCGTGCTCGCTGATTTACGTCGGAGCCGAGATCCGGATGAGGTCGATGTCATTCGTCAGGTTTCTGCGGTGGCCGAAGCTGGATTCAGCCGTGCTCGCGAAGTGATTCAACCAGGGGTGTCGGAGATTGAGCTCTACATCGAGATCTCAGGAGCCATGGTCGCTCAGGCAGGTGGCCCGGTCGAGATCGGTGGTGATTTCGCAACCGGCCCCAGGAGTCTAACTCAGGGGGGCGTTCCAGTCGATCGCCGCATCGAGTCGGGTGATCTGTGTGTCTATGACCTTTTCCCCCAATGCTGGGGCTATGGAGCTGATCTCTGTCGGGTCATGGCAGTAGGTCCTCCTACGCCAGTACAGGAAAGAGGCCGCGAAATTGTTTGCGAGGCACTGGAGTTGGCGGCAACCTTGCTCGAACCGGGCCGTCCAGCGCGTGAAGCCTATCAGTTGGTCCGAGACTTTCTGGAAAAGGATCCCCTCTCCGCGGGTACCTTCTGGCATCATCTGGGACACGGCGTCGGCATGGGTGGCCACGAGAATCCCCGTCTCATACCCGAGAGCGATCACGTTCTCCGCCTGGGCGATGTGATCTCGGTTGAGCCGGCGCTCTACAATCCCGAGCTCCAGGGCGGTCTACGAATCGAAAACACCTACTGGCTTTCAGCCGATGGTCCGGTCCAGCTCAACTCTCACCCAACGAATTTGTAGCGTCCCCGCCTCGAATCATCCATTAGTGTCCCCATCGGGGATGGTGAAACCGCTCGCCTTCAGGCGAAAAGAAGGTCCCCGAAGTCCTGCAGGGACGATAGGGTCATCTTCGAGTGAAGTTGAAAGTGGTAGAGGCGGTCTCTGACGTGGCTTCGGTCTCCAGGCCGAAGTGTAGCGGTCGAGCCTAGCTCGACCAACGGCGGCCTGGAGACCACCGCCACGACGAAGATCAGCAGAGATGAGTCGAATTCGATTCGACATCCGATCGAACCCCTCGGCTTGGATCCAAGGGGAGGCCTTAGGGTTCGTTCAAGAATAAACTTTACATTCTGGCATCTCATCTTCACGCCATCTTCGGCCGCTCCTCAATCGTGAAATCCTCAACGTAGGCCTGGCTACGCCTGCGGTTTCGCTCAATCGTTCGCGACCAAATCTGGCGCAAAGCTGAGCGCCAACTTCTTCAAAGTTTATTCTTGAACGAACCCTTAGTCCCTCACAGCCGTCATCGCTAACTGGACAAACTCGTTGCGCTCGTCACTACCGCCTTCACGATGAATCAGGAAGACTCCAATGATGTTCTTCTTGGGGTCAATGAAACAGAACGTTCCGTAGCGGCCGCCATGGCCATAAGTCCCCACGGACGGTAGGCCCACAGAGCCCCCGGATCGCGAACAACGGACCACCCCAGCCCCCATCCGATCCCTGCTCTACTGGTTGCTAAATCTCCGGTATGCACTTGAGTCATCAGGTCGACCGAGGCCGCTGAAAGTATCCGCTCCCCGTCGTACTCGCCGCTGTTGAGCATCATCTGGTAGAGCCCGAACAGATCGGACGCCGTCGAATAGAGGCCGCCCTCCGGCAAAGGGTATTTCGCCCCAGCTCGAAACTTCATTGCTCCTTCACCAAGCGGGTCGTCGGTGTACTTCACCGGTTTTCCCTCCCGTAGAATGTAGGCCGTCGGCATGCGATCAAACTTTTCCTTCGGGGGATAGATGTAGGTGTCGTCCATGCCGAGAGGTTTGAAGATCTGGTTTCAAGAAATTTCTCAAACGCCATCCCCGAACGCACTTCGATGATCCGCCCCAGAGTTGCCATGCCGGTTTTGCTATATTGCCAGCGGCTCCCTGGCTCAAATTCCAAAGGCTGCTGCGACATCACCAGCACGGTTTCGTTGAGGGTCTTGTGGAGATCTCCATGCAACTCGGCTATTCCGGGGGCCGGATTGAGAGGCATCCCCGAGGTGTGTGTCAAGAGGTCGCGAATGAGATCGGCCGCGATGGACGCTTTAGCGTCAAACGCTCGGCACCGTCGTCTTTCCCTGTCTTCTGCGCAATAATCCACATACCGCGAAACTCAGGCAGATATTTCTGGACAGGATCGGTGATTGCGAGTTTTCCCTGTTCCATCAGCATCATGATGCCGATCGAAACCACAGGCTTTGTCATGGAATGAAGCTGAAAACTGGCGTCTGTCCGGAGAGCCTGTTTCGTTTCGATGTCGGCATAGCCCACCGCGTCCAGTGCCGCGACCTTTCCATGGCGAGCAACGAGCGTGACTCCACCGGCGACTGTGCTCTGGTCAACAAATTACTTCATCCGCGAAGGAATACGCGCCAGAGCTGCACCATCCAGTCCGGTTTGGGATGGGTCGCTAACGACGGCCGGGCTGGCGAGCAACGATAGAGTAAGCAACGGGCAGGCAAGCAAAGTGATGGGGCGGATACGCATCTTGAGAGACTCCTATTTACACAAGTTTTGATATGTTATGGGGGCGCCGCAGGCGGCATAGACTCTGCCGGTAGCCGCTCGGCAGGCAGGCGTGGCGGACCTCCCGAGAGTTGCTCTCGAACTCTCCGCCCAGATGCACTCCGCCACGCCGCAGCCAGCCCCATCCGTGCACCAGACAATCGATTTCAAGGTCGATCCGCCAGGTGGCCGAGCATGCGATGCACGCTGACAGATCTCCTCCACGCAGCGGCACATGGCTCCTGGAAAATCTGCCGAATACTGTGTGAGATAAGGATGGCTAAGGGCCAGTCCTTCAGGCAGCCCATTCTTCTGTGAGTATGCGCTGCACTGCCAGGGTTGACAAGCGGGCTGTTCTTCGATGGCACGACGGCCGCTCGAAAGCACGACCTGTATACTAGAAGTAGCAAGCGACCTCATACCGCCGAGGACCCGTTCAAGGAGGCCGCTTCAGCGGCCTGGCGCGAAGCGTATTAGACCGGTCCTTCAGGGCCGAGAGGGCGAGCAAGCAGATCCCGGAGCCTGCTTTAGCGGGCTTCTCAGATACAGGCTTGAGCCAGGCTACGGGTCGAAGATGGCTAAAGCCGCGGTTCGAGAAGGACCTTGAAAGGCCCTCCGGAGGGATAGCGTCGCAGCTGACCCCGGCCTAAAGGCCGGGTCTAATACGCTTCGCGCCAGACCGCTGAAGCGGTCTTTTTGGAAACTACATCACGCCGAGGCACGAAACTTGATCAGTTTGTTAACTTCTTCTCGACCAAGAAAGTCTCGAGCTTATGCCGAGGCCCCAGACGCATCATTCGGTCAAAGATGGTCCAGGTCACGGCTGAGTTCAACTGATCGTTTCTGGAGCAAGTCTTTCAACAACAGAGACTTACGGGTCACCTGAGTTTCTTGACCGTACGGTGTGAACGTTTCGCAGGCTACATGACACCCAGATCTTTCGCCACCTGGCTGATGCTCTCTCTGAGGACATCAGCGACCCGATCGACTTCATCCTCGCTCACGATGAAGGGGGGGCTTATAGCTATGTGATCGCCTCT
>Ga0310121_10001798_pt1 | contig 21293 bp, 19 predicted proteins | sample CB27_Tmax_986_MG_FD_203504 | JGI IMG/M metagenome (GOLD analysis project Ga0310121, IMG submission 203504) | Marine microbial communities from Western Arctic Ocean, Canada - CB27_Tmax_986 | ecosystem: Environmental > Aquatic > Marine > Oceanic | place: Canada: Western Arctic Ocean | collected...
AACAGCAGTGCGAAGGGCCGATGTGAGGGCGACGGCGGAGGGGCTCAGTGGATCCTCATGGTGAAATCTATAATGCCCCTAAAATACGAGTGTTTACATTCCAGCCACTAAATTCCCCGAAGAGCCATAAAAATAGGGATTTCCCGGTCAAATTGACGCGGGGCCGTGTCGCTTCGATCTCTGAGACGCGCGCCGCCAAAGGTACTGGGCATGATTATTACGGTGTCACAATCGGCAGGGTCGAGAAAACCGGCCCGTTTTCTGGGAAAACACCGCTTGTTTTCGGTAAGTAGCCGTTGTTGAATCGACGGTGCCGGCCGATCGAAATAAATGGGCCGAGCTCGGATTTCGCGCACACATCGTCGCGAGCGGCCGTGGATCCGTGGTGGTCAGAAAGGCGAGCCGTTTGACCGGAAGCGTATTGTCCATGAGTTGACGGTCCAATCGGGAAGCCTGACGCGCTGCCAGACATGACGCTGCCAGACATGACGCTGCCAGACATGACGCCGCCAGACATGACGCTGCGAGACATGGAATTGGCCACTGAGTCGTACAACGCGTATAATGTATGCGGGTTATTAGGCGTTCGACGTGCCTCTCGAGGGTCTCGGCGAAGGCCCAGATTTGCCTGCCGAAGGCGGTGGACCGCCTGATTGATAGCGTACAATTTACTGGTTTTCATGGTTTACCAGAGCTGTTTTGGCTGCCGTGATCACGAAAAAGTGACTCACACGTTGGGGTTACCAATTATCAATTCGAGCCTACCCAAAGCGATTTTCAACCTAGCGGTGGCGGCGGCCATGACATTTGGCGGGGCCAGCCCTCTGATGAGCGAGGAAAACCCACCGGAGGTCACGCAAGCGAACGCATTGTCACGGGCGTTTCGTCGGGCCGCCGGCATTGCCTCTCCTTCCGTAGTGCGTGTCATTGGTCGAGCCAGGATCGGAAATACTCAACCATTTGGCGTGCGAATCTTTTCCGACCAAGTCGAGCGAGAACAAGAGCAAGCCGATCGTCAGGAGTATGAAGACATCAGCATCGGATCGGGAATCATTCTCACCGCGGAAGGGCTCATCCTTACAAATAGCCACGTGTTGGACGATGCCGAGCAGGTGATCATCCGCCTGCCCGACCGCCGAGAGTTCGAGGCAACGGACATACGACGCGACACCAAAAGTGATTTGGCCATCTTCCGAGTTGTGAACCCACCCGGCTTTCAACCCGCGAAATTGGGCAACTCCGACGCCGTGGAAATCGGAGACTGGGTGCTGGCCATTGGCAGCCCATTCGAATTGGACACCACCGTCAGTGCCGGTATCATCAGCGGTAAAGACCGCGGCATCAACCAGATCAAGCGCGGCAAACTACTACAGACGGATGCCGCCATCAATCCAGGTAACTCGGGAGGTCCGTTGGTCAACCTGAATGGCGAAGTGATCGGGATCAATACGGCGATCGCCAGCAGCAGTGGTGGATACCAGGGCATCGGATTCGCCATACCGGCGAACCACGCGAAGTGGGTCATCGACGAACTACATAGCCATGGCCAAGTCAGGCGAGCGGCGTTGGGCGTCACGATCGCGGACCTACCACCCGATGCGGCGAGGTTGCTTGAATTACCAGTCAACACGGGTGTGGTCGTCCGGTCTGTTGTCGATAATTCGGCTGCGTCGTTGGCCGGTTTGATGGCTAACGACATCATCATCGAATTTGCTGGCGACAAGGTCAGGGACACACGCGACCTCCAATCGCTGGTCGAACGCAAGCCAGCTGGTTCCGAACAGCAAATCCTCCTCATCCGCGAGGGCGAAACCATCCGCCAAGCCATTACGGTGGGCAAATTGGATGAATGACCGTCTTCGCCTTCAATCGCCAACCGAACTGGATCGAATTTCGGCCGCGGTTACCTCGATTCCTAGCACAGCTACCGCCCCACGACTCCGCGGCTTATAGTAGGGCTCGCGCGTACACCCTCGCGAACCACTACACTGCCTTCACGACTGGCTTCACGACTGGCTTCACGTCCGTGTAAGCCCAGTCCACTCTCAAGCCGTATCAAATCCGACCCCGAACATTTAACGCTAACCACGGGCCACCAACGACGGTCTCACGACGTTCATGATCAATCCGCTCTACATTCCCGAGATCCGCGAAATGCTGGCCGGTCACGACGTCGCTGGGCTTAAGGAGTTCTGCGAGGCGCTGCACCCGGCTCGAACGGCAGATTTCATGGAAGGATTGACACCCGACGAGGCCTGGGAGGTACTCAGCCACACGGACCACGAACGGCGACTGGAGGTTTTCCACTACTTTGATGAGGATGCCCAAGTCGCGATATTGGAAGCGCTCAGTCGTGCGGACGCCGCGGCACTGGTCTCGGAACTGGCTCATGACGACCGCGTCGACATTCTCAACGAGGTCGAGCCGGACGTCGTGACTGAAGTCCTCTCGCTGTTGCCCACCGAAGAGCGACGCGACATCTTGCATCTGCAATCGTACCCGGAAGGAACGGCGGGTGCCGTAATGACGACCGATGTCGCCAAGTTTGGCGAGTCGATGACGGTCCGCGAGGCGCTAGATCGCATCCAGCAGATCGCGTCGGAATTGGAAACGATTTATTACTTGTACATCGTCGACGAACAGGACCATTTGCGTGGCTTGGTATCGGCCCGACAGATGCTCTCATCGATTGGCAAACCGGACCTGCATTTGGGGGAGCTAATGGAAACGGGGTTAGTAACCGCCGAGGTGGACGACGACCAGGAAGAGGTCGCACAAAAAGTAGCTCGTTTCGATCTGGCTGCCATCCCAGTCGTCGATGAAGAACGGACCATGATGGGAATCATTACGTACGACGACATTTTCGACGTGGTTCAGGAGGAAGCGACTGAAGATGCCCACCGCAGCGCGGCGGTCCAACCACTCGAAGAGACGTATCTCAAGACGAGCCTCCTCACTTTGGTCTGGAAACGAGGGATTTGGCTCACCATTCTCTTCGTGGCCGCGCTGCTTACCTGTCTGGCTCTGCAACGTTACGAGGACGACCTCCAAGCTTGGAAGTGGCTGATCCTGTTCGTGCCACTGGTCATTTCCAGTGGCGGCAATACTGGCAATCAATCCGCAACATTGGTGATTCGCGACTTGGCCACCGATGAACTGGGATTGGGCGATTGGGGCCGTGTGGCAATCCGCGAGTTGGTGACGGGGTTGTTGCTAGGAAGTTTCCTGGCCGTATGCGGATTGGTGGCGGCGTGTGCGATTACCCCCGAGGCACGCAATGCCTGGGCCATCTGGGTGCTCCCGTCGACGCTCTTGGCGGTCGTGGTCTGTGGCAGCACGGTGGGCGCCATGTTGCCGCTGTTCTTCAAGAAACTGGGACTCGACCCCGCCTTGATGAGTAATCCATTCGTGGCGGTGATCATCGACGTGGTTGGGATCATGGTCTACATGAACGTGGCAATCTTGTTACTCCCCCCAGTTTAGTGCGTCTCCAGGACTAAGAGATGGGATAACAGAATCAGCCGGAGACGCGATCGAGTCCCTGTTGTGATTGGCAAGGCGTTGGCCGCCGGCCTTGCCTCGAACGCTGGCGCTCAGAAGAAGGCGACTGAGAAAACGGGCGAATCGCACTTCGCTCACACGTCCAAGGCCTCTCCACCCAAGTAGAGCTGGAGCACTTGGCTCTGTACCTTAATCGCTCGCACCAAGACCCAAGTTTGATCGGGTGTAAATTTCTCCGGGTCGGACGCGGCAAGGGCTTCCAACTCCTCGGTCATGGCGGCGTGTTGATCGGTCGCCAGCTGCAGTCTGAGGCTCACTTCACGCACCGCCTGGTCCAACGCGTCTTCCTGTTCGAGTTCATCGAGCAGTTCAAACGAGTTGTTGAGCAGGAGGCACATCCGTGCCACGTCGTTGGGCGAGGACTCGGGTTGCAAGCGTTCGATACGAGTGGCCAATTGTTGCGCGTTCATGATGGTTCCCCAGGCGGACGTATTCCAGCACGCACGACGACATGGATGCCGTCGCAAATACCTTGATTGATGTCGGTCGCCTCGGAGGGGAACGTCGGCGAATTGTGTCAGGCCCAAATTGGGCCCCAGGCAACCACCAAAACACGGCTCGTCGACGGTTTACACGACTCGTCTTGGCAGCGGTTGGGAGGGAGGGTTGCCTTAACCAATGGTAGCTTACCATTCGCGGACGGCAAGAAACTTGTAACCCACTACAGCAAAAGCACTTAGGGGCGATCGCTAAGTGGGATGGTAACTTGTTACTCGTCCAGATACCTAACTTGGTCGGACTTCAACAGCGTCGCGATAAACTCTGGGATTGCCAAGCCACCTTTCACTGCCTGGTCGAATTCTCGCTCGGCGGCATCGATCGCCGCAATTTGCGGCAAGATCTGAGCAATGGCTACGAACGGCACAACGACAACCCCATCTTCGTCAGCCACCACGATGTCACCCGAATTCACCGAGACGGCGCCGAGGCTAATCGGCATACCAACTGTGCCCGGGCCATTCCGCACGGGGGAATTGGCGCTAATACCGCGGCAGTAGACTGGAATTCCGACGTCACGGATGGCCGCGACGTCGCGTACCAAACCATCGGTGACCAGCGCCGCGACACCCCGGTGACTGGCCATCCGCAGCAGCAAGTCTCCGGTCAGACAGGTTTCAGTGAATCCGTCGGTGGAGACGATGAGCACATCCCCAGGCTGCGCTGTCGCTACAGCGGCGAACATCGCCAAATTGTCCGCCGGTCCACAGTGACACGTGAGGGCAGGGCCCACCAACGGCGTCGCTTTGGTACCGCTTAACGGCCTGATCCGATAGTCCAACGCCCCGCGACCGCCCATCGCATCGACGAAGTGCACGGTAGGGACTTCTTCGCAACACCTTAATTGGTCTTTTGTCGGCCGAGACCACTGACGACGTATCGTGACAAGAGGTGGGTCTTCGATCATGCCCAGGGTTCGCTAGTGGCTCCAAGAAAGGCAACCGTCCGATCCCAAGCATAACGCCCGACAGCTATATCCGCCAGACACCACGTGCACCATCACTGGACGGCCGTATTGGGCTGCCCCGGTCGGAGCGAATACGTTTCTCAGCTAGAATGGTGGCCAACATCGCGCCGCGCGACTGGCCTTACCATAAAAAGAGGAATGTTATGCCAATGCTCGCCGACATCCAACCCTTGACCCAACTCACTACCCGCATATTCATGGCGGCTGGCTGCGAACAACCGGAGGCGGCATGCGTCGCCGGACATTTGGTCGATGCCAACCTTTGCGGTCATGACTCGCATGGCGTGATCCGGATCATGCAATACATCGACTATATACGAGAAGGAACGCTTTGTCCGGGCCAGCACGCTAGAATCACGCGGGAAACGGATACCGGTGTAGTGGTCGACGGCAACCTGGGCTTCGGCCAGGTCATCTGCGAGCAAACGATGGAGATCGTGTCGCGCAAGGCCAAGCGGCACGGCATGGCGGTCGGTTCGATCGCAAATACCAGTCACATGGGGCGGACGGGTGATTGGGCGGAGCAACTGGCGAGAGAGAACCTCATCTCATTGCACTTCCTTAACACAACGGGGTTGGGCATGTTGGCGGTGCCATTCGGAGGGTCCGACCGCCGCATGTCACTGTGCGCCGTGGCGGCTTGTGTCCCCGTCAACGACGGTCCGCCGCTGTTGTTGGACTTCACCACCACGGTCATGGCGGAGGGAAAGCTGCGCATAGCGCGCAACAAAGGAGTCTCCGTTCCACCCGGTACCATCGTGGACGCACAGGGCCAACCCACGACTGACCCCAACGACTTTTACGCGGGCGGAGCGCTCTTGCCGATCGCCGCGCATAAAGGTCACGGTCTCAACATCATCGCCGATATATTGGCCGGGGCCTTATCCGGAGGAGGATGCACGGCGCCCGGCGAGACGATCCTAAGAAATACAATGACCAGCATCGCTATCGATCCAGCGCCATTGGTCGATCCAACGGCTTATTTCAGCGAGATCACACGATATTGCCAATGGGTTACGGGCTCTCCACCACGGGAACCCGGGGGCCAAGTGCTCACACCTGGCGCCATCGAGCATCAAACTCGGCAACAACGAGGCCATACTGGCATCCCGATCGATGATACCACATGGCAACAGATCGTGGAAACTGCCGAGTCCCATGGACTGCGATACGAGTCTGGCGATTCTGACTAGAACGGTTCAACCCAAACACCCACCGGCCAACGCGCGATAGTGCTCGAGCAACCGGCCCGCGGCCAACTCGGCCGAGAATTGCCGCTCGCAACGCCGCCGTGCCGCCTGGCCGAGTTCCCAACGTCGATCGGGAAGAGCCAACAACTCCGTGATCGCGCGTGCCAACGCGGCCACATCGTTGTCAGGCACGAGCACCGCGCTTCCAGATTCGTCCGGAAAAATCTCGCTTGTTCCGCCAACGTCCGTAGCCACGACCGCGCAGCCGATCGCGGCGGACTCCAGCAGTACTCGCCCCAGTGGCTCTTGGTGTGCGACGTGCGCGATCAGGTCGAAACCTCGCAACAGGTCGACCACGTCCGTGCGTCGCCCCAGGAAATGAACGTGCCCGCCAAGACCCGACCGCGCCGTCCGCTCGTGTAGGGCCGTTTCAAACTCCCGCGACTCGGCTTTTTCCGAATCGCGTTGGCCAACGAGCACAAAATGCGTGTTCGGTAGCTTCCGAACAACGAACTCCGCGGCGGACAAAAGTACGTCCTGACCCTTACGCAAACCGAGTTGGCCGATGTTGCCCACCAATCGGCAGTCGTGTTCGAGCCCGAGCTCGTCCAGCAGCCTGGTATTTCGCGGCCCTGGTGAAAACTCATCCAGATCGACTCCGTTGTGAATTACATGAGATCTGGTGGGTTCCAGTCCAGCGTCGACATGAAATCGTAGGGTCGCTGCTGACACCGTGACTACACGTCGATGGCAGTTCACGTCGCGCATCGCTTGCCGACTGATGCGAACAATATCGCGAATGTGCCCCAGACTTGGCAGACTGGCGGCCGCGGCGACGGGGCCAGCCAACCGGCTCATGGACAGGCTATTGGCGTGCAACAAGTCGACGTTCAACCGGTCCACCGCGGCCCGCAGCTCGCCGCGCAACTCGGTGAGTTCTCGCTTGTTCCCGAATTCAGATCGGCATGAAAACGACTCAACACGAACTCCTGATCGCGACAAGGCCTCACTCAGCGGACCATCGGGGGGGGCCAGCGCGGTGAAGCGAATCGGCTGCTCCCGCAGGTAGCGCAGGTTGGCCAACCAAGACCGTTCGCCACCGTTGAGCGTCGGATACTCGAACAGAACCCCCACATGACAATCGGCGGTCACGTCACGGCAAGCCACACGTCACAGCAATCCATAGCCGGTCAGCGTCTGGTGTAGACTCACCGTGCCCGCTTCATCCAACGGCGTCATAGGCAAACGCACCTCGCCGGTATCTCTTCCCAAGACTTTCATGGCCGCCTTGATCGGAATCGGATTGGTGGAAAGCCCCAACAGGTCACGGCAGAGCGGAAACAGTTTTTGGTGCCAGCGCAAGGCTTCCTCTGTATCACGTCGCAAGTAGGCCTCAGTCATGGCGATCATATCCTTCGGTACGATGTTTCCGACCACCGAGATGACCCCTTCGCCGCCGACCGACATGATGGGCAACGTCAGACTATCGTCGCCGCTGAGGACGGTGAGGTTTGTGATAGCGATGATTTGCGATGATTGATCAAGCGACCCCGTGGCCTCTTTGACCATGGCGATGTTTTCCAGATCAGCCATCCGCGCGATGGTTTCTGGTTCGATATTCTTACCCGTCCGTCCGGGGATGTTGTAAACGCAAAGCGGTATGCCAACTTGCTCGGACAACGCCTGGTAGTGTTGGTAGAAGCCCTCTTGGGTGGGCTTGTTGTAATATGGCGCAACCATCAGGGCAGCGTCCGCACCTTCCTTGGCAGCCCATTTTGTTAACCGAATCGCCTCCGCGGTGCTATTGGAACCGGTCCCGGCCATGACTTTCACGCGACCAGCGGCCGCCTGCACGACCTCCGAGATCACGCGCTCATGCTCTTCATGCGTTAGCGTCGGTGACTCACCCGTCGTGCCGACAGGAACCAGACACGTGGTGCCGGACTCAACCTGAAACTCCACCTGTTTCCGCAGGGTGTCAGTATCCAAAGCACCATTCTTAAACGGCGTTGTCATGGCGACGGAGAGACCAGCGAACTGAGATCCTTTTCGTGTCATCGAGTGGTCCTACTTAGGTTACGACTGGTTTTACCGGGGGTCGTAGTGATTCTTTGCCCGAGGGATTCATTCATTAAGCTGGATTTTAAGGTAATCAGACGGGTCTGGCCACCATACAAACCTTCAAGACTGGACCTACACACCGATGATCCGTTGCTTCATTTCGTACACCGCATCTTTCATTCCGATCATCACGGCGCGGGCAATGATGCTGTGGCCAATGTTCAACTCTCGCATTCCGTTGATTTCAGCCACCGGCTTCACGTTCTGATAATTCAGCCCATGACCGGCGTGCAGCCGCATGCCCAGCTCTCGAATTCGTGCCCCGGCGGTGGCCAGCCGCAACAGCTCGTCTTGCACTGCCGCTCGCTTGGCCAGCGAGTATTCCCCGGTGTGCAGCTCAACGGCTGAGGCGCCTAGTTCGGCGGCAATCTCAACTTGTGAAACGTCGGGATCCAGGAACAGACTGACGGAAATGCCTGCCTCGTCGAGTCTTTGCACCGCCTGAGAGACCGCGTCGCGGTGCGCGACGACATCCAACCCTCCTTCCGTGGTTACCTCTTCACGCTTCTCGGGCACCAGTGTCACCTGGTCTGGTTTCACTTCGACCGCGATCTCTAATACTGAGGACTCACAGGCGAGCTCCAGGTTGAGTTTGACGGTAGTGGTTTCTCGCATTACCCGAACGTCGCGGTCCTGGATGTGCCGCCGGTCCTCTCGCAGGTGCAAGGTGATCCCGTCGGCGCCACCCAGTTCGGCCAACGCCGCCGCCCAAACCGGATCCGGCTCGTACGTCTTGCGAGCCTCCCGCACCGTGGCCACGTGGTCAATGTTGACGCCTAGCTCGACCATATCGAATCAGTTCCTTCCCTTTTCAAGCCGCCAGGTTTGCCTGAGCAACCCATGATCCCTTTGGCACCGAAAAAAGTGCGCCGATCAATGCCACCGGCGCCGCACATAGATTAACGTCCTTCGGTTGTGTGGAGAACAGCAACGGACTACCAGTTGCCCTTTAAAAGCGGCGAGATGAGATAATCCGTCCGTTTTAATGAGGCGAAATCCGAATCTCGAAATCCGAAATAAATCCAAAACTCGAATGTTCAAAACCCCGTATTCTCACAGTACTTTCCGTGCCCTCGACGCTTGGAACTTTTGAATTCAGGTGACCAGTTCGGCCTTGATCATAACTCGGACAAATGCTGACATGGATTGCAATGCCACCTTAACACTAGTCTGACGCGCAAGCGAGGAGAGGGGCCGTTGCCCCGCGAACCAGCTGAACGCTGCCATGCGAGTCCGAAACCGGAGCCGTGCTGGCAATGCAAACCGCGTTCTCCTCGCTTGCGCGTCAGGCTAATGTTTCCCCGGCAGACAACCAGTAGCACTGACAGCATTTGGCGGAGTTATGATCAAGGCCGACCAATTCCCAAGCGGGTTTATGTAGTTGCTCGTTGCTCCGCACCGACCTCGCGACGAATGACAGCACCTCGCGTGTCCGCCGCGGAGACACGGATACCCTCGATCACGTCGCCATAATAATCGGCCAGCCGCGCGACGAGTCGATCCGCTTCGCGGGTTCCCTGAGTCACGGCAAATATGGTTGGCCCCCAAGAACTCTGACCCACACCGGGCACTCCAAGTTCGCGAACATATTCGACTAACTCACCGATCCGGGGACTGGCAAATGCCCCGGCCTGAAATTGGGCGAAGCAACCACCAGCCAATTTACCGTAGCGGTACACGCTCTCACTGAAATTGAGATAGTCCCCAGCCTTGAACGACGGAACCAATCGATCATGCAATTCTTCTTCGAGCTGACCCGTGACCGCTAGTGGAACCATATCCATCTCCTGAAAAGCGGTCGTCTCCGTCTCTCCGGACAATCCATCGGATTCTCGCAGCTGAATCAGGACATATCGCCAAGCCGCGGGCGCGGATATCTGTTGAGCAAAAGGCGCGATCGGCTCCCCTGCCACTTTGCCAGGATCGGAGACGAGTCCGCCACTGGCAAAACCAAACGTTCCGATCGCCGATCGCTTCCCTCGCCCCATAATCAATGCCAACTCAGAGGGCTCGACCGCCGGTCTCCCATGAAATTCATCCAAACCGCGCGCCACGGACAATGCCAGCTGGGTCCCGCTGCCGAGTCCCACATGCCACGGCGGCAGTTCCTCCACGCGGATCTGACAGCCAGGCATTACCCCTTGCTGGCGAGCATCGGCCCAACGCCGCGTCAATCTTTTGACTCGTTCAATGGCAAAGCCACGGGCGGAAAAGTGCGAGGCCGCGCTCACCGACAACTCGACTCGTGGCCGGTCCAACATCAACCCCACGCCGCCGTATTGGCGTCCCGAGGGCTGTCCGAACGCCAGCAACCCGAAGTGGAGCCGGCTGGGAGAGCTGATTCGCACTATACCGTGTGGCATTTAGCCCGCCTCATTTTGAACCGCGGCGGCCGGGGCCGATTGGATGCTTCGAGCGTTACGACTAATCGCCTGCTCCGTGACATATTGATCGACGCAGGCAAAGGCGGCTAGTTCCTGGGCGCCACCTGTCTTGCCGACGATCACCTCAAGGCGAGCCAGTTGTTCTCTGATTTGATCATGGGGTAGCAGGTGAAGGCGCGTCGCCAGAATCGCGGCTTCGACCACGGCATGCTTGGCGCGATTAAAGCCCAAGAAGTCGCGTCGCCGTCCGACATCCACGACCTCGCAATCGATCGACGTTCTCTCTTGGCGGTCGTCCAATTGGGTGACACGAAACGCATACCATCGGCAACACGATTCCAGGATGGAACCGGCCACCGCTTCAGCCGGCAACAATTGAGGAATCGCGTCCAGCCTACCGATGGCCGCGCGCGCCAGCAAGTCGACGTCATCCGTGATATGAAAAACACCCTCCCCGTGACGGCGGAGGTTTCGATAGGTCCGCGACGTCTGATAGGGTCGCAATGTGAAATGCTCCAGCTCATGAGGAGCCAGGTCACCGTCAACGACCGGACCCATCGGTGAGACGTGGGTCGACCGGTCTTCGTTCAAGGTGGTGACAATTCCCTCGATGATCATTTGGCTACCGATGGCTCTCACTTAGCGGGGCATTCGTCAGAATGTGATCGGCCGATTTTCGTATGGCAGCCCCATGTTATCCGATCCGGTTGCGATCCGTTCCACGGCAAGTTCGCCGCTGAGAACTCGAACCGGTTGCCCCAGACCTGCCTCCCGTAGAAACCCTTTCAACAGCTCGAATCCGCAGCGGGTCATGATCGATTCGGGATGAAATTGCCAACCCATCACTGGGTATTCCCGGTGACGCAGCCCCATCATGATATCCTCGTCAATCCAAGCGGACATCTCAAGGCAGTTCGGCACATCATTGGACTCGACAATCAGGGAGTGATAGCGCCCAGCGACAAACGGGTTCGTCAGTTCGCTGAATTCGCGCCGTCCATCGTGGTCGATGTGGCTTGACCGACCATGCATCGGCTCCTTGGTCGGCATTATCCTGGCACCAAAGGCGGTTCCCATGCATTGGTGCCCCAAGCAAATACCTAGCATCGGTAACTGTGTATGAAACTGCTCCACGACACGAACACTACAACCACTCTCTCGCGGCGTCATGGGCCCAGGCGAAATGACAACGGCCTCGAATTTACCAGCGGCGATCGCAACAAAATCAACCTGGTCATTGCGTACGACGTGGGTCCGGTGCCCCAGCCGCTGAAAATAGCGGGCCAAGTTATAAACAAAACTGTCGTAGTTGTCGATCAACAGAATCACGGGAGGACTCTTGACGCAGGGGTCGCAGGGGACGCACCATTTGCTCGGTGACGCTACGCTATCGCGTCTCGGCCCCTAGTCTTCCAGAATTCGTCATTGGCGGCAATGGCTCAACGACGGTGAACGGCGGCAATCTGACTTGGCCGCAGATTGCCAATCGTGGCAAAGTGGCGCTATCGCAGAGCCCGCAACAGCCCTTCCGCCTTGTGCCATGTTTCTTCGTATTCAGCCCGTGGGGACGATTGGGCCACAATCCCTCCACCCACCGGCAGTTGATACCAACCACCGCTCGATGTGATCGTGCGGATGAGAAGGTTAAGGTCCATGCTTCCGTTGCAACTGAGATAACCCAACGAGCCGCAATAGGCCCCGCGACTGACCTGTTCCAGCTCCGTGATTATCTCCATGGCGCGAATCTTGGGTGCCCCGGTAATCGAACCTCCCGGAAACGTGGCGGCGATCAAGTCCAACAGATCACAGCCGTCCCGTAGTTCGCCCCGGACCGCGGACACCAGATGTTGGACATAACCGTATGTTTCCAAGCCGCACAACTGCGTCACACGCACGCTGTCCGGTTGACAGACACGCGACAGATCGTTGCGCATCAAATCGCAAATCATCACGTTCTCCGCACGGTCCTTTTCGCTGTTCTGCAACTCTTCGGCGGCGTACAGGTCCGCCTCGGGCTGGAACGTGCAACGCCTCGTGCCTTTGATCGGTCTTGTTTCGACCGCGCCGTCAACCACTGATAAAAATCTCTCTGGCGAAGCGCTCACGATTTGAAAATCTTTGAAATCGAAGAATCCACCAAAGGTCGATGGCGAACGGTGGCGGAGCTTGAGGTACAACTCCGCGACTGGTCTCGTCGCCTCGCAGAGCAGACGTTGCGAGAGATTGACTTGAAACACATCTCCAGCGCGAATGTAGTCAATCGCTTGCTGGACGGCCTGCTCGTACCCGGTCCGAGAGAAGTTACTGGTCACCCCCCCCTGATGACCGGCTCGCTCTCCCATCGGATACTGGTCCGTGGCGATTGGAGCCAATGGTGGGCCGACGCGGACGGGCATAGCGATTTCCGGAGCTTCGAGCCAACCTGTCAACTGGTCCAACCGCTGTTGCGCGCGACGACGGCGTGCGCGCGGCTCCAGGGCGGGCAACCCCTGAGAGATCAAGAACGTTTCGTTCGTTTGATGGTCCCAGGCGACCACGATGTCGTACAATCCCAACGCAACCGCGGGGATGGAGAATTCGTCGATTGCCGGGATCGATACACGCTCGACGCTTCGTCCCATTTCGTAGGCGAATAGACCAGCCAAACCGCCTTGAAAGGGGGGCAAGCCCGCCCGGCCCGGTGTGGCCGATAACTTCCAGGAATCACGGATGATCGCCAGTGGATCGGGATGGTCGGGTGCAATGACGATCGTATCGAAAGGATCCGCCGTGAGAAACGTGTAGCGCCCCAGCTGGAAATGACGTAGGGAACTGTCCAAAAACAGACAATGGGACTGATGACAAAGCCGGCGAAACGCGTCGGCTGGAGCCATAAAGTCGCGGAACGTTCGCACTAACGGAAACTCCGAGTCGCGGTCGCCCGCGCAACTTGGGACACCAGCTCCGGTGAGACTTGTCGAGTCGGCAGTCATAGCCTATTCTCGCCGGGGGAAGTGGGCTCGCCGGGGGCGGTTGGCTCGCCGGGGGCGGTTGGCTTGTCGGGGGCGGTTGGCTTGTCGGGGGAGGCAGTCTCTTTCGGTGAGCCTCCCTGGGATCCGCTTCCCCTTCGTCCAATCTGGGAGCGAAGACGATGGTGGTCCTCCGTCACCGTCAGCAGCCCCCAGTCCAGCGCTTCATCTTGGCGATAATGTTTGCCGAGCGTCAACGCGATAGCGGCCTTGGCCATCTCATAGCCCAGGTAAAATGCATGCGACGCATCGATGGAGTCGCTCCTTCGTTGCAGCAGTTGTTCAAACAGCCAAAACGGGTCCGCGCTCTCGACGTAAAGATCGCGGCTGAGCACGTGAATTCGATCGGACTCCGCGTAAATACGAAAATTCGGATCGCGAAGCTCTGAGGCCAAACGGGACAATTCCTCGCGGCCCATTTCGTAGTCGGAAACATCCCGCAACATGACCAAACTGTCCGACACATGTTTGGGCACGACCTGGTTTTCGACAGCAAAGTACATCAGCCTGCGAGCCACATCACACTCTCGGACGCTGGAGCGCGCCCAGCCGATCACCTGCGTCGTCAACACGCTGTGAACGCGAGTCTCCTGACAAAACCCGATCAGCAGGGCGTTGACGGCTGCCGAGTCACAATCGGTCAGCTCCGTCAAATTACCGATACCCATCATCATCTCGGCCATCGGATATTGGCTGCGGATCCGAAGATAGCGGCCGAGGCTCTCAGCGAAGCCAAACCCGATCGGCTCCAGGATCGGGTCCAGACGGAAACGAACGTTCTTGCCGTCGAGGAATTGGACGGTTTCGTCGAACCCAGCCAGCGACTTTGGGTCGTCCGGAATCACCACCACTTCGCTTCCCCAATCGACGGCTGCCACCCGGTTGCTGGAGTTGACGGAGAGGACCAGTTCGGCCCCAGCCTCCACGGCCTCACTCACCTCGCGGATATCAAAACTATCGATAGAAACGCGCAGCCCAGCATCCCTAAGCATACGCACGCATGGACCGACGTCGCGCCATGTCTCACCTGGCTCGCAGCCAACGTCAATGATATCGGCACCGTCGTCACGCATTCGCCGCGCGACCCGCAGCAATTCCCCGAAATCCAAACGCGGCGCATGATTGATCTCGGCGATAATCTCGATGTCCTGCTTCCCAGTGGAATCATCCATCGTTGGTCGTTGGTCGAATTCCTCGGGCAGGGCACGTAGATCCTTGGGACCGACTCGGATCGGTACTTGCAAAGATTGCTGGAGCGGTTCAAGGTTTCGGCCGCAATACCCGGGAATCATCACGCAAGTGGTCGTCGGGGGCGGCTGAATTCGCTGGGCCATCCAAGCAGGCGTCATCAAGGCCGCCACGGTGATTGGCAGAACGTCGATGGAGAAATTGAATCCAGCGGCGTGAGCCAGCGGCTGGACGGTCTTTTCCAAAGCCGGAGCCGCCAGCCGACCGGTAACGAAATGAATGTGCGACTTGGTCATACGACTCATGAAGGAGCGGGCCCGGTACGAAAACCGCCATTCACCGCTATGACCTGGCCATTGATAAAGTCCGCTTGCGGGGAAACTAAGAACCGGACAGCCCGGGCGACGTCCCGTGGTTCCCCCCAGCGTCCGCGCAACGATTCCTGTTCGGCGCGGCGTTGCCATGCGACGGGAGCTCCATCGCCCCAGGCGGTCTTGATCCATCCGGGTGCCACACAATTAACACGAACGTTGGGCGCCAAGCTTTTGGCGAGGCTTTTGGAAAATGCCATGATCGCACCTTTGACGGCGGCGAACATTTCCCCGCTTTCCCCCCCCATGCCAACCTCAGCCTGGTCCCATCCGATATTAATAATCGAACCGCGCGAGTCGATCATGAGTTGTCCAGCGGCCCGCGCGAGCCGAATCGTGGCGACCACGTCAACTCGCCATAGCCGCTCTAATTTGTCCTCGAAGGACTCTTCCGTAGCGACCGCCGTCAAAACATCAACACCCGCATTGTTGACCCATATGTCAACGCCGTCTCGCCAGCTGAACGCTTCATGCAGAAACCAATCTTGGTGAGTCGGATCCGTAAAGTCGTACATGACGATATGAGCTTGGACACCGTGCGCGCGAACCTCCTCGGCGACATTGTCGGCCGATTCACATTTCTTGCGGGCGTGCACCAAAACATTCGCGCCCGCCCTTCCCAATTCCAACGCAATGGCCCGGCCAATGCCGCTGGAGGCACCCGTCACAACGGCGGTCCTGCCAGCCAATTCACGGCGGACGTCGGGTCGGATTCCGGTCGATGGTTCGCAGGACATGAGGGCCCCCTAGGATTCGCGGCGGTGCTGGCGCTAAAACCAGCCCGCATTATATCGCAGAGTCGGCGTTCGTCGAATATTCGTCGGTTCTAAGTGGTTCGGGTTTCCACACGAATCCGGTTTCGGCTATAAGTCCCAGCCTTACACCACGGCTCCTCCCCCATTCCATTCTTTTATTTCACTCTATAACGTCGATACACGCCAAGATGAGCGAATCCTCGTCGACCGACAATCCCGATGCAAATCAGGATTGGTCACCGGATCAATTCACCCAGTCGCTGGGCAAAACCGCGTTTGCCTTCCGCGGCTACAATGTGACTAATCTGGAGCGTACGCCGGACCTCCTCGCCTGTGAGAATTACCGCCCGATTCTCGAGGAAAACCTCCGGCAGGCGTCGCTGGTCGCTTCCCAAACCACGGGCAAGTCCGTGGATCTCGTCTCGCGTGTTGAGCACGGGCGAGAAACGTCACTGGCCACCTACCACGAAGCCGTGGCCATGATCTTGGCCGTGGAATTGACACAAGTGGAGCTCCTCGGCAAGTTTTTTTCAATTCCTTGGGGGCAGGTGAAACTCAGCTACGGCTTCAGCCTTGGCGAAATCGGTGCCTTGATCGCGGGTGGCGTCTTCCAGTTGGCCGACGCCGCGAAGATTCCCATCTCGCTGGCCGAAGACGCAGCGAACTTGTCGCTGGGCGTGGTACTGGGCGTTTTGTTTTCTCGCGGTCGACCGCTGGAACTGGACAAGGTCCATTGGTTGTGCGGGGACATCACCAGCGGCGGCGGAGGCACGATCGGCGTCTCGGCCTACCTTGCCCCGAACTCGGTGTTGGTCATCGGGCAAAACGGGACGCTGGACGAATTCAAGGAACGGCTAGGGGAGCTCTCAACGGAGCGGCTGCATCTTCGTCGCAACGAGAACCAGTGGCCTCCGCTGCACACGCCGATCGTCTGGCAGCATCACATTCCAGATCGCGCTGCCCGGTTGCTGGAAAATACTCCATTCGAGTTTTCGCCCACGACCCCGCCGATATTCTCTTTGGCGACCGGTCAGCTTTACAACCAGTACAATGTCCGCCAGTCCCTGCGCTGCTGGGTCGACCACCCTCAACAACTCTGGAACGCTGTCGACCGAACATTAAACGAAGGGATCGAAACGGTAGTCCACGTCGGCCCCCGACCGAACATCATTCCTGCCACCTTCAAACGGGTATCGGGCAACGTTGAGTCTCAAACCAAAGGGCGAATCGGCCTGCGAGCGTTGTCGGGCATCATCAAACGGCCGTGGCTGGCCGGCATCCTCCCTAAGAGCGCCAATCTCTTACGAGCGCCACAAATACGACACGTGATATTAGAAGACTGGCTCATCACCCATCATGCGAAGCTGAAATAGATACGGGTAGCTCGTAGCAAGCTGCCTCCTCGGCGTTACGAACCAGGAGCATCCGGCCGGTCAGGCAAAGATTGTTCCAGGTCTGGCCTTCGAGTGCCTGGATCTCTCCCAGCGGCACGTATTGCTCCGGGTTCGCCTCGACCATGGCCAATCGCCCATCTTCGGCGAGAATTAAGATGACATCGCCCACCATGAGAATCTGGCCCTGACCATATCGACCACGCTTCCACTGCCGCTGCAAGGAAGCCACTTTCATGCAAGACAGGAAGCCGTCGTCCAAACCGTATGCATAGCCATCTTTAAGAACTAAATTCGTGAACTTAGTCTTCATCACACGGTTGTTTGCCGCCAGCGTCTCAACCGTCCACAGGTCGTCTTCCTGGACCAACTGGATCAACTCCGCGCCGACTCCGTACCCTTTTGTCAGCAACACGCGATTGCCTGACAGGGCAATCGGCTGGGACACGTTTGCGTCCATGGACGAAACGCCAGGCCAATCATGGTCCCACAATACCTCCCCGGTCTCGACGTCGTGCGAAGAAAGGTAGTTTTCGTTCACACTTAGGATCTGGGGGACCCCGTTGAATTCGTAAAGCATCGGAGACGCGTAGGCGGCTTGATAGTCTCCTCCTTCCCAGATCATTTCACCGGTTTCTCGATGAAATGCGGCCAACGCGACCCATGGCCCCAGCTCGGCACCACCCACGGGAACAATGACCTTTTCGTGAATGACTAAGGGCGACCCGGAGCGGCCCCAACTCACTCCCGCCGCGTCGCTGATTTCATCCAATCCCTGGTCCGCCAATAGATTACGCTGCCAGACCCGTGTGCCATCTTGTCCGTCCAGACAGCGAAAGATACCGGTCGCACCGAGTGCGAAAACCATGCCACCATTGATTGTGGGTGTCGCGCGCGGCCCTACGAATCCAGGAATCGTCGCATGCCGTGCTTCAACCGCGTGAGACCATCGCAGCTTGCCCGTGCCCACCTCGAGACAGGTGACCAACTCCTGTTTGCCCCGCTGTTCCATCGTGACGGCGAACTGATTCACACAGGCAAACGCTGACCAACCAGCGCCGATTGGTTGGCGCCAAACCTGCCGGGGCGGATGGGCGGTCCAGTCGCGACTTAATTCAACGCCGACAATCCCAGCCGAGCGATTGGGGCCAAGGAATTGAGGAAAGTCATCTTCGGTGGTCGTCACCATATCGACGAGGTCCAATCCTTCCTCGGCAACGGCCTTAGGCAGTAGTTGATCTGGATTTCGGGACCATCGCCAGGCGAATTCCGGGACGACGGTACCGGAAGTTCGCATGATGCGAGAACAGGCAAGGAAGGCCAAAACTCCCAAAACGGGAACCATGATCATGCGGCGGCGAAACCGAGTCGAATAGCCGCTGAAGAACCCCAACCAACTCCACAAGATGCCGACGGACGTACCCAAGGCGATGTAGGTCGCGACGTTATTGAAGCCGGTGTCCATTCCTGCATCGCGAACATACAGCGACGCAATGTAACCAGCTGCTGCCAGCCAATAGGCCCACACATACCAGGGCGGGGTCTTTTTGCGATCCGCCAGTCGGCTTGGTTTGACTACGCTATTCTCCGAACCAGCGTCGTTTTCTTGGTGATTGGTCATTCGTTTACCTGGCAGTTGAACGGAGCGACGGGATCCGGAAGCACCCTGAATTCGGGCGGACGGATCCCCCCAAAGGCCCATTCGCCCTTATCGGCCGACTGGCCCCTCACGGATTTGAGATTGTTGGCGCAAACCGGAGCAACGACAAGTCCGCAAACCGGAGCAACGACAAGTCCGCAAACCCGATAAGTTGAAAGACCCCGTCTGGCAACTTGAGCGGTCCGGCAATTTGGGCGGCCTGGCGACTTGAGCGGTCTGGCGACTTGAGCGGTCTGGCGACCTGCGTGGCCGCTATTTCCCCTGCGTTTTACCGGACTAAAAGTCCGTCACAGCGTCGCGGATGGCACGGAGGGACTCTCAGATCCTCGGCTAACCATCGAAGGCCGTTCCCCAATTCTCACTGGCGACAGGCCGGCGCACGCCAGTCGACGATTCTCGCCCAGCGATGGGTTGAGATGGCCCGAAGACAACGGGCGCGACCGAGCCTGTTCGGCGAATTGGTCGCGTTGATATGGATTGAGCCGCCTTGATGACCGAGTCCGTGACACCTTCTTGCTTAAGCGCGATCAGGTCGCCGGGGCCCAGTGGCTCACGGAAACCGCGATCTTCCAAATGCGAGACGATGACGTCGTCGGAAAGTCCCGCAGCCGACATTTCGACCACGTCCGCCATGGACACGGAATTCGCCATCGCCTCGGCCTCAACAGAAATGACCTCAGCTCGGTGCCGCGCCTCAGCTTGATCCACCCCACTTCCCACGATGGCGCCAGTGGTGGCTCCGACCGCCGACCCGATCGCGGCTCCAGCTCTAGGTTTACCGTGCGCCCCTCCGACCACCGCGCCTAAGCCCGCGCCGGTAAGCCCACCCAACACGGCACCTTGACGGGTGTTGTAGGGCGCTCGACAACCAACCACGGTAGCAATGGCAAGGGCCGTTACAACGGTCCGTCGATTCGTGACAATCATGACGCTTCTTCTTCCATGGGTTCGCGCGACAGGCGCTCAATAGTCGCGGGATAGTCCCATGTCGCCGGGGGATCGTCAAGACGAGTGGGAAGGGCGCATCACGTCGGACATCAATTGCTAGCGAGCTTATCACGCTCGGCGCGATAGGCTCGCCATCTGGCCTGTGCCATGCTGCGTGACTCGTCGTCCGCAAAGCCCAAAGAGTTCGGCAGAAATGGGTAGATTGGATTGGTTTTGACCCGTGAAAAACCGTACTCGTTCGGGGCTTCGCCGCTGAGATGAAGCAAGGTCGCCAGTGCCACGTCGCGAATCTGAGTGACATACGTAATTCTGGTGGACGCATCCACCTGACGGGCACACACGCCCTTGTGATCCAACAATGGTAGCAGTGGCTCACAGTGCCCCTCGGACCCAAACTTCGCAATCGCCAAGATGGCGGTTTGCAGAATGTGTGGTTGGAGCTCTTCATTTGACAACAGCCTCTCAGCCGCTGTGAGTCCCTCGGCGAGGCTAAACCGTAGTGCCAGTGTGATACCGAGGTAGGCGTGATTCGGATCGTTCGACTGGAGAATCCAATCGCCCATCAGAGCACGCAGTGGGCCCAGTGTAAGATCGTCGTTCGACAAGCGACTGAGATTACCGAGCTGGTAACAAAAACCGTAGACGTGATGCTTTGACCGGTCTGTCATCACTCGACCATGCTGGGCTCCCACGAACAATAAAGCCGCGACACGGCCTCGGGGAAGATTTGCCCTGGTCTTGCGCCGGAGCGCGCTGAGGTCGTCACAGCGGCGGACGAAGAGGGATTCAAAGACTTCGATGCGATTCGGATCTTGGGCGGCTTGAACGAGCCGCCAATCGGCGCGCAGCATGGCCACTAACAATCGACGCGTGGCCGGACAGTCGCCACATATCGACGCCAACCTGACCCAACCGGGCACCGCTTCGGCGCTGTCGCTGGTCGCTCCACTGAGGAACTGAGCCAATCGTCGGTCGCGGCGGCCGACCTCCAGTTGTTGGAGAATCAGGGCGCAACGTTCCCGAACTTCGCGATCTTGATGGGAGCTTGCCTTGCGCACTGGTACGATGGCTTGCTCACCGGTTGCAATCAAGACGTTTTGTGCATTCTGCCGAACGGCAAAGGAAGGACTCTCCAGTTCGCGAATCAGCTCGAGAATGGTACTATCAGTCGTTGTGGCACGAGCCGATCCGACAGCGGCAAAAAGGCCAAGTAGGCTGGTCCAGGCAATCAAGTAACAGCAACGGAGATAC
>Ga0310121_10001801_pt1 | contig 21258 bp, 14 predicted proteins | sample CB27_Tmax_986_MG_FD_203504 | JGI IMG/M metagenome (GOLD analysis project Ga0310121, IMG submission 203504) | Marine microbial communities from Western Arctic Ocean, Canada - CB27_Tmax_986 | ecosystem: Environmental > Aquatic > Marine > Oceanic | place: Canada: Western Arctic Ocean | collected...
AGGCACGGTGAAGGGGGATCTCCACGACATCGGAAAGAACCTCTGCATCATGATGCTGAGGGGGGCCGGTTTCGTGGTCCATGACCTGGGAGTGGACACCAAGCCTGATGAATTCATGGATGCCGTGATGGAGCACGGTGCGCAGATCGTCGGTATGTCCGCACTCCTGACTACCACCATGCCCAACATGGGAAAAACCATTCGAACTTTCGAAGAGTCCGGGCTTCGAGATCAGGTAAAGATGATGGTGGGTGGTGCTCCGGTCACGCAGGAGTTCGCAGATGACATGGGAGCCGATGGCTATGGAAAAGACGCCATAGCCTGTGTCGAGAAGGCCAAGGAACTGCTCGGTATCGGCGAGCGGGCAGAAGAGGAACAGCCTGCCGTCTCTACTGTTTCCGAATAGGAGTAGCGCCTTCCGCCTGATTTCCCCAGCAAGCCAATGACTCAAGAGACGTCCGCTACGAAGAAGGACTACCCACCACTCAGCAACGTCGACAAGGAGCGGCTCAAGGCCAGCATGGAGCGCCTTTTCGACATCTACCGTCAAATCGGAGAAGTTGCCACCCAGGTGTCTACCTGGCGCTGTCCCTACAAGGATCGAAACGACCGTTGTACCGCCAAATTTGGCTGTCGCCACCAGGCCCGAGAAACCCCTGATGAGTTGCCCCTGTGCACCGGAAGCGACAAACTCGACTACCGCAATGCCTGGGAAGTGTAGCCCCCATATTCGGGTCTGACCGGGGCTCCCCTAACTGACAGAATAGAGGTTCTAAGGCAATGGCTCCTCTCTACTATGGTAAACAGGAGCTGGAGCTGACTGTAGGCCAGACTATCTTCGATTACGCCGACAGCCTTCAGGTTCGCGTGCCCACCTCTTGTCGCCGCAGCGGTGAATGTCACGAGTGCATCGTAGAGATTCAACGGGGCATGGAGGCGTTGAGCGATCCCTCAGAGGCGGAAGGGTTCCTGAGGGACAACTATCGCCTCGCTTGTCAGGCTCGAGTCATCGATAGCAGCGCCTCGATCGACTTTTCTCTGCTTCGACGTCAGCCCAAGATTCTGCAGCACTCCGTCCGGCGTAGCGTGCCCCTCGGCCCAATGACGACCCGTCGGGACGGTGGAATCTATTTCCACGACAAACGGATCGACGATTCTCGAGCAAACATCTATGGTTTGGCTATCGACCTCGGTACCACCACAATCGTATTCAACCTGGTAGATCTTGAAGACGGGCGGGTAGTGCACACCGGCTCCTTCGAAAACCCTCAGAGATTTGGTGGCAGCGACGTCATCAATCGAATCTCCTATGACGGCGGAGAATTCAAGGGAGAGCTGCACCAGGCGGTGATCGCCGGCTTGAACTATGAAATCCGAGACATGTGTCAGCGGATCCGGGTACCGCGAAAGCAGATCTATGAAGTAGTGCTTGTTGGCAACGCGGCCATGCGGGATATCTTCTTTGGTTTCGATGTCCAGTCCATCGGGGAGAGGCCTTACCAGTCCTTGACCCAGCTGGAGATGGCGCGCGGCGAGCGCACAACTACAACGCTCAATTTCCAGGCCGGCGAACTCGGCCTGAACATTTTTCCGAAGGCCAACGTCTATGGGGGACCGCTCATTGGCTCCCACGTTGGTGCGGACATCGCTGCCGATTTGCTGGCGATCGAAATGGATCAAGAGGAAGCCGTGGTCATGCTGTTGGACGTAGGAACCAATACTGAGGTCGTTCTAGGCAACCGTCACAGAATGTTGGCCGCCTCCTGTCCAGCGGGTCCTGCCTTCGAAGGAGGGGAAGTCCTCTACGGCATGCCGGGTTACGAGGGGGCCGTGGAGTCGGTGGAACTGGTAGACGGCCAGGTTCGCTGGCACACTATCGGGGAGCAAGAGCCGCAGGGCATCTGTGGATCCGGACTGATTGATCTCCTGGCGGAACTGCGACGCAACCAGTGGATGAACCAACTAGGTGTCCTGAGCGATGGCAGCAAGGAATTTTTCTTCGTCCCCGAAAGGGAGATGTCGCTCTCCAGAGCCGACATCAGCGCCCTGGCTCAGGCCAAGGCTGCCAACTATAGTGGTCAATGGATCCTACTCCGGCGGTTGGGGGTACCCGTCGGGCAACTGCAGAAGCTCTATCTGGCCGGCGGCTTCGCCAACTATATCAAAGTAGCGAATGCCGTGGCCATAGGCTTCATCCCAGACCTGCCTTTGGAACGGATTGAAAAGGTAGGAAATGCATCGCTGGAAGGCGCCACCCTGATGCTGCTGTCGAGAAAAATGCGGCGTACAGTCGAAGAGATGATGGCGAAAATCGAACACGTCGAGTTGGAAACGACCAGCGACTTCTTTGAAATCTTCGTGGAAGGCTGTATGTTCCAGCCCATGGAACCTCCACCGAACCCCTAACCCGGATTTCTCATCGCTTGTCGTAGCGAGGCGCCGCAAGCGCCGTCCTGGCAAGGCTTGCGGGCCGAGGTCGCCGCAGTCGTACTTTAGCAGTACGACGAGGCGGCCGACCGAGCGAAACACAGCCAGGGCGGATGATTGCGGCGACGCAGTAGACCAGCGATGAGAAATGCGGGCTTAGGGTCTGCGCAAAAATAACTTGGCATTTTGGCATCTCATCTTCACACCATCTTCGGCCGCTCCTCAATCGCGAAATCCTCAACATAGACCCGGCTACGCCTGCGGTTGAGCTCAATCGTTCGCGGCCAAATTTAATGCAAATCTGAGCGCCAATTCTACCAAGTTATTCTTGCGCAGACCCTAAGCTGAAACTTGAACGATTCGTCGCAGGTGTCTATTCTCCGAGCAGCACGGCGAACGGTAGCGGTTGTGACGAAGGTGTTGATGGGCGTAGGACGGGCACTCCTGCCCGTCGGGAATGCAGACGGGCAAAGAGTGCCCATCCTACGACTGCCAGCCCTCGGCTACCCGCAGAAATACCTTCAGCGGAAAGCGATGAACTCTGATCTAATGATTGGTGCCTTCGGCTTGAGGACGTAGCAATGGCCTCCAAGCCGAAGTATTCTTCTTGCGAGCCTTTGACTCGACGGACGGCGGCCTGCAGATTGCCGCTACCACCCAGCCTTCAGTCGATCGTCAGAACCCGCAGCAGGTTTGTCCCCCCGGGGACGCCGATGGGCAGGCCGGCTACCAAGACAAGACAATCTCCCCGGCTGACTCCTGGAAAGATGCTTGCCGCCTGCTGTGCACGATCGAAGAAATCGTCGACCTGCTTGATCGCTCCTGTGATCACCGGCTGAACGCCCCAACTCAGGGTCAAGGATTGTTGGGTCTGCCGGTTTGGTGTGAGTGCTAATATTGGTGTGCGTGGCCGGTACTTGGACACCCGATGGGCGGTACTCCCGGACTCGGTGAAGGCGACAATCAGCGCCGCTTTCAACTGGTGTGCCGTCTGGCAAGCGTCGTAGGCGATCGCATCATCTGTCTGGCGCTCGAGATACTTGCGCTTGTCTACCAGAATAGAGTCATAGGGGAGCGCTGCTTCCGCTTCCACGGCTATTTCCGCCATGACCTTCACGGCCTCGACCGGGTACTTGCCGATTGAGGTTTCGCCCGAGAGCATCAGGGCATCGGTCCCATCGAAAACCGCATTGGCGACATCGGCTACCTCGGCACGAGTAGGAGAAGGGTGCGCCATCATGGACTCCAGCATCTGGGTGGCGGTAATCACTGGCTTCCCCAAGTGATTGCAGGCCCGAATCAGATCCTTCTGAAGGATCGGGACGCGTGCCAGGGATACTTCAGTTCCAAGGTCCCCTCGGGCGATCATGATCCCGTCACTGGCGGCCAAAATGGATTCCTGGTTGGCAATGGCTTCCGCCCGTTCGATCTTGGAGAAGATGGCACCCTGGTAGTTCCGCTTGACCAGAATCTCACGCGCTACTGCTATTTGCCTGGTAGAGGTTACCGTCGAGAGGGCGACGAAATCAGCCTGGTGGTCGGCAGCAAAGTTGAGAGCTCGCTGTGCTTTTTCGTCAGGGAAAGGCTGTGAAGGCAGGACTCCGGGAGTACTGACGCCGCGTCCCTTGGTGATTCTCCCGGGCGTCAGAGCCTCGCAAACCACTTCCTCTCCGTCCACACTGATCACCCGAAGAGCCACGATTCCATCGGCCAGAAGAATCCGATTCCTAGGAACGGCATCGCGGTGGATCCCCGGGGGAAGCACGGGGATCGTTTTCTCTCCGGGCTCGAGTGTCTGGCGGCTGCTCAAGAGCACTCGATCACCTGCTTCGAAATCTATAAGTCCTTCTTCGATGGGCCCCGTGCGATACTTGGAGCCGGGGACGTCAACCAGGATTCCGACGGCCTTATCCTGAGCCCGGGCGATAGCCCTGACCGACGCCACTGCCTTCGTATGTTCCTCCAGAGTTCCGTGCGAGAAGTTGAGCCGGGCCACGGTCATTCCTGCCTCCACCAGGGCCTGGATGGCTTCGACGGATTCAACTGCAGGACCCAGAGTGCAGACGATCTTTGTCTTGAGTGCCTGGGGTTGGGGAGAGGGAGTCATGGTATCATCCTATCCGGCCACGAATCTCGAGATTAGCTTCCCCAAAGCGACAAAGTCAACCAAGGCGGTTTGGTGGGAGTGCCGGGTGCTCAACAGTTGACAGGGGAATGGGCATGATCAGCGTAGCTTTGCGAAATCCGTATCTGGTCGTGGTTCTGGCCCTGATTCTACTGGTGCTCGGTGTCGTCTGCTATACCGAGATTCCGGCGGACCTTCTGCCCATCTACGAGACCCCCGCAGTCCAGATCGTCACCTTCTATCCGGGAATGCCTCCAGAGGTAATGGAGCGCGACATCATGTCCCGGTTAGAGCGCTGGACTGGCCAGTCCGTGGGAATCTCTCATCAAGAGGGAAAGGCCATGCTGGGTGTCTGCGTGGTCAAGGACTTCTTTCGGGAAGGAATCAGCTTGGACACAGCGATGTCCCAGGTGACCTCCTACGCCATGTCCGACATGTTCTATCTGCCACCCGGGACAATTCCTCCGATGGTGATGCCCTTCGACCCAACGGCGTCTTTGCCCTTGGCACTCGTAAGCGTTTCCAGTCCCACCATGGACGAGCAGGAGTTGTATGACGTCGCTTACTTTGAACTGCGTAATCGTCTGCAGTCGATTCAAGGGGTCATCGCTCCGGCGGTATACGGAGGCGTGCTGCGCCGGATTCTGGCCTATGTGGATCCGGAGAAACTCCAGGCCCGTCGCCTCTCGCCCCTGGACGTCGTGACCGCCCTGCGGCAGTTCAACGTCTTCATTCCGGCGGGGGATGCCAAGTTCGGAAATCTTGACTATCAGATCTTCACCAACGCCATCCCCTCCAAGGTCGAGGAGATGAACTCGATCCCGATCAAGGTGGTGGATGGAACTCCAGTTCTCATCGGAGACATTGGGAAGGTGGTGGATAGCCATCAGATTCAGTCCAATATTGTGCGCGTCAACGGCCGGCGCCAGGTCTATATTCCGATCTACCGACAGCCTGGCGCCAATACCATAGAAATCGTCGATGCCATCAAAGATCGGCTGCAGCGGATTCTGCAGCGGATTCGGGAGATGGATCCACGAGCCAAGACACTTCAGCTAGAAGTCGTGATGGATCAGTCGGTCTATGTTCGGGATGCCATCAAAGGGCTCCAGCTGGCAGCCGGCCTGGGGGCGGTGTTGGCGGCCCTGGTCGTGTTCCTGTTTCTCAGGAACTTCAGACTGACCTTCATCATTTTCCTAGCGATCCCCCTATCCATTCTGGCCGCCCTGATGGGCCTCTTCTACTCCGGCGACACCATCAACGCGATGACGCTCGGTGGACTCGCACTGGCCGTTGGAATACTGGTAGACCAGTCGATCGTCGTGCTCGAAAACACGATGCGTCACTACCAGAATGGCAAGGGACGCGTTGAGGCGGCGACCGAGGGTGTGCGCGAGGTGGCCTGGCCGGTGCTGGTCTCAACCATAACGCTGGTAGTGGTGTTCTACCCTGTCGTTTTCCTCTCTGGTCTGGCCAAGTACCTGTTTACGCCCTTGGCCCTGGCCGCTACCTTCGCTATTGGGGCCTCCTACCTCATTGCCGTGACCTTGATTCCGAGCTTCTGCGCCCGATTTCTAGGGAAGAGAACCGAGGCACAAGGTACCGCGGAAGAGGGCGGAGAAGGAGTTCCTGGTGGCTTCTACCCGCGCGTCCTGGGCTGGATTCTACGGCTCCGCTACCCGGTTGTCGTGTTGGCAATTTTTCTGGTGGCGTTTTCCTTCCTGCTTCTGAATCGCAGTGGATCCGAGATGTTTCCCAAAGTAGATTCCGGTCAGTTTTCCGTCTTCGTCCGCCTTCCGTCGGGCACGCGGATCGAGAATACCGAGCAGACAATCGCTGGAATCGAAGAAGCGATTATGGAAGTTGTGGGTCAACCCGATGCCGAGTTTCCCCAGGTCGAAAGGTATCCGGACTCCAACCTTCGCATTCTGATCTCCAATATCGGCGTCCTCATGGACTGGCCGGCAGCCTACACTCCCAACACCGGTCCCATGGATGCGTTTGTCCTGGTTCAACTCAAACAGAAATCTGAATTGCCTGATACCTTCGAGTACGTGAGCCGCCTGCGGGAGCGGTTGAACCGTGAATTTCCCGAGACTCTATTCGCCTTTGATACCGGGGGCATGTTGACTACCGCCTTGAATTTCGGGGAGCCCTCTCCCATCCACGTGCAGATCAGTGGAAGCAACTTCGAGACCTCGTACGAAATAGGTGAGATCATCCGAAGGGCTACGGCGCAGGTCAGGGGAGCCGTGGACGTCAGGATCGCCCAGACCCTCGATTATCCCATCATCGATGTGAAGGTAGATCGGATCAAAGCTGCCCTCTCCGGCCTGACCGTGGATGACGTGATGAAGAACATCGTCACGGCCACCAATTCCAGCATCAACTTCGACCCGGCCTTCTGGATTGACAGCAATAACGGCAATCACTACTTCATCGGGGCACAGTACGCCGAGGAAACAATCCGTTCGCTGGAAACGTTGAAGGATATTCCCATCCGAGGAGTGAATGGAGTCGAGCCCGTCCGGCTCAGGAACCTGGCACAATTCAGCCGGAAAACGGGCCCGGCTGTCATCAATCACCGGAATATCACCCGCGTCATAGATGTCTTTGCCAACGTCGACCAGGGATACGCTGTCGGCTCGGTCATGAACGGAATCGAGGAGAAACTGCTGGAACCCCCTGAACTGGGCCTGGTGCCAAAGCAGTCCGAGCAGGGGCGCTACTATGAGGTCGGTGGTCCCGAATACGCTGGGAAAGGCTACAGCATCGAGGTCATGGGCGAGATGGCCCACATGCGTCGGGCTTTTATCCAGTTTCGCACTGCTCTGATCATCGCGGCCATGCTGGTCTATCTGGTGATGGTGGCTCACTTTCGCAGCTTTCTGGATCCGTTGATCGTGATGCTAACGGTTCCTTTGGGCTTCATCGGTGTCGCCCTTTTTCTGTATTCCACGGGGACGGCCCTGAGCATTCAGTCCTTCATGGGGATCATCATGATGGTGGGCATCGTGGTCGCCTACAGTATTGTCCTGGTTGATTTCAGCAACCGGCTGCTGGATCAAGGGCACTCGCTTAGAGAGGCGATCCTGACGGCATCGTCGCGTCGAGTCCGACCCATTCTGATGACTTCGTCGACGACCATCCTGGCGCTGCTGCCGATGGCCATCGGCTGGGGTGGAGGGGATGCGAATATTCCGCTGGCTCGTGCAATCGTGGGTGGAGTCATCGCGGCGAGCCTGGCCTCTCTGTTGGTTGTCCCCTGTTTTTATCTCATATTGAAGCGAGAGCCGGTTCGCTCGCAGTCCGTCTGAGGGCTTCAAGGATCTGAAATGAAAAAATCGCAAAAACAGATTTTGGGAAGCCATGGGCTCGAAGAGTGGATCTTTCTGATCTTGCTGCTTCCTGTTCTGCAAGCTGGCTGCTCGGCAGATTCGACGACTTCCAATGAGCCCAGCCAGGCGTCAGAACAGACGTCTCCGATCCCAGCAGGTGTCGATGTTGGAGTGACACAGCCTGTCCAAGAGGAGCTGATCCTTCAAATCGGCCTTTCTGGAAACGTCGAGCCCTTTGAGGAAACGATTCTCTACAGCCGGGTTGGAGGATATCTGGAGTCGATTCGCGTAGATATTGGAGATTCGGTGAAAAGGGGCCAGGTGCTGGCGAAGGTTCTGATTCCCGAGATGCTAGATGAATACCACGGGCTGGAGGCGGAGTTGGAAGGGGCGCGATCAGACCAGCAGAACGTCCTGGCAGAGCTGGAGCTGCAAAAGGTGGAAAAGGAGCTGGCGAAGCTGACCTACGATCGGGTGCGGAGTGTGCGCGAGGAAGAACCCGACATGATGCCCCAGCAGGCAGAGGACGAAGCGCGCGCCAAGTTCCAAGCCGCCGGAGCTCAAGAAGAGGTCATCCAGACTCGAATCGTTCAAGCCAAGAGTGGAGTCAAGCGTGTGGAGGCGGCTTTGAAGCGGCATCAAACACTAATGGAGTACGCTGAGATAAAGGCGCCCTTTTCGGGGATCGTCACGGAGCGATTTGTCGATCCAGGAGCTCTTATCCAGGCGGGAACAGGGTCGGGCAGCGCCCGACCTCTGCTCACAATATCGCAGCTACAGCGGCTGCGCGTTTTCTTCGACGTTCCCGAGGACAAGGTACCGCAAGTCCAGGTCGGCGATCTGGCTGAGATCACGGTCGACGCGCTGCCGGGTGCACAGCTGGAGGGCAAAGTCGCGCGCTTTGCGAAGGTCCTCAATCCTGAGACCCGAAGCATGAGGACTGAGGTTACCCTCAGAAACACGGAGCGCCTTCTTTTCCCAGGCATGCATGTGAGGGTTCGTCTGCTGCTGGAACGACGCGCAGCCGCGATTCTGCTTCCAGCCGAGGCCTTACGCTTCAAAGAGGGGGCGTCTTTCGTGTATGTGGTCGACGGTGATACGGCTCGTGAGACCCCGATCGAGACCGGTTTCGATGACGGCATTCGAGTGGAGGTGACTGGGGGGCTCAGCGGCGAGGAGACGGTCATTGTCACGGCGCGTGAATCCCTGAGCGATGGCGTCAAGGTCAGGCCCTCGAAGTGGGTGTCAAAGCAGGGATAAGGGATAAAATCCGGGATAGATGAAGCGCCATATTTGGGTTCTCCTCCTACTAGCGAGCAGCCTCAGTGGTTGCCTGCTGGGCCAGAATCAGGAAGTGTTACTGACTCTGTCTCAGGCGATTCAGAACGCACTCGCGCAACGACCTCAATTACTGCGGGTCGAAGAGGAAATCAAGGCGGCTGAAGCCCGGTTGAAGCAGGCCCGCTCGGGCTACTTCCCTCAGATCGGGTTTGGAGGAATTGCCAAGCAGGGCCTCTCCGGTGCGGGAAGCGCTTTTGGCCTCGAGGGGCTGGCTTCCTCGCCCTTTCCCCGCGATCTGGCTGCTTCGATCAACGTCTCCTACGATCTGTTCGATTTCGGCCGCAGGAAGCACAGAACCGCGGCCCACCGCTTGAGAGTGTCAGCTCTCAAAGAGTCCAGAAGATCGGATCGGTCGAGGGTTGTGCTTCAGGTCAAAAGGGCATACTACGCTGTCTTGGAGGCCAGGAAGCGCATTGAGCTAGGCAGCCAGACCGTCAGAGAGCGCGAACTGACGGTGAAGCAGAGTTCGGCCTTTTATCGTGCCCAACTCAAGTCCAAGCTGGATGTGAGTCTGGCCCAGGTCGAGCTATCGCGGGCTCGTCTCGGCGTGGTCCAGGCCGAAAGTGCCTACAGTCAGGCGCTGGTTGGGCTGAATCGTTCCATGGGGGCCCCGTATTCTGGAGTCTATGCCCTGGAGGAGCCGGGTGCGGTAGTCCAACCGCCAGGCAGCCTGCCGAGTCTTGTCCAAGGGGGCCTCGCAGATCGACCCGAACTCAAGAGCCTGGATGCCGAGATTGCAGCTTATGAAGAATGGCTGAAGAAGGCCGAGAGCGAAAAAAAGGGCAAGATCCTGGCAGCGTTCAGCGGAGGAATCACCCGGTTTGCCGAGCTGACAGCGGGTAGGTTACTGTTCGGGGGGATTGGCATCAGGCTGCCCATCTACACCGGGGGCCGTCTGGAAGGCCAGATCGAGGAAGCCAGACACACCCTGAAATCCTCGCTAGCACGTCGGCAGATTCTGAGCCGGGACATCGAAGAGGAAGTCGCAAGAGCGCACAGTCGTCTCACGACAGCTCGCTATGCAATCGAGCCCAACCAGGACATTGTCGCTCAGGCCCAGCAAACTCTCGAGCTCGCCAGGCTGCGCTATAAGGCCCAGTTGGGAGACTTTGTGGAACTCGCCAGAGCTGAGACAGCTCTTTCGTCGGCCGAGACCGAGTACGCGAGGGCCCTCTATGATTACAAGTTGAGTGAAGCGGAACTGCTCTATGCCACGGGCTCGATACATCATTAGGTGCCGCGGAAATTCGAGAAAGAAACTTCAATTGCCTCAGCATGATCATCGCTAGCAACCCTGACAGTCACGACTCTGCCAACTGGCGAAGGCTGCTTCGTTTCCTCGTGGGTGAAGTTTCAGGTCAGTCCCGCCCCTGCTACGCTGCCCTATTCGAGAGCGAAACTGCCCGAGCCATGGAAGCCTGAAGCGCGAGCGAGGGGCTTGGCGAACACCCCGAATCCTCCCGGCTTGGCTGCTTGCCGCGCGTCAGGCCCTTTCGTTTCCCCATTGCGCTGCCCTCCAACCCCTCGCTCGCGCTTCAGGCTTCCTTACGTTTCGCATTATTGGGCGACCTGGAGGTGCGAGTTCCGAATGAAGTTTCAGCTCAGTCCCGCCCCCGCTACGCTGCCCCATTCGAGGACGAAACTTCGGTTACGTCTGCCGTGATTGTCGCTACCGCCAATGACAGAGCCGTGACTGCAAGGGAGCGGTCCCGATCACCGATCGGGAAATGCCACAAAAGGGGATGTAATCGGCCACCATCTGTTGGGTCGGTTGTTTCCGGCATCCGTATGCCGGGACCGCTCCTTCGCAGCCACGGCTCTGTCATTGGCGACTCTTGGATGATCTCCTACCAAATGAAGTTTCAGCTTAGTCCGCCCCCAGGAAGCGCTGGCCCCATTCGAGAAAGAAACTTCTCCTGATTTCAGGAGGCATCGCCTACGCCAAAGGCGTTACTGCGTGTAGCCCAGGGTTGCAATGCGAAGCGAGCTACCCTGGCTTCAAGTCGCCTGCCTCTTCTACGCTGAAGCGTTATTGCCAACGCGTTTCCGGTCGGCAATAACCCCTTCGGGGTAGCGCATTTTCTGGAACGACCTTGACCCAGGGTAGCTCGCTTCGCTCCGCATCGCCAATCCGGGGCTACCCGCACTAACGCCTTCGGCGCAGGACAGGTCCCGTTCACCACGCTGTTCGGAGGACAGGAGACGTGCGACGTATTCTTGAAGTTTCAGCTCGAACCCCAAAGCCGGCCTAACTTGAGAAAGAAGACCGCGACTCACCTTGGTGTGGCATCCGGGAGGCCGCCGTCGACAGGAATCGTAGCCCCCGTCGTCGGGGTCTGTCGGGTGGCCAGAAAGAGGACGGCTTTTGCCACATGAGTAGCCGTGATCTTGGCACGGAGCAAGTTCCGGCCACGGTAGTATTCCTCCAGCCCCTCCTGGTCCAGCCCTCGGACCCGCATTCGATCCGGGCCTACTGTGGCCCAAAGACCAGATTTCCGAGTCCCCTCCGAGAAAACGGCGTCGGGCGCTACCATGTTCACTCTCACCCCTATCTCTGCCAGTTCGAGACTCGCAATCCGCGCCAGTTGGTGAGCGGCCGCCTTGGTGGCGCTGTAGGCTCCAAAACTGGCGCCCGGAGCGAAGACGTTCTTGGTCGAAACGAGCACGATATCGCCCCCGGTACCCTGGATCCGGAAGTGACGCGCCGCTGCAGAGAGGCTATTCAAGGTGCCCTCGACGTTGACTCGCTGCAGTCGACGGAAGGCCTCCGTCTCCATCTCTTCCAAGGAGGAGACCAGGGCAATACCGGCATTGACAATCACCAGATCAACCCCACCCCATACAGCAGTGGCCGCATCGAAGGCAGAGCGCACCGAGTCCGGATCGGTGACGTCAAGCGGGGCAGCCAGGACACGTTCCCCAAATTCAGAACCTAAATCCCTTTCCAGAGCGTCGAGAGCTTCGCCTGGTAAGTCGGTGAGTACCACATGGCACCCCTGGATCAGAAGCTGACGACTGATCCCTGAACCGATGGCCCCGGCGGCTCCGGTCACGAGGCCGACTTGACGTCGCAGCGGCAGGGCGTCTGAGGTGTCCAACTTGTAGTGCTGGAGGCCGCGGTACTCCATCCCGAAGAGATCGGATTCACTGAGCCCTTCGTAGCTTCCCAGGGAGGCAATCTGAGCCTTGACCCTCAATGTCTGGCGGGTTATGTCACGGACAATCCCGGCGGCGGCAATGTCCTCTCCAGCACAGGCGGCGCCCACACCTGGAATCAGCAAAACACGGGGGTTGGAATCGAAATGTTTGAGCCCGCTTTCCAGACGAGGTGCGTTCCTCTTCAAGTAGGCTTCGTAATCTAAGCGGTAGCGTTCGAGCGCCCGACTCAACAGATCTTTGGCCTCGGTATGGTCGCGGGGAAGGGAATCGACCCAGAGGGGTAGGGACTTGGTCCGGATCAGATGATCTGACGTCAGGGGTGTCGATAAGGCGATCTCCTTTGCCCGGTACGAGTTGAGTAGGTCAAGCGTCTCCCGACCGATCAGCGGCGTCAGAATGACGCGTCGATAGGGTCGGTCCGCATCACCGCTGGGCTGGGCCAGGAGACCTCTCAGAAGGGGGGCGATTCGGACCCATCGTCGTTTGGCGGTTTGCGGCGAGGTCGACGTGGTTACACTGAGCGATCGGCGGGCCCGCTTTTGCAGGTAGGCTTCGGCTTTGCTGACCAGCTCGATCGTCCTCTCATAGGATACTCGGGGCTCCTCTCCCCAGGTCACAAGACCGTGTTGCAGCCACACCATACCCTTGGTTTCCGGAGCAGATTCGAAGGTCTCGGCGGTTGCCTGGGCCAGCTGGAATCCTGGTTCGACATAACGAAGGATCCCCACCTCGTCACCCAGGGCTTCCCGAAGCAAGTCCACTCCATCGGGCTGATTGGTCAAGGCGAGGATCGAGTCGGCATGGGTGTGATCGATGAACTTCGCGGGGAGGAAGGCGTGAACCAGAGTCTCGATCGAGGGCGTGGCCGAAGCCGAGTTCAGCAGGTGGATCCGGAACTGGTTGACCATCTCATCGTCGGCGAGAGATGACAGGCTGCGGAGCCGTCTCAAGGGCTCCAGGTCCAGTCCAGAATGTCCTTCGGGCTCGATCCTGGCTAGATCGTAGCCGGAAGCCTTGACATAAAGTCCCTCAAGGTCATCTCCGAGAAGATTTCGATGGACGGTCTTGACGGAAGTGTTGCCGCCTCCGTGTAGCACCAAGCTCTTCTCTTGGCCCAGGAGTCTCGAAGCATAGGTTCTGAGGGCGAGATCCTCTCCCCAGGGGTCGGCGTAGTTCTTGAGGAAGCGATCTGCCTCCTGCTTGGACCATTGGCTTTTCATTTTGGCGGTCGGCTAGATAACAGTTTGGAAATCTCTAAAGCCGCGGATCTAGGCAGCACCTTTCACCGCATCCAGCATCAGGCGCGCATTCTCGGCGGGATTTTTCCCATCGAATACGGCACTCCCTGTGACGACCAACTGGGCACCTGCCCGGACGACGTCGGCCACGTTGTCGCGCTTGATCCCACCATCCACGCAGAGGACGATATCTCGCCCACTTTCCTCGACCCTGCGGCGAACCTGTTCGATTCGATGGAAGGTTGCCGCAATGAAGCCCTGTCCGCCCCAGCCTGGATTGATCGCTAGAAGCATGATCATGTCGACATCATCCATGAGTGGCTCGAGTGTCGCGAATGGGGTGCCAGGGTTCAAGGCGATGCCCCGCACCAAACCCCTCGACTCGTCGTTGGCGTTGCTCAGCTGCCCCAGATGTTGCAGGACCCGGTGGATGTGGGTACAGGACTCTACATGTACCGTGACGATGTCGGCCCCGGCGGCCACGTATGCGTCCACCTTCTCCAGCGGATCCTGGATCATAAGGTGAACATCCTTCAACAGCGAGCTCGATACGGACTGAATCAAGGGGGGGCCCAGGGTCATCGTGGGTGTGAAACACCCATCCATGACATCGAAGTGAAGGAGACGGACGTCCGTCTGCTCCAACAGGGCGACTTCCGAACCGAAGTTACTGAGATCGGCGGTCAGGACGCCCACGCTTATGGTAGGACAGAGTTCTCGCAGCAGTTCTGAGGTGGACATCAGGAGACGGTTTCCACCTGAGTGCCTTCGTGCTTGAGGGTTTGAAAGAGATCCAAGGCCTGTTCCGGCTTCATCTGCTCGTGGACGACCCCTCGGATGGCCTGGATCATGGCCGCAGGAGCATCGGATTGGAAGATGTTGCGTCCCATGTCCACGCCGGTGGCGCCCTGATCGATGGCGTTATAGGCCATGGTCAAGGCTTCCAGCTCGGGAAGTTTCTTTCCCCCTGCCATTACAATTGGAACCGGGCAGGAGGCGGTGACGGTTTCGAAGCCATCCGGCACGTAGTAGGTCTTGACGAAATGGGCCCCAAGCTCGGCGCACATCCGGCAGGTCAGCCGGAAATACTGGGCGTCACGCTTCATCTCCTTGCCCACAGCGGTGACGGCGAGGATGGGGATGCCGTGACGGTTTCCGAGATCCACCAGGCGGGTCATGTTCAGAACCGACTGGGCCTCGAACTCGGCGCCCACGAAGACCTGCACCGCAAGTGCCGATGCATTCAGACGCACGGCGTCTTCGATGTCCATTGCAATCCGTTCGTTGGACATCTCTCTCAGGATGCTGGGCCCGCCGCTGGCGCGAAGAACCGTTCCCTGGGTAAAAGTCGAAGGAATCGTGCTGCGAAGCATCCCGCGTGTCAGCATCAGAGCGTCGCAGTAGGGAAGAATCGGAAGGATCCGAACGTCGACGCGCTCGAGTCCGGTGGTCGGCCCCATGAAGTAGCCGTGGTCGATCGCCAGCATGACGATTCGTCCCGAGTCCGGATTGTAGAGGCGCGAGAACCGATTTTGCATTCCCCAGTCCAATGAATTTGAACCGCGGAGAAAGAACGGTTCACTCTTCATGGGGATGTCAGTATAGAACTGCTTGGCTTCGCTAAGGTTATCTACGTCAGGCATAGCTGATCTCTCCTTTTGATAAATGTTTAACCGGTCATGGCAGAGAATAGCTGCCGAAACAGGCTATTTCAAGGAATCAGCCGATCCACAGACTATAGATCCCTCAGGCGATGCTAACCGCACGGCTGGGGTTTTCGATCAGGATGTCATCGATCGACTTCTGATCGACCCCCTCCGCACGCAGCAGGGGTAGGAAGTCTGTCCAAATGTAGTCGTAGCCTCGACCGCCGTGGTGGCGAAGTTGGGACAAGCGGCAGGTGTCGGTCGCGACCAGAAGCTTCTTGCTGTAACCCAGGCGGATCAGCGTGGCCAGACGTTGGGCTCTTTCTGCGTCCGTCATTCCGCCGGGCCATTCCCGATTCCAACTGATCAAATCGAACTCAACAAAGGCACCTCTGTTGAGAATCGGAAGGTAGTAATCTAGATCTTCCTGTTCCTCAGCCAATATGTGGGTATCGCAGTGGCCGATGATGACTTTCGAAAGGTCGGCTCCGGCTTCCTCCAGCACATCTAACTGGGCGTGACCGGCTCGCCCCAGGCTCGCATGAGTTGAGATGAGTACCCCAGTTCGCTGCTGAGCTCTCGCGGCTGCCTGGAAGACTCTTGTTTCCGCTTCGCTGAGTCGATAACCCGCCGGGTCGGGCTCCGGCTGATTGTGGGTTCCAATCTCACCGATGAAGCCGGCAGCAACTCCCTCTTCTCCTTCCTCTATCTCGCGGACAAAGAATTCAGTGATGCGGTCGACAGTAGCGGAGCGGAGCCATTCTGGATAGCAGGACTCTTGATAGAAGCCGATCCCCCGGACGATGTGGACGCCAGAGGCTTCCCCGATCCGGCGCAGGGCACCGGGGTCGGCATTGAGGTCGACGGGGGTCACCTCCAAAATGCCACGACCTCCGGCCTTCTTGAAAAACTCGAGCTCGCGCACGATCAGCTCCCAGTCGAGCATGTAGTTGTCTGGGTTGCCGGAGGTATGGGAGATGTCGCAGCAGAGGTGTTCGTGCGCCAGAGTTGGGCCGAGTTGATCGCTCGGTATTTCGCCGCAAACCGTCCGGATCATGCAGGGCAGGGCCTCACCCAATGGCGATACAGGGGCTTGACGTTCTCTGGAAGCGCTTCGTAGACGTCCAGCGGTACAGCCGCCACGTCGTTCTCCGTTTTTCCGGCTTCGTCTACCATCCGGACCCGTTCTGGAGAACCGGGCATGAGAATGTCCAGATTCAGCCACCAGGGCGCGTATCGCACCGCCATTCCCACGCGGGCCTGAGCGCTGGTGTTGGCCGTGGCAGCATGCCAGAGGCGGCTGTCGAATAGGAGGACACTTCCTGCTTCTCCGGTAGCCTGGATTTCACCTGGATAGGGCTGCGAAGGGTCGACTCCGTTGTTTCCCGAGGGGTTGTTGGGTGAACGGTGGCTCCCGGGTACGATAGCCGTGGCACCCGTTTCGGGAGCGAACTCGGAGAGCATCCAGAGCGTCGTCAGGTGCATGGCCGCATCAGGGTAGGGGGCAGGAACGTGTCCGGCATTGTTTTGATTAAAGGGCCAGTCTGCGTGCAACTGGCCTCGGGCGCAGCCGGGATAGCTGATATGGGCACTCGTAAATGAGATGCGGAGCTGTGGACCCAAAAGGGAGTTGGCGATTCCCAGGATTCGCGGATCAGCTAAGTAAGGTGCGAAAGACTGCTCGTACGCGATGAGACCCTTTCGGGAGCCCTGTCCTTCCAGTTCGTTAAATGTCCCGTGGTCTTGAACCGTCGACTCTACCCGCTGACAAATCCCCGCTACATTGTCACTGGGAATGACTCCTTCGAGAACACACCATCCCTGAAGTGTGAGGTGAGCCAGCGTCTGTTCGAGGGTGATTTCATCAATTGCTTCAGAAGTAGTCATCGGCTTCTTCCCAGGTTGCGAGCCGCTTCGCTCAGCGGCCGGATAACATCGGTTTTAAGGTTTACCGACCAGATGAAGTGCAGCAACTCTTCGCCGACCTCCCTGGCGATGATGTCGATCCAGATTTCTGGTGTCTCTTGCTTGATTACCTTCCACTCCACGAAGCGCAGTTGGGACTCTCCTGCGACCAGTCTCTTGGCGTGGACGGACTTGATCATCAGCCCCCGGTAGGCAGTATCGGCTTCTTCCTTTTGCTGTGCATCCTTGGCCGCGTCCTTCTCCAGCTGGGCGGCAGACGCCTGGGCATTGGAATCAGTCTTCTGCCGCACCAGGACGGGGCGGTCCGACTTGTGATCAGCCGCCTTCGCCCCCGCACTCTTCCTTTTCGATTTCGCCTTGGGCGCAGCGACTGGCGGCGGGGATGGCTTGGGATGACTTGAAGCAGGTATCGTCGCCAAAGTTTGTTTGGGCGAGAGGGCTGTGGGCTTTTGGGACTCAGGCTTCTGGGATTCGCCGGACTGATTCTCACCAGAACCAGCGCTAGCCGTGATCGGCTGATCTGGGTCTTCTGGCCTGCCCGTGAGCCCTTCGATACTGGAGAGGTCATCTGATCCAAAATGCTCCAGGGGCGTCGGTACTGGATCAGGATCTGCCGGTTGCTCGTTCGGCTGTTTTTCCCCTCGGGTAGACTGGGCGACGTAGCCGATGGCCAAAGCCGCCGTCGTGACCAGGACCACGATCAGCCAAGCCGGAATGCGTCGGCCCTGTTGTGATTTTCCCCCGGAAAAGACCTCTTCGAACAGGGACGTTGAAGGCTGATCTGTTCCAGCGGTTTCGGCAGTTGCGGCCGGGTGGGCCCGGACCTGGCGCTGAGTGTGAGCTGAAGCAGTAGGCGGTCTGGATCCTCGGCCGACTTCGGAGCGACCGAGGTGTTCCATCAGGGTCTCGTAGGCCTGATTGACCTGCTGGATCTTGCCTGCCGACCGGGAGCGAAGACGGGGATGGTGGGCGAGGCGCTCGGCCTCCCACAGAATCAGTAGGTCCTCGCGAGCCTCGGCCACCTCCTTGAAGCTTGCTCCCACTGTCAGCTCAAGGATGCGATACGCGTTTTCGATGTCCTTCATCGTTTCATGAGTCCTGACCCAGCAGAAGTTCCGAAGTCTATCGCGTGGGGATTTTCCCTTTTTTTAGCTTCTCTGTACCCCAATATACTATAAGAGGGAGAGCCAAGCCGGTCTCAAATTCGGTTCTAACAGGATATAGGTGATCTTCCTGCGGCGGACCAGTTCTCATTTCAAGCTGTCTTCTCCACGGGCCATAGCCCAACCGTGATTGGCACCGAAGATGGGCTTGAGGACGAATGAGAGGTAACGAAGCAGGCGTTTCTCTGCCCGGATTTTCCAATCATAGGTGATGTTGACCCAGCGCTCCTGTTCTTCAAAGGTCCAGATTCCCCGCCCAGCAAAGTCACCCCAGGTCTCGAGGGTCCCACCGAAGGGTTTCCGCGACTCCACAACCCGAAAACTCCAGCGCAAGCGATAGAATAACCAGCCCTTGGTAAGGAGGCTGTAGACTTGACCGATGTCGCCGTCATCGCCTTTCTGGATCTCCTTCACTTCGAGATAGATATCGGGCCACCAGCGGACCAGATCGAGGGCGTCGTCGAAGACATCGGTGACTTCTTGTGCACTGGCCTCGACCCGCCAGCGAGTGACGAAGTGATAATCGTAACTTTTCTGCACTAGTGCCTGCTCACTTCCCCCACAAAGAGCGCCACTATAATAGGATCCACTCACGTTTGTTTCCAACACAACTGGGGTAGGACCATCTGGTGGCTTTTCTGAGATCATCCGGCTTTCACCTGCCACGACAAACTGATAAAATCTGGCGGCAGTACTCAAGCAATTTCCTTTTCGCTCGTGGGCGGAGCATTGAGCAGAGCCAGAGAGAGTAAGGATCTTCTGAGAAGGCGAAATCAAAACCTTTCCGGCGCCTTTGTACTGGCGTGTCTGACCTTTATGGTGAGGGCAGCCCAGGAAGAGGAATTTCCCGTGTTCCGAGCTCAGTCCGAGCTGGTCCTGGTGGACATGGTGATCAGTGACAAGCGGGGAAATTTTGTCCAAGATCTAAAGCTGGAGGAGATCGAGGTCTTTGAGGACGGAAAGCTCCAGGATATCGTTTTCTTCGATCTTCGGAAGAGGGCCGGGTCAAAGGAGGAGCTGGCCGCAGAAGGGCCAGCGAGTCGTTCTTCGATTTCCGAACTTTCCTTTGACCGACGAGCGCTTCCCACTTCTCCGGTTGATCGGGGACACTTTGTTTTTCTCTTCGACATGCAGGCTATGGACTTCCACGGACTGCAGAGGGCAAAGGACTCAATCCGGGCTTTTATCAGCTCCCAGCTGGCGCCGACGGATCAGGTCATGATCGCTACGGTAGAGCCAAGTTTCCGTGTGCACCTTCCTTTTACCAGTGACACTTCGGTGATGAAGGGTGCCCTGGAGACACTCAGCTTCAGACCGCAGGCAGAGACCGGGATTTCTCAATTTATGGAGTCCGTTGAGCAGCTCTTTTCGCTCCTCGAGGGAATTGTGCTCGATACCTTTGATCCGGGTGATGCAGGTGGTGCAGAGGGAGCCCCGGCAAGGTTGGATCCTGCTCTGGAGGGGACGATTTCGCAGGCTGCGTCCCTGGCCCGTGAGATGCTGTTGAGTCTGGAACTGCGGGTAGACTTTACCTGCGCCGCAATTGGAGCGCTTTCGCGTCATCTGGGCTCGCTGCCAGGCCGCAAGCATCTGCTCTATTTCTCCAAGGGCTATGCCCTGAGCGCGAAACGGACCCTGAGCCGAATCATCAAGGATCGGGCTATGGCCTATTCCCCTGCCCAGATTACGCTGATCCACCGGGCCGTGAATAATTTCATGGCGGGGACGGGACGTGCTGGTGATCTATACAGAAGGATGAACGGGGCGGTCAACCAAGCCAATCGATCCCAAGTTTCGATCTACAGCATCGACCCGCGCGGGCTGATGCCTCCTTCAACCGCCTTAGCCAGCATCAAGGGAGCCGCCAGCGCAATGAACGCTTCCTACTCCACTGAGGACATCACGGCGCCGCACGAGTTCCTTTCGTCTCTTTCCCTCCAGACCGGAGGTCTCTGGTTTGCGGATGACAACGATCTGAATAGACCCATCCGCAAGGCTTACCTCGATGGTCGGGAATATTACCTGGTGGGATACGTAGCCAAATCCGAGAGGAAGGTGGGCAAGTTTCACAAGATCAAGGTCAAGCTGAAGCGGAAGCGGCTCCGGCTTCGACATCGGAAGGGCTACACCGAGGAGGATCCAACCCTGGCGGTCACGATAGATCTGGCTAACGCCTTCAAGTTTCCCGATCTCTTCAGTGATTTTCCATTTAAGACCGAGGTATCCACTGAGGCGGGAAAGCTAAAGGTTCTGGCTCGGATTCCCACAGATGCCGTGACTTTTAGATCAGAAGGAGATCAGCGCCGCTGCGTTGTGGAGATGTTTGGTGCGATCTTTGATGGGGCGGGGAAGTGGGTGGGAGATACCTTTTTTTTCGCCGAGAGGGTCGACCTCGACTTCAGCCAGAACGATTTGGATGAGTTCCTGCGCTACAAGGATTTTTCTCCGGTCGCCGAGAAGCCGGCACCGGACGGGAACTATGAGCTGGTCGTTGTTTTGCGGCAGAAGCTTTCCGGGAAGATAGCCACCTCTACTCACAGACTAGGACTGCAATAGGCTCTCCTGTCCCTGTTTGCCCAGAATGATCCCGACTTACTGAGAATCTGCCAACTACGGAGTCAGGGCGGGCTTCTCCGAGACTGGTAGGGTGCCAAACTGACCGGGGCGGAGCAGGATGGAAACGGCACCGAATTCCGCCTCACCGCAGATCACCAGGGACCCGGTAAAGTCGGTGAAATTGACAGCCTGGTTCCAACTGTGCTGCTCCACGAACCGGACATCTTGTTCTTCGCCGGTGTGAAACAGATTAAGGATTCTTGTCGCGCGGAGCGGCGACAAGAATCAAGAGTTGAAGTAAATCTGGGGTTCAGCGGGCTTTGGATTTCCAATGGGTTT
>Ga0310121_10001802_pt1 | contig 21258 bp, 16 predicted proteins | sample CB27_Tmax_986_MG_FD_203504 | JGI IMG/M metagenome (GOLD analysis project Ga0310121, IMG submission 203504) | Marine microbial communities from Western Arctic Ocean, Canada - CB27_Tmax_986 | ecosystem: Environmental > Aquatic > Marine > Oceanic | place: Canada: Western Arctic Ocean | collected...
ACCGCCATCTTTCGCAACCCTTCCTTTTTCTCCAGAGTCAAACAGAGCGATCTAGTCTCCTCCCAAGCAACCAGACTTTCCGCCTGACCTGACTTTAAAGGCGAACGCAGCTCTGGTCTCCAGTCCGAAATATTTGTTTTCTTCGGGCCTCTAGCTCAAAGGACAGCGCTCTGGAGACCATCGCTATAACCCGGACCCGAAGTTCTCTTTCTGAACGATTCTGAATGATCCAGCGCCCCTCGAAGTCCCAGCGTAGTCCCCTCTGTCCCCACTCCACAGCACTCTGCACCCAACCGGCGTGTCCCCAACCGTCGGCCGGCATCCCCAACCCGCGGCCGGCAACTCCGGATCTCTCAATTCCCAGTCACCCCTCAAGGAAGCTCGCCCACGAATCTCCTGGGTGATCATTCCGTTCGGGTAGCAGATCACCCCGCTAGACTATAATGCGAAGGATGCGGGCAGCTCGTTTGGTCCTACCCTTGTTTGTGTTGCTAGCTTTCCTCGTCGGTTGGCAGGCTGCAGTTGGCAGTGTGACTACGCTCGCAGCCCAGCGCTCTCTTGACTTTCGAGTCGGTGCCAGAACGAAGTCTCTACGTTCGCAGGAGCGCAACGAAAAGATTCTCTATAGTGTCAAGGACCTCGTTACCGTGCTGGGTCTTCAGACGCGCGACGAGGCGGGCCGTCTCACGATCGAGGGCCCTGCGGGGAAACTGGAGTTAATGGATAATCGACCGTTGGTCAGGTTTCGACAGGAGTACGTTCTCATCTCGAGTCCCTGTTGGAGAAAAGGCCAGTCGGACTGGTACGCACCGGAGGATTTCATTGCCAAGGTTCTACCCAACATCCTGACGGGAAAACTCGTGAGAATGCGTGGCGGATACCGTTTCGACGGCCTGGCTGTGAATCGGGTTCAGGTGGAAGTCGTCAATCACCCAGATCATGTTACCATCACCTTCCTGCCCAGTCAGGCGGGCTCGATTCGAGTGCGCGAGCAGGGGGCGCAAGTCGAAGTGGAGTTGGGAGAGTATCTGATTCGCCCGGACCTTCCCCACAATCAACCCCAGACCAATTGGGTTTCATCTCTTGAATTTGATCCTCAAGGTCCATACGGACTTTTTCGCATCCATAAGGGTCGAAGCTTTGGTTTCATGAGGCAGCGGGAATTAACCCGCCCTGATCGAACCGTGATTGAGATCTATCCTCCAATGGGAGCTGAGACGCCCAAAACTCCAACGAGTCCACCCATTCCGGGAAAGGCTGCCCTTGAGCCTGACTTTACGGATTTCGGTCCTCAGGACCGAGGTGTTGGTGTCATTACCCTTGATCCGGGACACGGAGGTGAAGACTCGGGCGCGAAAGGGGCCGAGGGAATTCTGGAGAAGAACCTGGTCCTACAGCTTGCCAGTCAGGTGGAGGATCACCTAAAGGAGGGACCTCATCGGTCTCGATTGACTCGAACGCAGGATATAGCTCTCTCTCCCACCCAGCGAAGCGCGTTTGCCAACTATCACCGCTGCCAAGCGTTTATTAGTCTGCATGCAGGGGGCGCACCCGATCAGAGTAGCCACGGCGGAGTCGTCTACGTTCACGACTACCTGGATTCGGATGCCATATCAGAGCCCAAGTCCAAGACAGAACTGATTTCCTGGGAGGACGGCCAACGCGCGCATCAGTCCGAGAGCCTGAGTCTTGCCAAACTCATTCAGGCAGAGCTGAACCAACTCTACAAGACCCAGAACTCGGTCGTGAAGGTTCCACTCACGGTGCTTGCCCCCGTGGCAGCGCCGGCCGTGTTGGTCGAGGTTGGGTTTCTGACTCATGAGGGCGACCGGGAGAGACTGAGATCGATTGAATTCCAGGAGGAACTTGCTGTGGCTATTACGAGAGCCCTGGGGACATTTCTCCAAAGCGATATTGCTGCCCGCTCTCGGAATCCAGACGACAGGTTAGCTTGGGTTTTTACCATTTCCGGGGATCGAAGAGCGAGATGACCCAGTAATGAAGGAGTATCGAATTTCCCTGTTCGTTTTCGTTCTGGTTGCGGGTGCCCTCATGGTCGCGGTTTATTTCTTCGAGTCCGAACGTGAACGACATCAACAGATCGAGGAAACTGACCATGAGGTGCTCGACGTCGAGTCGAGTGTGGTGGAGGTAAAAGGAGAGGGCGAGTTGCCGGTGAAGCTGTTTTTCTGCGCGGCGGGAGCGAAGGGGCCCAGCACGCGAGCCTTCGAGATTGAAGAGCGGACCATTCTGAAGACAGAAGATCCGGTCTTGAACGCACGACAGATTGTCAACGAGATCATGAAGAGCAGGGGGGATGAGTCCCCTCGAATATTTCCGGAGGAAGCGAGGGTGCGACAGATTTATTTGCTCGACGATGGGACGGCTCTCGTGGATCTGGCGCAGGAGACTACCCAGAGACTGGCTGGGGGAGTCACCTCGGAGCTTTGTGTTATCCGCTCGATCACCCGGTCTCTGAAGGAGAACCTGACTCAGATCAAAAGGGTGAAATTCCTGGTCGGAGGCGAGGAGCGAGCGACCCTTGCGGGGCATGTTTCCATTGGTAGCCCCTTCTAGTAGAATCGCGAAATGACGTTTCGAAGTGACGGTCGTCAAGTCGACCAGTTAAGACCCGTATCTATTGTCCCCGACTACAACAGGCACGCTGAGGGGTCTGCACTCATCGAGTGTGGAAACACCCGAGTTATCTGTACGGCAAGTGTTGAGAACAAGGTGCCTCCCTTTCTGAGAGGGACGGGACAGGGGTGGATAACTTCCGAGTACGGAATGATTCCCCGGTCTACTTCCACCCGGATGATCAGGGAGTCCTCGAAAGGAAAACTCTCGGGCCGGACCCAAGAGATCCAGCGGTTGATTGGGCGTTCCCTTCGGTCGGTAGTGGACATGGACAGCTTGGGTGAGCGTACGATCTGGGTGGATTGCGATGTCATCCAGGCAGACGGAGGCACGCGCACGGCATCCATCACGGGATCCTTTGTGGCTCTCGCGCTTGCCCTAGCTGGTTTGAGGCGTCAGCGGGTTCTGTCGAAGGCCGTTCTCCTCGACCTGGTTGGTGCAGTCAGCGTCGGCATCGTAGACAAGGACACTCTTCTGGACCTCAACTACGAGGAAGATTCGGCCGCCGAAGTAGACATGAATGTCGTCATGACCGGTGGGGATTTATTTGTCGAGGTTCAGGGAACTGCCGAGGGCCAGCCTTTTTCCCAAGATGACCTCAGCCGGCTACTTGAGTTGGCCCGAGGTGGAATCCACCAGCTCATCGAGAAACAGAGGGAGATACTGGAGCAGAGCGTGGAAGACATCTCCCAGCTTTTTCAAGAAGAAGGTTGAGATTGGCTAAGTGCTCCATTCCATCGGAAGGGAGCATTTAGTTGCGGCTCCTACTGGCGACAAAAAATAAGGGAAAGCTGATCGAGGTCCAGGACGCGCTGCACGGGCTGCCCCTCACCCTTGAGACTCTCGTACAATATCCCGATCTCCCCAACCCGGTGGAAGACGGTGCTAGCTTTGCCGCAAACGCCCGGCTGAAGTCGGAGCATTATCTCCGTCTTACCGGATTGGCAACTCTCGCAGATGATTCGGGTATCGCCGTAGAGGCGCTCGATGGGGCGCCCGGGATCCACTCGGCTCGTTTCGCCCCTAGCGACGATGCCAGGATCCGCAAACTACTGTCTACGCTTGACCAGGTCGACCCCGACTGGGCCAACATCGGGGCATCGGCTCGTTTTGTCTGCGCACTCTGTCTTTCGAGGTCGAGCGAGCATATCGAGGTGGAAGGCGAAGTTTGGGGGGAGATCATCCCAACTCCTCGGGGCGCCAATGGATTTGGATATGATCCGATCTTCTATTACCCACCGTTGGGCAAGACGTTTGCCGAGCTCAGCTTGGCCCAGAAGAACCGGATATCGCATCGAGCTCAAGCTTTGGATCTGCTCCGATCCAGCGTGGGAGCCTGGACAGAATCATGAAGAGAATGCGAACAACACATGGCGCAGGTCCGGAAGTCAGCGCTACAATTTTGAGAGAGAGAGCCCAGTACGCACTCCCTTTTTTGGATCGGATGCTCTAATTGGATCGGATGGCCTAATTGGATACGAGGAGAGGTAGTTCGCAGCCTAAATCTCCGATCGCGGCCTGGGCAGTTTTCCTACCACATTTCTACCACAGAATCGCCCGAACAACAGGGAATACCAGCTAACAAGAAGGGCGAGGACATGAGAAGGGGGACAGTCTGTTACTGTTCGGGGCATGCCGCTCGATCAAATCCAGGACAGCGCAGTGAATTCCTCGCTATGCCAATCAGGAGTTCCCAGGCTCCGCCCCATTCGAGTAGAAGGATGGGTTGCCAATCGGTCCATCTAGAGCCCCATGAGGACAGAGGTTGAGCATTCGCAGACCAGTTTTTCTACCACAGAAACGCCCGAACAACAGGAAACACCAACTAACAAGAAGCACGTAAGTTGTTGAGCAGAAAAGACGAGCCACTATCCGGTTGGGCTCATAACCCAAAGGTCGAGGGTTCGACCGTCACCGCCATTCTACGTGACCCACTCATCTCCTCGAAGCGTCGCTCGCTTCCACCGCTCCCTTTCCTCCTTGTCAGGGAGGGTCAGAGCAAAACGCTCTGGCCCTTTCTCTGCAAGGGTTTAACACTAGATCCTATATCTTAAAGACTTAGTGGATTTCCATTAATTACAAGAATTATGGCAGCACGGGTGGATATCGTCCAAGTGCTATGACAGAAGTGACATAACAACTGACACTGTGACAGGAACCGAATTGGGAGACAGATGGGAGACAGTGTTCTGAGCGATTGGGCAATTGTCAGGTTCGCCAGCAGAGCTTGAGCCGCGGGGCAGTGCATCTCTTCAGCTTGGTTTCAGCAGAAGGGCGGGACCCTGTCGAAATCGTTGGGTTACGAGTTCAGGCCTCACCCCCGAAAACCAGTAACCTAGCGGCACGCACGGTCACATTGGGGAACGCTAGGTAGCGATTGGGAAGCCTGGGGCATTCTTATTGGACCCATAACGGACCAAAGTTTTCTGAAACAATACTGAGCGAGTTTCGAAGTCACTATGTTCTTCTGGGATTGAGATCAGCACATCAACACGTCAATTCATGGAGGGATGGGTCGGGTCCTGCACAGCAAGCATCTTCCAGAACGAAATCAAGACAGAGAACGGACCCGCCACTGTGAAGAGTGAAAGTCTACAGAGAACCTATAAAGACAGGGACGACGAGTTCAAGCACACGAGCAGCTTTCGAGTCAACGAAATTCCGAAGGCAATCCTGACTTTGAACATGGCGTACGAGCATGTGACTTCTGAAGAAAGGGCGTAGTAATCTGCCCTCAACTTGTGATTGGGTTTTCATTCTTCGAAAAGCCTATTTGCCAGCAAGACCTCGGAGAACTGAGCTAGGAGCCGCGGTGGACACCCTGAAATCGACACACCTGAACATGGCCACCGGGCTCTTGCGTTGCCCCGAATGCAACGACACGATGGCAGTGAAGTACTCGTCTCGGCCTGCCAAAAAGAAGATCGAGAAATATGTGTGCAAGAACAAGCCGGGCTGCCGGAGCGATCGGCTTCCCGTCACTGAAGTCGATTCGTCGCTATGGGGAAAGCTGTCGGGTCTACTCCTGAAACCAGAACGCGTCTATTCGTACCTAGCCCCTGCCAAGGAGGATCACCCGACATCTCTAAAGAATCAGCTTGCCAAGATTGAGAAAGACCAAGCCAGGATCGAGTTGAAGCAAAAGAAGCTGCTGGATCTCTACCTGGACGGAGAACTCGATAAATCGACATGCCGGGCAAAGAACTCAGAGTTGAAATCCCAGTCCGACTTCCTCGCGACAAGGGAGAACGTGATCAATGCCGAGTTGCCGGATCTTGAGGAGGAGGATGCCGCTGTGAGGTTGGTGCACAGTCTGCGAATACTAGCCAGGTCCCAGGAGCGTTTCACACAGACCCAGAAGACCCGTGTTTTCCGATCGCTTGTGAAGGAAGCTCACCTCGGCGAACAATCGACTGAACTGGTTTTCTATACCCAGCCAATCAGCAACATCTGGGCGAAATACCGTCAGACCGCCCAGGGTGCCACGCCACGAGTTGATCGCATTCCTAAAGTGGAACGCTCGATGGCTTATTGCGGCGCTGTCAGGAGATCCTCCAACTCGGCGCGGGTAGTTACCGGTCTCTGACAGGCGTAGTCCTGGCAAACATAGGCGGTCGCCTTACCCTCCAATGCCACTTTTCCCGCCAGCAGGGGGACCTTGCGTCCCAAAGCATCGTCGATCGTCTCAGAGCTCGCAAGGACTTTGTTGGGGAGATAACACTTCCTGATGACCGACAGCAATTGCTGCAGTTCCGTCTGCGGGCCAACGAGTGCCAACTCTTGAACAGGGCCCAAGTAGAAATCAAGGGCCTGAAGCCAATACCCGAAGGCCAGCGGGTGGCGCGATAGGGCCCGGTTCACGCGTCCAAGCATATTCTCAGCTTTCTCAAGGTACTCCTTCTTCCCTAGAATCTTCGCCAGCCTCAGCAGGTTGAAGCAGGCAACGGCATTGCCGCTGGGGCTGGCGTTGTCCATGTACTCTTTGTGTCTTACCAAGAGTCGTTCGTGGTCAGAAGGAGTGAAATAGAAGTCTTTGTTTTCGGTATCCCAGAACAACCGGATCTGAGCCTCTGTCAGTTCAGCCGCATCGTCTAACCATCGAACGTCTCCGGTTGCCTGATAGGTTGCGATCCAGCCCTCGACCACCAGGGCATAGTCCTCCAGGTAACCGTTGAGCTTGGCGTCGCCATCCTTCCAGGTTCGGAAGAGGCGGTCTTGGGCGACCATCTGGGTGGACAGGAATTCGGCATTGCTGACGGCAATTTCCAGATAGTCAGGGCGATCCAGGGTGAAGGCTGCCTCGGCGAAAGCCGTCAACATCAATCCATTCCAGGAAGACAGGACCTTGTCGTCTAGCCCCGGCTTGATTCGCGTTTCCCTGACCTGGAAGAGCTTCTGACGAGCTTGGTCTAAGAGATCTGTCAGATTCGCTGGGGACATACCTAAATTCCTGGCGTGAGCGGCCAGTTCGAGTCGAGGGTGCAGAACGTTGCTTCCTTCGAAATTACCGGTAGAGGTGACGTCGAAATAGTCGTTGAATATCCTCGCGTCTTCTTCACCCAGGACGTCCACGATCTCGGCCGGGGTCCAGGCATAAAATTTTCCCTCTTCACCTTCGCTATCGGCATCTTGAGCTGAATAGAAGCCGCCCATTGGGTGGCGCATTTCACGTCCAACAAAGTCTAGTGTCTCCTCAACTACGGTTCGATAGAAGGGATTTCCTGTGAGCTGGTGTGCCTCCAGATAGACTCGTGCCAGCAAGGCGTTGTCATACAGCATCTTTTCGAAGTGGGGGATCAGCCAACGCTCATCGACGGAATAGCGGTGAAAGCCCCCTCCCAGCTGATCGTAGATGCCACCCCGAGCCATTTCCTCCAGGGTGAGGTTGGCCATATCCAGAGCCGACGCACTGTCCCTACGTATCGAATACCGAAGCAGGGAAGCAAGGATCATGGCACTGGGAAACTTGGGCGCCCCGCCGAATCCACCGTGGTGTGAGTCGAACTGTCTCCGGCATCCGTCATAGGCGTCATCAAGGACCGTCTCCTGAATCACTTCTTCGGCGAAGCTCCATTGCGAAGCTTCTCGCAGCTTCCGGATGGTCTCGGCTTCACCTGCCTCAATCTCGACACGGCGCAGTCGATACGTCTCTTTGATCTGCTGCAGCAGACGTTTGAATCCTGGACGGCCGTAACGGTCATCTGGCGGGAAGTAGGTTCCTCCGTAGAATGGCACTAGATTCGGAGTCAGGAAAACGGTCAAGGGCCAACCACCGCTGCCTGTGGTCATTTGGACGAAGTTCATGTAGATGGCGTCCAGGTCGGGTCTTTCCTCGCGATCAACCTTGATATTGATGAACTCATCGTTCATCACCTGAGCGATCTCCTCGTCCTCAAACGATTCATGCTCCATCACATGGCACCAGTGGCAGGCAGAGTAACCAATGCTCAGGAGGATTGGTTTGTCCTGATCCCGGGAGGCCGTCAGCGCTTCTTCCCCCCAAGGATTCCAGTCCACCGGGTTGGAGGCGTGTTGAAGCAGATAGGGACTGCTCTCCTGGGAAAGACGATTGGTATTCTGAGCCGGTTCGTTCGACATGGGTTCTCCTTCCCGCACATTCTAGCGAAGCTGAAGTGATTGCGCTCGTAGCGAGATCCACCCGTGCCGAAAAGGTCAGGCGGGCAAAGGGTCATCAAAGGCGTCGGTGCTGTTCAATCTTAGGAGGGGTGGCATAGTGTGTGTGGTCCGGCACACCTGAAATCAGAAAGGCCTCTGCCCTTTGGTGACAGGTTCCGCAAGTTCCGCAGTGCAGTGCTTCGCCCTTGTAGCAGCTCCAGGTGAGGTGAAACGGGACTCGGAGCTTGCTGCCGATGCTCACGATCTCAGCTTTGCTCATACGGATGAAGGGAGACAGGATCTCGATGGGTTTGAAATCGCATAGTTCGGCCGCTCGGCCTAGGGCCTCTACGAATTCGTTTCTGCAGTCAGGGTAGACAGCTCGATCTCCGGCATGGGCGGCATAAGCTACTGTTCTAAACTCCGAGCCGATGGCCCAACTGATCGCTACGGCCAGCATCAGCATGTTGCGATTGGGTACGACTGTCACCTTCATGTTCTCCACGTCGTAGGCCTCCTCAGGCACTTCGACGCTGGTGTTGGTCAGGGCATTCTGGCCGAACAGAGCCCGTATTGAGGATAGGTTAGCGATCTGGAATTCTATCCCTTGTGCCTCACAGACGGTTCGGGCTGAGTCCAGCTCCTTGAGGTGACGCTGTCCGTAGTCGACCCCCAAAGCCTTCACCAGGTAGCCTTCTGAGATCAGAGAGTACAGCAGGGTAGTGGAATCCATGCCGCCGCTGTAGATAAGGATGGCCTTGCGGTTCACGCTCGATGTGGCTTTTCTCATGCGGCTGCCTCGTTTTCCTGGCGGTCCAAGTTGGCGATACTGGAACCTGGTTCCAGGACTCTCTCTACGGCGAGAGTCGCTGTCGGGTCCAGCCACCTTGGTCGGAAAGCTGATAGCGTAGACGATCGTTGAGCCGATTGGGACGACCCTGCCAAAACTCGATCATCTCCGGAATCAATCGATAACCTCCCCAGTGGGGCGGGCGAGGAATTGGCTGCTCCTGGTAGCGTTGGTCGAGCTCCTTCATCCGGAGCTCCAGCAGCTCGCGATTGGCTACGACCTGACTTTGATGCGAGGTACAGGCGGCGAGCTGGGCCCCTCGAGGACGACTCTGGAAATAAGTGTCGGAGTCATCCGGTGACGTTCGTTCAGTCTTTCCTTCTATTCGCACTTGTCGCTCCAGACTCGACCACAGGAAGACCAGTGACCCGTGAGGATTGCTGCAGAGCTCTTCACTCTTGGTGCTCCGGTAATCGGTAAAGAACGTGAATCCATCCTCACCAAAGTCCTTGAACAGGACGATACGCGCTGAGGGCTTCCCGTCCGGAGAGACCGTCGCCAGCGTCATTGCGTTTGCGTGGGGTACACCTGCTTCGAGGGCTTCCTTGAACCAGCGTGCGAAGAGGACGAAGGGTTCCAGACCGGCCGTCTCCTCCAGCAAGGAGTCCCGCTCGTACTCGCGACGCTGGTCCAGGTAACGCTTGGTTTCCATGATCGAATATCGGTCGCAGGGACGCTGCTAGTCGAGCAGGTCTCCGCCCTGGAGGAAGGCGATGACGTCGGCCAGATCCTGTTTTTTAAGATTCTGTTCTAGTCCGTCGGGCATCAAGGAGACGCTCGAAGCCCGAATCTCTATTATCTGCGAACGGAGCAGCGCTGTTTCCTCTCCTTCGCCCCGCCTCATCGTAAGGGTGCCGGGCGTTTCTGAGACGATTAGACCGTCGTGCATTTGGCCATCCTTTGTGATGATGACATAGTTGGTGTAGAAGGGCGAGACGACGCTGCTGGGATCGAGAATGGCTTCTAATAGCTCCCTCTTACTCCTGCCCTTTACCCGGCCTAGATCCGGGGCGACGCCCCTGCCCTGCTTCCTGAGGTGGCAGCTGGCGCAGTGCTCCTCGAAGAGCCTGCGACCGCGAGCAGGACTCGAGGGCAAGTCGAGCGCCGCCTTATTGTCTGTCACCACTAGTGTCCGGTCGCTCTCTCGGTCCTTGAAGACTCGGGTGGCCAATTCACGAATCTCGAGGGATGGGTTTTCTAGTAGCTTCATCTTGCGGGGAAGGTCCAGAGCCGATTCTTCGATTTTCCCTGCCTCAACGGCATTTAACAGTGATTGAGAGTGTTGGCGTCGGCTCAAAAGCACGTCGACGACGGGCTGGCGAATTTCGGGGCCAAAGATTCTCCAGCGCTCGATCAGCAGGTCTCCAACCTGAGGCTCGTCGAAGAGTCCAAGGGTTTGGATGGTATCTTTCAGCAGATCTGAATGCTGCTGGGGTGACAGAAGCTGTTCGAATACCGGAAGCAATTGCTGGAATCTACCTCCCGCCAGAGATCGAATAGCTCGCCTTCTTTTCCCTGTTGACAGCGTCGGATCCAGGGCCTGTCGTACGGAAAGCTTGATCAGTTGGGCCATTTCGAAGTGTTGTGCGACGGCTTGAGCTGCTGACTGGACAGATTCTGAAGAATCAACCAAGAAGGCGCTCAGGAAACGGTTGGCTGCCGGGATTCTGAGTCCCCTGACCCCAGTCAGCTTGAGCCCGTTCGAGAGTCCGGTCAGCAGTGCTGCCCGACGGTCCGCGTTCTGGATCGGTCCCTGGTTGCCCATCAGTCTGAGCGAACGGGAGACTTCACTTCGGTCATTGCGGGCTCCTATTATCGTTCCGATTTCCTTTAGAAACTCCACTGTGAGTGGTTCGCCCTCGTCGTGCAGCAGGGTTGTCAGTAGTTCAACAGAAGAGCCGATTTCCGAGCTCAATACGGCAGCGCGAAGCCAACCATTTTGTCGGTTCCGAGAGAGCAGGGATGCGAGAGCTCGGGTGGTTGTGTATCCTGAGAATTGGCCCAGCGACAAAGCCAGTTGAAAGCGTACGCGAGCGGATGGGTCATTGATCATGTCGAGAAGATGTGGCTGAAGTTCCTGGAAATCCTCAGCCAAACGCAGAGCATGCTCCCGTACCTGGGGGCTGGGGTCCTGTAAGACCCTTTGGATCAAGGTGGCATCGAGACCTGACAGTCCTTCCAGGGCGTACATCGAGTGGAGGCGCGTCTCCGCCGCGAGGCTTCCCAGTCCCGTCTCCGTCAACCATGGAATCGCCTGACGATCCTGGCGTTCGAGTAGCAGGCGCTGAGCGGTAAACCTCCACCAGGCGTTGCTGTGTGAGAGCAGCTTCAGCAACTCGTAAGTGGAAGCCCGACCAAGGTCAGGAGTGCGATCTTCCCGCCCCCCCGTGCCCGTGGGGACAGATATCGTTCCCCTAGACATCGTTCCCCTAGGAACAGACGTCTTGGACGTTTTGGTGACAGAGGTCTTGGGAAGCACTCGGTAGATACGTCCCCGATCGTCTCCGGCATAGAAATCCAGATCCCCTTTCAGAGACTCTGGAATGAACTCGGGTCCCTCTATGACTTGGCGATACATGTCGATCACGTACAGATTCCCGTCAGGTCCATTGGCCAGGTTGCAGGGGCGGAACCATGGGTCCGTAGAAGCCAGGAACTCTGTCCCCTCTTCCGAATCCCCTCGACTAGCAACGAAGGTGTCGCCCCGAGGCCTCAGAATATCCCTGTGGACAAGGTGCCCAGCCACATCCCCGGTAAACAGGTTTCCTCGATATTCCTTTGGGAATGTGTCGCCCCGGTAGACCGTTCCTCCAGACGCACCAGTGAAGAATCCGGAGGCCTCCTCTTTTCTATCCAGCTGCAGCTCCTGGAATCGCCGCTGCCGGATCCGGGTCCGCTGTTCACGCCAGACCTCGGGAGCAGTCAGCTGGAATACACTCTCGCCGTGGTCAGAGATGTTTTCTGAGGCCTGAGCCAACGTGAAGAAGGGGTTCCTGGCAAGATAGCGTCGCGGCATGATCGTGTGGCTTACATGACGCGAGTTGTGGGTAGAAAAGCGGTTGCCCCAGGCATCCAAAGCCAGACCATACTGTGTGGGACCCGAGGCTGGTTCGAAGAGTCCACGGTCGAGGCGAAAACGGAAATCAGCTCCTAGGACAGAAACCGGTTGTGCGTCGGGACGTTTCGAGAAGGTGATATCTCCCAGCTGCCCGCTGTTCGCGGCGTAGATCCAATTGTCGATGCAGAACCGCAAGTTCGTGATTCTTCCCTCTGGGTGGGCGAGTCGGAAGCCCGTGAATAACACTTTCCGAATGTCTGCCCTTCCATCTCCGTTCGTATCTTTCAGGTACAGAATTTCGGGTGCTGAGGTCACCAGGATCCCACCGTTCCAGGGAAGCAGACCAGCGACCTGAAGAAGCTTGTCCGCGAAGACAGCAGAGTGGTCGATCTTGCCATCGCCATCCCTGTCTTGAAGCAGCTTGATTCTTCCCCGGGGAGACTCTCCCGCGGGTGGATCGAACGGATAGTCCAGCATCTCGGCCACGAAGGCCTGTCCACTCTCGTCGAAGATCAGCTCGACAGGATCGACCACGTGGGGTTCAGCAGCAAACAGCTCTACCTTGAATTGATCGTCAATCTGTAAGCTCTTCAGTCCGTCCTCGGGTGAAAGGGGGGCGGTAGGTTGGGAGCACCCGATGAGAGAGAGCACCCCAATGATTGCCAATCCTGATCTTGTTACCGGCGGTACCATATAACACTCCTCAACCGGCGTCACATCTTAGCACAGAGGATTTCAGACGCTCCCGCCTGTAGGAATCGGAGCCGCAGCACTCGCGAGAGCATTAGGGGACAGACGTCTTCTCTGGATCGAAGTCCTCTCTGGATTCCTCAGAATAGGACGGAGTTCTTCCACGGAAGATGGGCCCAGGCGTCGGGTTTTTTGGGGAGGAGTGCTGGTAGTGGTCTGCTAGATTCTCAAAGCCGTGCGCGGGCTGTCAGCAGCCCGCGCACAGCTTTGTTCTAGTGAGGATGTCGGTTCGTGACGGCTAGGAAGATATGGGCTTTCTGGACGCGCGCTGCGCGCGAAGAGTGACGGCCAGACCTTCCAGGTGCCGAATCGGTGTGCGCGGACGTGAATAATTCCCTTGGAGCTGAAAGCGTGCTATCCACTCCTTGATCTTCTCCTCACTTCCCAGCACCAGTCCTTCAATGAAGTAGCGAAGCTGCTTTCGCTAGACCCCTTGACCTCGAAATCCCCGCTCCTGCTCCTGCTGTAGCGTCGAGGCTGAGATTCTCGCCCCCTCCTTGCTGCCGCCTTCAAAGCCTCGGTAATAGAGCCGGCTGCGGTAGTTGAGCATGTGATCGGGTCTTTCGAATAGCTCCGACAGCGGCATCAGCCAGTCATCGGCGCCAATCTGCCGCAAGCAGGCCGAACTGGACCTATAGTCCTCGGGTCGTTCCACCAGGTTCGCTCCTACCGGATGGAGCTCGATGTGCGCCAACGTTTCCTGGATCGCTTGTGATCCCAGTGCGACGGTCGAGTTGAAGCGCTCGGCCCAAAGGGACTCCCGACGCCCGTAGTTGCGGTTGTACCACTTGGCGTATTCGCCCTGAATATTTCGCATCAGCTCGGAGAGGTCGAACAGACGACGATTGAAGCGCTCCCAATCCCGAGGGATCACGAGAACCTTCTCGGGACTCGGATACAGCAAGGCTACCCTTTCCTCAAGCTCGCTTCGGCTCAACTGGCGGAAGGCTTCGAATCGGACCTGAACGTGGTAGTGGTTACTCATGAGGCTAAAGGAGGCCACTTCGAGAAAGTAGGCCTCGGTGTAGAAGCGAATCAGTTCCTCCAGCTTGTGGCGGGCGACGGGATCGTCAAAGGGAAACCACTTGGGTGGACCGGCCACGCGCGCACCAACGTGGTAGCAAGTGTCTTCATCCTCGATCTTGATTCGGGGGATCCGCGCCATTTGCAAGAGCCTTTCGACTAGAGGACAACGCTCCTTTCGGAGAGCCTTGGCCCAGGGGAGTTCGTTTCGCTATTCCACCTAACATAACGAACTTGATCGTGAATCTATGACGCGGATTGGGTTTTCTTGGAATGTTTCACAACTCAGCGCCAGATGAACTCCACTATCTCCTCGGATATCAGACACCTCGTCGAGAAACTGGAGTTCGAATTGAAGTCTGTCCCCACCCGAACGCTGCCCAAAATTGAAGTCAGAATAGAAGTCTGTCCCCGCTTCTCTCCTCTCCCACGCTCCCGAACTAAAGTTTGTCCCCACATCTCCCCACAGCTCTTCTATCTATCCCACACTTCTCTTCTGAGTTCCGCAAAGAAGCGCTAGACAACGCAAGGACGTTGTCCTCTGGCACCTAGGGTCTGGGAAGTAACCGCTTACCTGGACACGTTTTTTATGGATCATCCGGTAAATGGGGAGGTGGAACGTGGTTCGGCGCCTTCCGGATCCCAAATCTGCTCCCCGTTCACTTGTCAATATAGTCGGCTGCAGTAGCAGAGGCCATAGGAACTGTGGAAAACTCCGAGCGACATCGAACCGGACCAGCAAGCCCGTGATGCGGAGTTTTCCAAGCGCTGTGCGAACGGTGGAAAAACAACTGCGAGCACTTGCCGGTTCTTCTCCAGAACTAGTTGTTTTCTCACTGTTTGCATAGTGCGGCAGTTTCCACGGCTTGCCTTGGACTGGCGGCACCTCCCCATTTACCGGATGAACCTTTTTTATTCCCAGGGCGTTAATGTAGAGTATTTGGCGTGTCACGTCGGAAGGCGTAAGGGAGTGGTAACAGGCCTTCTCTTCCGAATAGATCGGTGTCTGAGGGCATCGGCGCCGGACCCGCTCCTGAGGCGACTGTTTCTCTTTTTGTATTCGTCGAAAATGGCCAGCAGAACCAATCTTGAGGACACAGACCTTCAGGCTGCTCTCCAAGAGCATTTTGGGTTCTCCGAATTTCTCCAGGGACAGGAAGAAACCATCCGCAATGGCTTGAAGGGTCGCGATATGGTGGTGGTGATGCCTACTGGATCAGGTAAATCGCTCTGCTACCAACTCTCGTCATTGGTGTTGCCAGGGATCTCGATCGTCGTATCCCCCTTGATCGCCCTGATGAAGGACCAGGTAGACGGACTCGAAGCGCGAGGACTCCCTGCGACCTATATCAACTCCTCACTCTCGGCCATGGAAATGAGGAATCGAATCGAGGCGCTTCGGTCCGGGAGCTACAAGCTAGTCTACGTCGCTCCCGAGCGATTCCGAGACCGCCGTTTCCTGGATGCGTTGGGCCGGAACCAGATCTCCCTCATGGCGGTTGATGAGGCCCATTGCATCAGCCAGTGGGGACATGATTTTCGTCCCGAGTATCTCCGTCTACGAGAGGTTCTGGTCGATCTGCCGTCGACCCGAGTGATGGCAATGACGGCGACCGCTACGCCCAACGTCCGTTACGACATCATCAAGCAACTGGGACTGGGCGAGGACGGGAGAGGTGAGCCGCTCGTCCTGGTCTATGGGTTTTCGCGACCGAATCTGAAGCTGGTTGTCTCACGGGTCTCCGGTCATGCGGAAAAGATGGACCACGTGCGTAAGGCAGTTGAGCGATATCAAACTGGAATCATCTACTGTGCCACCCGCAAGCAAACGGAAAAGGTGTACGGACTCCTGAAAGCAGCAGGTCAAACCTCCAGTCTCTACCATGGAGGATTGCAGGACACCCAGCGCGAGGAGATTCAGGACGAGTTCATGAATGGCGATACTCCTGTTGTGGTAGCGACCAATGCCTTTGGCATGGGGGTGGATCGGCGTGACCTCCACTTTGTAGTGCATTGGGATGTTCCCGGCAGCATCGAAGCCTACTACCAGGAAGTAGGACGTTCAGGACGAGACGGCGAGGAATCTTTGTGCGAGCTGCTCTACAGTTATGCCGATGTCCGGACCCAGGAGTTTTTTCTGGACGGTGCTAATCCCAGCCGAGAAGAAGTCGAGACCCTCTGCAGCAGCATTCGCCAGCGCTGTCTGAATGGACCCGCCGTATGTGATCTCTCTAAGTGGGTCGGCCCGGCTGGCATTAGCAAGAATGAAATGACCGTTCGAACCGGTCTATCAATTCTCGAACGGGCGGGCCTTATCCGATGCGAAAGGGTGCCTCGTGGTACTAGTCTCATGATCTCGATGGTAGCAGGAGCCGATCTTGGCGTTCTCGAACAGCAGTTCGTCTATCTCAGCGAAAAACGGAATCGAGACAAGCGCAAGCTCCAGGACATGTTGCGCTACGCTGGTACTCAGCACTGCCGGCACGCCTACATTCTCAATTATTTCGGCGAGAGTGACGTCGCTGCGGAGTGTGCTAACTGCGATCGCTGTCGACGCCTCAAGGGCCAGGAGGTTCGTGAGCCGACCGAGGAGGAATGGCCGGTTCTACAGAAGGTCCTGAGTTGTGTGGCCCGAATGAGAACCAGCTTCGGTTGTGCTCGTGTGGTTCAGGTGTTGACGGGATCAAAAGCCAAGCCCGTCCTGGAACGGGGGCTGGATCGTCTTTCCACTTACGGCCTGCTGAAAGACCATGGCGAGGGCTACGTGCGTCGGATTCTAGATGAGCTGGTTCAAGAGGGATGCGTCCGGATTACTACCGGGGACTACCCCCTGGTCGATATCACAGAGCGGGGGAGGAACGTCATGTGGAGGAAAGAGACAGTGGCCATTACCTGGCCCTCTGTGAAGCTCCAGTCAAAGACTCGATCCGAAAGCAGGGAGTGGGTTGTACCCTCGTACGATGCAGAACTTTTCCAAGAGCTGAAATCCTGGCGGTCGGCCGAAGCTCAGGTCAAAAGGGTTCCAGCCTTTGTTGTTATGCATGATGCCACCTTGCAGGGTGTTGCTGCCTTCTGTCCGCAGAACCTCTCCGAATTGGAAAGAGTCAAGGGCATCGGCCCGACCAAGGTGGCCAAGTATGGCGATGCCTTGCTCGGTATCATCGACGATTGGGTCAAGAAACAAGAGAACGCTCCGGCGCCGACTACGAGAGCTTCTGGGCCTCCCTGACCTTCAAGATTCTGTGGTCCCGCTCGCAAGGGTCCAAGGATGATTGGGGTGGGAAGACAGGGCCGCCTGCTCCCCTGACATCAGACGCCGGCATCGGATACCACTTGCCCCTCCACCACGGTCTGGTGGACCTGAATGCCTGTTTCGGTCCACTCGAAGACGATGATATTTGCTTTCTTTCCAGGCTCCAGCGTCCCTAGTTCTCCCTCTCTCGACAGGAGTCGTGCAGGATGTAGGCTTGCCATGTGAATGGCTTCCGGGAGAGATGTTTCGGCAAATCGAACCACATTGGCGACACCCTGTTCAATGCTGGCCCCGGCTCCGAAGAGATAGGGCGTTCCCGCAAGAGAAATACGTCCCTCCGGTCCTACCTCGATTGTTTGAGATCACACTGGATAGAACCCTGGTGGCAATCCGGCCATGACGACTGCGTCGCTGATCAAGATGGTTCTGTGAGTCTCTTTACCCCGCACCATCGACTTGACCAACGATGGAGGAAGGTGGTGTCCGTCGACGATAAAGCTCGCCATGAGACCGTCGTCCGCCAACTGATCCCAGATATAGTTGGGATGTCGCTGAAGTGAGAAATGGGCTCCTCGGGGACCGTCGACCGCTGAAATGTAGGGATCCTCTAAATGGATGCCCAGAACACTCCGTTCAATCGGCGATTCACGGCAGGCCTCGATCACGCATCTTAAGGAGGCCAGCATAGCTCCTGGAGCGGCGGTAACGATGGTCGGACACAAAGCCCCAACACCATAGCCCCACTGCAATTCCACCAGTCTTGCGACCGAGTTGGGTGTTGCCTCGGGTCCGTTGTGACGGCATGCCCTCCAAAGCCATTGATGTGAAGGTCTACCAGGGCCGGAGAGATCCACCGTTGGGGTGTATCTGAGGACTCCTCGACCTTGCTGATATGTCCCCGTTGGATCTCCACCAGAATAGGTTTCCCAGAGAGATAGTCTTTGCCGAGGAGTTGTTCGTTTTCCGCCAATGCCAAATCCTGCCTCTGTAGACTCAGACCGTTGAGAGAGCGCCACTGCCCGCAACCGGTCGAAAGACGTGAACATCGGCGCTCAGCTCTCGGGGCTCGTAGTAATCGTTTCGGAGGGTCTCTATCAGGGGCTGGACCGCCATATTGTCGGCGAAGATCATGGCGCATCCCCCTAGTCCAGCACCTGCGAGTTGTGCCCCGACGACATCGGGCAGGGAAATCGCCAGGTCAACGATGTAATCGATTTCTGAAGTAGAACAGGCATATCGGCCGCTCTGAGCCCAGAAATCTGCTGTCTGGCGTCGGGCTGGATCTTCCGAGATCGAAGAGAGGATCAGGCGATCTAGCCTTTGATTGCTGTAGGAAACGACGTGGACGGCGGTTTCTCCATTTCGATGATGTACAAGTCTGTCCCCATCGTGGCTGAGTCTCATCAACTCTCCGATCATCTCGAGTTGGCGTTGGCGCAGAAGGTCGGCAAACATTTCGCTGCGCTGACATTCTGCAATCCCGTAGACGGCAACATCTCGTAGCCCATAGTGTCCGAGGTCGCGATGGGTTGAAAAGATGTGCTCCAGTTGGTCCTTCAGGCCCGGTAAGAGTCGTCTCAGATACCCTCGGCTGGCGCGCCTGGGTAGCTGTTTCAGGATCCGATACAGTTCGCCGGTTGAGATCCCTAAGCGAGCTGGGTTCAGGTCGCGGAAGTGCTCCAGTCCCTTGAGGGCGGCCGTATTCTTCTTGAGCAGCAGTTCAAGAAGGTCATAACAGGCAACCCGATGATTGAACGTATCACGGGCATCGGCACTCTTCGAAACACGTACCTTGCTGTTGGCGACTACTAGTGACAGTCCATCGGGGAAGAGGATCGTTTCCTCGATGCGGAAAGGGAAGAAGCCCACACGTACCACCCGGCCCCTTTCCCCGCTTCTGATCGCTGCGTGATCGGCGCTTCCCCCGCGAGATCCGACGAACCACTCTCCTTCTCCGCAGAGGTCGACGAACTGCTGCATTGTAATCTGCAGCCCATTGAGTGCGACCGACGCTTCGGTCACTGCCACGACTATGGCCGAACTGCTGGAAAGACCCGCTCCAACTGGTATGTTCCCCGAGACCACACAGTCCATACCCGCCAGTCTGTGGTCTGGACAGGCGTGCTGAAGCCGCAGAACGGCAGCCTTGGCGTAGTTACCCCAATCCCCTCGGGCGCCCTGCAACACTTGTTGAACGGTGAAGGAGTTGATGAAGTCCATCCAGTCGGACCAGTTGGCGGTTTGTAGCAGGCTACCGATATTGAATTGGCGTTCCGGGAATTCGTCCGAGTGTAGGTTGGCTAACCTAACCATGTCGTCGTCGCGGGCCGCGGCAGCTATGATGATTTCCCGACTGATGGCCATGACGTTTACGTAGCCGCCCCGGTGATCGATGTGCCTGCCCATCAGATTGATCCGCCCCGGAGCCCGCGTGAGTACCACTGGACGCTCAAGACCGTACCGTCGCGCGAACTCTTTGAGGACCCCGAGAAAGGCACGACGGCGTTCTTCTAGAAGCTCCGGGTCGCTTCCATAAATCTGGGTCAGAGTCTGCCGTAAACTCGATGAATTGGTCTCGAAGATTCGTATCCACTCTCCAACTGGGCGCATCGAGGGTGCTGGCCCCGTCGGTGCCCTCACCGCGATACGACGACGTCGCGACAGCCGCCGACCGAAGACCTCCTCCGCGAACAGGAGCTCCTCGGGCGTATTAAAGGCCAACAGATCCTCCGGATTGGCAACGTCGACCACAGAGATGCGAGCCTTTTCAGCCACCAGGTTAGCCAACGTGTCGGTAAGATAGAGCTCGTCCTGGGCATTGCTGGCTTGAAGTTTTCCCAGCGCACGATAAAGAGCAGCGGCTTCAAACAGGTAAAGGGATGCGTTGACGGACGGGCTCTGCTTTTCGATCTGCTCTGCCAGGAATTTCCTGCGTCCGATCCGTATCGGAGTTCCTCTTTCAGCTGCTTGCTTCAGGTCTTTGACCTCCACGATTGCGACTGCCCTTCGACTACCGTCGTGGAAGATCCGACCCGCCGTAGTGGCTGCGGTCTTGGGAAGTGCCGTCAAAGTCATATCCGCGCTCGTCTGCCGGTGTCGACTGACCAGATCCGTCACAACCGAGGGCTGAATTACCTTGTCTCCCATGGTGACGATGACTTCTCCCTCGAAGCCAGCAGATTGTAGGAACTGGGCAGCACAGGCGGCGGCATGGCCGGTCCCGCGTGCTGCTGGCTGGTAGATGAAGGCGACGCCGGGATGCTCAGCCGTAATGGTGGCCATGACCTGGTCGGCCATCTGCCCCACCACAATGAGGAATCGCTCGAGCCCCACGGACTTGAGCATGGAGAGAGTGCGCACGATGGCCGGGACTCCCGCCAGCGGAAAGCAAACCTTATGCTTTTCGGCAGAACCCATCCGGGTCCCCTGACCTCCGCATAAAATTACGCACATCGTGTCGTGGTATTCCATGGAACGAATCCAGCGTCTGCTACGGGCGAGCCGAAGATAGCGTGGGGGCTTTGTGACAGTCAAGAAAGAGGCAGATTGATTGGTATCTGTGTCGGTGATCACCGAGCAGGACGTACACGTTTTGTTTCAATTGGAGCGAATGAATACCTGGGTAGTTCTTATGCTTCTAATGGGCGTCGTCGCCTTCTATTTTTTTCTGTCCGTGCATCTCTTGTTCAGCTTCGCAAGTCAGTTCTTCTTCAGGGGTCGTAGAAAGTGACCATCCCGAACGGATAGTAGGTCTTCTTGTGGCCTTCTCACCCGCGAAGGAGTCCGTCGAATTCGCTGAATTTGGGACACGAATTTGGGACAGAGAACACCGGAAGGGGAATCGCAGAGAAAGGGATAGAGGTGATTCTGGAGGTTGTTTCCACGTAGGGTTTCCTTCCTCCGCGCAGGCTCCTAGACCCAAAACAAGTAGATGGAAGTGGATTAAACCACGTGCCTGAAATGCCCGACCTAACGGGTATTCTGGAGTTCGACAAAGAATCTTCAGAGAGGCCCGAAAGGAGGCATTTCAGGTGAAGAAAAAGCATAGCGCAATCCTCCGAAAACGGGAAG